>ERZ840517.2690-NODE-2690-length-15178-cov-2.770085_pt1 | contig 15178 bp, 7 predicted proteins | sample MGYA00519876_ERZ840517 | MGnify/ENA primary metagenome ERZ840517 (study PRJEB31850, sample SAMEA3708882) | human gut metagenome | biome: human gut; feature: human-associated habitat; material: faeces | place: China | collected 2014 ... | reverse complement strand
GGAGGTCGAGATGAAGCAGAACGCCGATTCCACGGCTTCCGATTCCACGGCCGTGCGTCCGCCGGCCGAATCCCGCCCTGCGGATGTAAAACCTGAACCCGCGAAGGCTCCTTCGGTGTCGCCTGAGCACGGTCCGGTCACGGCAGGTTGCACCATGGACAACCAAATCGTGTTCGATGCCTTACGCAACACTTTGCTGGCTTCTGAGATTGTGGGCGATGATGCCGCCTTCCGCGATTCGTTGGCGCAGATGCTCGACAAGCTGCCCCCCATGCAAGTCGGGCGGCACGGCCAGTTGCAAGAATGGCTTCAGGATGTGGACGATCCGAAGGACGAGCATCGCCATATTTCCCATCTTTATGGCCTTTATCCCAGTAATCAGGTTTCTCCGTTCTTGCACCCCGAACTATTTCGGGCAGCCCGTACCACATTGGAACAGCGTGGAGACAAGGCTACCGGGTGGAGCATCGGTTGGAAAATCAACTTCTGGGCACGCATGTTGGACGGTAATCATGCCTATCGTCTGATAAGCAACATGCTTCAGTTGCTGCCCAGTGATGCCGTAGCGAATGAATATCCCGAAGGACGTACCTATCCCAATATGTTCGATGCCCATCCGCCTTTCCAGATTGACGGAAACTTCGGAGCGGCTGCCGGCATTGCCGAAATGCTGTTGCAAAGCCACGATGGGGCGGTGCATCTGTTACCGGCCTTGCCCGATGTGTGGAAAGAAGGCAGCGTGAAAGGTCTGCGGGCGCGTGGAGGTTACGAAGTGGATATGGAGTGGACAGATGGCCGTTTGTCTTCGGCTACCGTGCGTTCCACCGTGGGCGGCACGCTTCGCCTGCGTTCCTATGTGCCTTTGAAGGGCAAGGGTTTGCGGAAGGCATCAGGTGCGTGTCCTAACGAAATGTTGTCACCGGCCGACATCAAAGCCCCCTTGTTCTCTTCCGAGTTGAAAGACCGTCCGCAAGTGTCCGTGCCCGAAGTGTATGAATATGATGTGCAGACCCGGCCCGGAAAAACTTATAAATTCCGTGCCGGGTAAAGCCTGGAATGGATGTTTGTTTGTAAAAGGTTTGTCTGTGCCGGATGAGTGTCCTGAGATTGATTTATCATTCGCCTGAGATTGAAAAATCGTTCTCAGCCGAATGATAAATCAATCTCAGGAGAATGAAATGCAGTTTGGCGCACTTTTTCAAATGCTTGGCTATGAGGAACTTATTTTTTTATGAGGCGAAACCTTTATGTACTTTTATATTCATATAATAAAGTGTAAGGATGAAAAAAGCAATATGGATAGGATGGTGTTGGCTTTGTGGGGTCGTTTGGGGAGTGCAGGCCATGAATACGGATGGCCGGGAGGTGGTGAATCTGAACCGTGAATGGACATACCAACGGGGCGACCATCCGGGGGCGGAACGGACTGATTATGACGATTCGGCATGGGAGCATATCGGATTGCCTCATTCGTTCAGCATACCTTATTTCCTATGGAAAGATTTCTATACCGGTTACGGTTGGTATCGTAGGATCGTGGTGTTGGATAAGAGAGACTTGAGACGAGAGATCTTTTTGGAGTTCGATGGTGTATTCCAAGTGGCGGAAGTGTATATGAATGGCCACTTTGCTGGCACGCACGAAGGAGGTTACACCGGTTTCAATGTACGCCTCACGCCCTACGTGAAGGAGGGAAAGAACAACATTGCCGTAAGGGTAAACAATCTGTGGAGGGGTGATGTGGCTCCGCGCGGCGGCGAACATGTGTTCAGTGGAGGCATCTACCGCAACGTGCGTTTGGTGAAGAAGCCCTCCGTGCATATTGATTGGTATGGTACGTTTGTGACGACACCGACCTTGGCCGCGCATAAGGGACGCTCCTCGTCGGTACGTGTACAGACCGATGTGCGAAATATGGCGGACGAGGGAGGACCATACGAATTGAGAGTACAGGTACTGGATGAGAACCGGCACATCGTGACCGAACAAAAGGCTGTCCGGCACGTGGAAGCACAAAGTTCGGTACAGTTCGACTTAGTGACCGATGAAATAGAGGGCGTGGCTTTGTGGCATCCGTCGCATCCTCACCTGTATTCGGTGGTGTGTAGCCTGTACAAAGGGCGTAAATTGGTGGATAGTGAAGAAGTGGCGTTCGGTTTCCGTTGGTTTGAGTGGACGGCCGACAAAGGTTTCTTTTTGAACGGGAAGCATTTCTTTTTCCGGGGTGCGAATGTACATCAGGATCATGCCGGATGGGGAGACGCTGTCACTGAGGAAGCCATGCGCCGCGACGTACGGATGATGAAGGAAGCCGGTTTTGACATGATTCGCGGTAGCCATTATCCCCACGCTCCGGCTTTTTCGGACGCTTGTGACCGTGAGGGCATGCTCTTTTGGTCTGAAGTCTCGTTTTGGGGTACGGCCGGCCCGAAAGTGGATGGCGGTTGGACGGCCAGTGCTTATCCCGTGAAGGAACAAGACATCGAGGGATTTGAGCGGAATGTGCTCAGGCAGTTGGAAGAGATGATACGCATTCACCGCAATCACCCTTCTGTGTTCGTATGGAGCATGTGTAACGAACCTTTCTTTACCGACGGGAAGACCATTCCGGGAGTTAAGTCGCTCTTGAAAAAGATGGTAGATACCGCTCATCGGCTTGACCCTACGCGCAAGGCCGCCGTGGGAGGGGCCCAACGGCCGTTGGGAAAAGACCGTATAGACGGGATTGGGGATGTGGCCGGATATAATGGTGACGGAGCGAACATCGCAGACTTCCAACAGCCCGGCATTCCCAGCGTGGTGACGGAGTACGGTAGTACGACCGCCGGGCGGCCCGGTAAATATATGGCCGGTTGGGGCGATTTGGGTCGGGACGAAGGTTGGAAAGGCCGTGAGTGGAGAAGCGGACAGGCGATTTGGTGCGGGTTCGACCATGGTAGTATTTTCGGAGAAAACATGGCGCGGATGGGTATCGTGGATTATTTTCGCCTTCCCAAGCGTGCATGGTATTGGTATCGCAATGAATATGGACATGGGGCGCCTCCTGTGTGGCCGCAGGAAGGAGTGCCCGCGCGTCTCTGTCTGGAAGCTTCGAAAACAACAGGCATTTTGGCCGATGGTACGGACGATGTGCAATTAGTGGTTACGGTGTTGGACCGAGACGGGCGTGAGTTAAGTAATAGTCCGGATGTCACACTTTCCGTGCTTTCGGGGCCGGGAGAGTTCCCGACGGGGCGTTCCATCACTTTTTCTGCCGATAGCGACATACGGATTGCAGACGGTAAAGCAGCCATGGCCTTGCGGGCCTATTATGCCGGACATACGGTAGTGGAGGCATCCTCGTCCGGATTGGAATCCGGACGTGTGCAATTGGAATTTACAGGTGCGCCGGAGTATGAAGAAGGCAAGTCCGTCCAGGTTCTTTCGCGCCCGTATGTACGCTTTGCTGCCCATCGTGTGAAGCCTGAACTACAGACTTACGGCCCGAATAGTCCTACTTTTGCCAGTACTTCAGCCGAAGGGTATTCTCCGGGTAGGGCTACCGATGGAAATAATTCCACCTATTGGAAACCGCAAGAAAGCGATGCGGCTCCCTATTTGACATTAGACGTAGAGCGTACGTTGGATTTGTATGGCGTGAGAGTCCTTTTTGCAGAGCATTATGTCGGGACGTTCAAAGTGGAGTTGTCGGCAGATCAAGTGAATTGGGAAATCATGTCGTCGGTCGGGGAATGGGAAGATGCTTGGTGGAAATCGGCTTGGAAAAGACCGGTGAAGGCTCGTTTTATCCGTTTTTCTTTTCCAGACGGTCCGCAAAGAAAATGTCCGGCTTTAGCCGAAGTGGAAGTGCAAGGAATATTACCGGCTTTTTGAAATATTTCCGAAAAAGTCGTATATTCGTGCGCGAAAAGCTGTATTCTTTCAAATTAACGCTGTAAAATCCAATATTAATAAGAAATATATATGAATGTATTAAGATCATTATGTTCGGCATCGCTGTTGTTCGTGTGGTTCTCGGCGAATGCCCGGATTCCGGTGAAAGTGGAGACTTTTCCGTTGAACGATGTGAGATTGACGCAAAGTCCGTTCAAACATGCGGAGGATTTGGACGTCCGTTATTTACTCGGGTTGGATCCCGACCGTCTTTTGGCGCCTTATTTGAAAGGTGCAGGATTGGAACCGAAAGCCGATAATTACACCAACTGGGAAAATACGGGTCTGGACGGTCATATCGGGGGACATTACGTTTCGGCGCTTTCCTATATGTATGCCGCCACCGGAGACGAAGAAATCAAACAGAGGTTGGACTACATGTTGTCCGAATTGAAACGTGCCCAAGACGCTGCCGGTGACGGTTACTTGTGTGGCGCACCGAACGGACGTAAAATATGGGAAGCTGTGTCTAAAGGGGACATCCAAGCTTCCTCTTTCGGACTGAATGGAGGATGGGTACCGTTGTACAATATCCATAAGACTTATGCCGGTTTGCGGGATGCTTACCTTTTGGCGGGAAGTAAGGAGGCGCGTGACATGTTGGTAAAGTTGACCGACTGGATGATGAATATGACGAAAGACTTGAGCGACGAACAGATACAGGACATGTTGCGCAGCGAGCACGGGGGATTGAACGAAGTGTTTGCCGATGTGGCCGACCTGACGGGAAAGGACAGCTATTTGCAACTGGCCCACCGTTTTTCACACCGTGAGATTCTCGACCCTTTGTTGAAGCACGAAGACCGACTGACAGGCAAACATGCCAATACTCAAATCCCGAAAGTCATCGGCTATAAGCGCATAGCGGATTTGGAAGGAGACCGGGCTTGGGATGATGCGGCACGTTTCTTTTGGGAAACGGTGGTGGAGCGGCGCAGCATCTCTATCGGTGGAAACAGTGTGCGTGAGCATTTTCATCCTTCGGAGGATTTCTCCAGTATGCTGACGAGCGAACAGGGGCCGGAGACCTGTAATACTTATAATATGCTGCGGCTGACCAAAATGTTGTACCAGACCAGCGCGGACGTACATTATATGGACTATTACGAACGGGCGTTGTACAATCACATTTTGTCTACCATAAATCCGGTGCAGGGAGGTTTCGTATATTTTACGCCGATGCGTTCGGGGCATTATCGGGTATATTCCCAACCGCAGACGAGTTTCTGGTGCTGTGTGGGCTCCGGAATGGAAAACCATGCCAAATACGGAGAGATGATTTACGGTCACAGCGAGGATGAACTGTATGTCAACCTGTTTATTCCTTCGGTGTTGCAGTGGGGGAAGGTACGCGTGGAGCAATTCACGGGTTTCCCTTATGAAGAGGCTACCACCCTTCGCCTGTCGTGCGGCAGGGCGAAAGAGTTCACGGTGAAGTTCCGTGTGCCGGACGTTTCCCAGATGGAACTGACGGTGAACGGGACGGCTCAACCCGTGTCGGTATCCGACGGTTATGTGACGGTAAGCCGCAAATGGGCCGATGGAGACGAAGTGCGGCTGACGTTGCCGATGTCTTTGCGTGTGGCCGCTCTGCCCGATGGTTCGGATAACTATTCTTTTATGTACGGCCCAATAGTGTTGGCTTCGCGCATGGGGAAACAGGAGCAGGTAGGTCTGTTTGCTGATGATAGCCGTGGAGGACATGTGGCTTCCGGTCCGCAGTGGCCTTTGCAGGATATGCCGGTCATTGTAGGTGACAAAGACGACCTTTTATCCCATATCGAGAAGGTGGAAGGAAAGCCGTTGGAGTTCAAACTTCGTGGGGTGTATCCCGAACGTTATGAAGGAATGACGTTAGAGCCGTTCAATTGCCTGTATGAATGCCGTTACATGGTGTATTGGCCGGTGATTTCTCCCGATAAGCTGAAAGCCCAGCAGGAGGCTTTGGCTCGTTCGGAACGGGAGAAGAACGAACTGGAGGCTGCTACTGCGGATAAGGTTATCTGTGGGGAACAGCAGCCGGAGAGCGATCATTTCATCAGGTCGGAGCAGTCACGTAACGGAAGCCACAACGACCGCCATTGGCGTGACGCTACCGGAAAGGGTTGGTTCTCGTACCGCATGAAAACGAATGGACGTGATGTGTCCCGTTTGCGTGTGGAGTACGAGGGGGGTATGGCTGATACGGACGCTTTGGTTATGGTAGAAGAACGTACGGTCGGTATGCTAAGTCCGGTGGATGGACGAGGGATGAAAACGGCGTATTTCGATTTGCCGGACGAGATGGACGGGAAGGACGTTCTGACCGTCAAAATCACTCCTTCGGAGAAGAAAGCCACTCCTCGCGTGTATGAGGTAAGGCTGATGACGGCAAAGAAGTAGACGTGGCAGGACACGACTTTTCAGCGGAAACGCGATAAATAAAAAACAGCAGGCGGGTGTGACCGTCTGCTGTTTTTTTGTGAGCCGGGTAACATCCGGCTTAGGGTTTCCTGCAAAAACAATCCTTTTTCTCTTAAACAATCCTACCACCTAAGAACCAATCATTAACCTAATTTCCAATTATGAAACTCCTGAATATCCTGATACCTTCACACAAAGCTACCTGAAAAACCAACATTAACCTAATCATTATATTATGAAACCTATTTCCACTTTTATGATTGTCTCTATGGCAAAGTTAGGATATTCTTTCTTTTTTCGTTTTTGAATATGTAGCGGATATTTTATATTATGAAACCTTACGGCATTTTTTTTTGCAAATGAAACATGAGCAAACAAATGTGTTACACGACGTAAAATCGAGTAGGCATAGAAGGTGTATCTTTGAATCATTAAAAACAGGCTACGATAAGCGATATGGTTTTAACATTATAGTGCAATGGATATTTTAGTTGAAAAAAATGGCCGATATGAGCCGAAGCCTATTGTTTTAGACAGAAGAACAGAAGGACAGAAGAAAGTTACGACAACAAAATTTGTTCTTTTGCTCTTTTGTCTAAAAAAAGTGAGTCCGGTGCTTTTGTTCCTCGCCGGTTTGGTAGGAGGCGGCGAAGGATGGGCGGCGGTCAGGCTGCCTAAATTGGTAGGCGACCGGATGGTGCTTCAACGGGAAACCGAGTTGAAAATTTGGGGGTGGGCGGATCCTGGTGAGAAAGTCACGGTGCGTTTCCGAGATACACCTTATTATACAGAAGCCGACGGGACGGGGAAATGGCACGTCATGTTGCCTCCGCAACAGCCCGGAGGACCGTTTCTGATGGAAGTGAATGAAAAGGTGATACGCGACGTACTCGTGGGAGATGTCTATCTCTGCGGAGGGCAGTCGAATCAGGAGACACCTATCGAACGTCTGGTGGAGAAGTTTCCGGAGATACCGGTGTCGAATAATCATATGATACGTCACTATAAAGTGCCTTCGCAGGATGTGACGGATGGTGTAAGGGAAGAAATTGCCGGAGATGCCGTGTGGCATTCGGCTACTGCATCCGAAGTCATGAACTGGACTTCACTGGCTTATTTTTTCGCCACGGAAGTGTGGAACCGCTACCATGTGCCCGTGGGCATGTTGGTGGCAAGCAAGGGAGGTACGGATATCGAGTCGTGGATCAGTCAGGAGCGTCTGAAAGATTTTCCGCGTCTCTTGGTGGACGAAGAGGCTGTGCGCAAAGTGAAGGAATCCCGTCAGGATAAAGGTTCCGGCAGATGGAATCAAAAAGATTTCGATGATTCGGATTGGGCTGAGACGGAAGTGCCGGGTACGTGGGATGAGCGCGGTATCCGGACGAAAGGTTCCGTATGGTACCGCAAGACTTTCGATTTGCCTTCTTCCATGGTGGGGCGGCACGCACGGATTTATATGGGACGTATGGCCGACGGTGATTCTGTGTTCGTGAATGGGCGTTTGGTGGGCACCACCTCATATTTCGGTCCTCCACGCAAATATGACATCCCGGCCGGTGTGTTGGTGCAGGGCAAGAATAACGTGACGCTGAAACTTACGGCGATGAACGGCCATGGGGAAATCGTGCCGGACAAGCCCTACGTGATAAGAGGAGATGAGGACTCCGTGTCGCTCTGCGGTACTTGGAAGTATAAAACAGGCTTCGACCGGACCGGTGTGGAAGAATACGTTGAACGTCTTCGGCAGCAAAAAATGGTAGGTTCGGGACTGTATAACGGTATGATTTATCCCATCCGGGACTGGAAAGTACGGGGAACCATTTGGTACCAAGGCGAGAACAATGCCGGACGGGCAGGGGAATACGCGCCGTTGCTGAAATCCCTGATAGCGGATTGGCGCGAATCATGGCAGATGCCGGACATGCCTTTTCTCTTGGTGCAGTTGCCCAATTATATGAAGAAGTACGACCGTCCTACGGATAGCGGTTGGGCGCGTTTGCGGGAGGCGCAATTACAAGCGGCTTCGGAGGTTTCCCATACGGCTTTGGCCGTAACCTACGATGTGGGTGAATGGAACGACATTCATCCGTTGGATAAGAAAAGTGTGGCGCAACGGTTGTTTCTCGGGGCGCGCAAATTGATTTACGGGGAGAAAGTGGTCTGTTCCGGTCCTATATATAAAGGTATGGAGGTGGATGGCGACCGTGTCGTAATCTCTTTTACTGAAGTGGGACGCGGACTGGCAAGCCGTGGAGGCGACTTGAAACACTTTGCTGTGGCCGGCGAAGACCGGAAGTTCGTGTGGGCGGATGCTGTGATTAAAGGAAACAAGGTCGTAGTGAGCAATAAGGATGTGAAACACCCTGTAGCCGTGCGGTATGCGTGGAGCGACAATCCTTCGGATGCCAATTTGTGCAATAAAGACGGGTTGTTGGCTGCTCCTTTCCGTACGGATAATTGGTGATATAGAATTATTTAAATAGATTTGTATATGAAAAAAATGTTTTTGGAGTGCAAACAGGCATGGCTTTCGGCTATGGCGTTTGTGGTAATGTTCGTGGTAAGTATGGAGGTATTGGCCGATGTCCCATTAAGACGTCCCATATCGCCGGAGCGTCCTTTATGGATTGTGCATATCGATACTTGGAATACGCCGGATCCGGAGCGTATCATTGAGATGGTTCCCGAGGATATTCGTCCGTATGTGGTGTTCAGTTTGTCGCTGTCGGCGACGGATGCTACATGTCATGACGGGTTTGCCGTATGTGATTCGTGGTTGAAGGCTTGTGCACAAAAGCGCGTGTGGTCTATGGTACAGTGTGCCAGTGGGGGACACAGCCGTTTTTCCGACCATGACCTTTCGGTGTATGAGGATTATTTCCGTAAATATCCCAATTTCATCGGTTGGAACTTTGCAGAACAGTTCTGGGGATTCGGAGAGGAGGGAACGCCATCCTTTTTGGAACGCCTTTCGTTGTTCGGTGACATTTTGAAGATATGCCACCGCTATGGCGGATATCTTGTGGTAAGCTTCACCCAGGCGTATTATTCGGCCGACATGATGCCTATAGCTTACATGAAGCGGAATCCCGAGGTAAACCGACTATTGACGGAGCATCCAGAACACTTCATCTGTTGTGAGAAGTACACGATGCAGAATGGTTTTTTCGACATCGAGAGTAATTGCCTCGGGGCATGGCTCGGCGGGTATGCCGGACAATACGGTATTTGTTTCGATGCTTGTGGATGGAGTACGGACGATGGTAACCCGGCTACTGAAGACGATCAGGAACGCGAGCCGTTCGTAAAAGCTTCCGGAGCGATGCCTATCATGGAACATGTCATGTTGACGGGACAAACCGTTATCGACGGTCCGGAAACTATTCCGGTAGAAGTGTCCCGTGAAATTTCCACTACGACAACAGCCGACGGCTATACCCGGCGTCGTTGGGGATGGTATCCTCATTTCGTCAACATTAACATTGACGAATTCCGTAAAATACTGGATGGAACGGTCCGGATACTGACGCGTCGTGAGGTGATAGACCGGACGAAAATATGTATCCGGAACGATAAAAGCACCGGTACGTTCGATGACTATCTCACCCCGGCCACGTTGTTCGACGGGCTTTACCGTCCGGAATGCGACCGAGACGGTGCTACTTATGGCAATTCGTGGTTGGAAAACAAATGGTGGCTGAAGAGTTCCGGCCGTTATCCCACTGTTCCTCAGGTGTATGACCTTTTGGACGAGGAGGCGCAGCGGCTTCAGGTAGTAAACGTGTCGGAATATGACCAACGTTGGCCTAAAGTGGAGGACAAGGTGAACGAACTGAACCGACTTTTCCCAGAGGAATATACCGGTGACATTTATGCGGCTCATGCGGAAAACACGTGGATGACGTATAATCCTTATCAGTACCAGGATAAAACGGTGAATGGCGTACGTTCACGTCATATCTCCACGCAGCGGGCGAAAGGTAATATTCCTTTTTTATATAATACGGCGGAAAGCATTTCATTGGACTTCTCTCCATACGCTATGGCGGTAATGAAAGAGTTTACCGACAGCGTCATGCTTTATATGACTAATTACCGGAATTCGAAGGTAAGCAATGAGGTCTTCATCGAGGATGATAATGCGACCGATACGATTCGTATTTACGGTGCTTCTACACAACCGGAAATTACGTGGAAGGACCGGGCCGACCATCGTGAAAGCGAGGTGAAGCAAGAGTGGAAAGACGGGGTGTTGACCCTCACAGTCAGTCACAATGGACCGGTGGAATTGGGCATTAAGTGTAGCGGGAATGCTACGGAACGTTTGACGGAGTGGACACCGGCTCGGATAGAAGTGCCCGAAGCTCCGTCCGTATATACCGGAACATTGCAATATGAAGCCGAAAATTTCGACTACAAAGACATTGCTGCGTGTCGTGGAAATGCTTACTACAATGGTCACCGTGGCTATCAAGGACAGGGATTTGTAGAGTTTGGAACCAATAAGTCGGCGGCTATACGCGATACAGTGACGGTTCTGCGTAAAGGGACTTACACGATGACGGTACGTTATCAAGCTCCGAACTCTGGGGTAACAATGCTGTTGTTGGTTAACGGTCGCCGTTATCCGCTTACTTTCCGTAAGACGGGAGAAGTTTGGACGGAAGTGGCTAAAGATGTAGAACTGGAAGAAGGAGAAAATGCCGTTATTCTGAAATTTGCGACAACGGCTTCTCCCGTGTTCGTAGATTGTATCAAAATAGATCGTACCGACGCTCAGGTATATAACTTTGAAGATGATGAAGCTGCGGCAACGGCTACCGATCCGGCGGCTACCATGTTGACTGTGAAAGATGGAGAAGCCGGTGTCGTTGTTATAGAAAGCGACGGAACGAAAAATCATGCTTTGCATGCGTATGCTGCCGGTCTGGCGGGAATGGGACAGGCTATATTAGATATGTTCCCTCGTGACGCTACGGATTACACCGTGTCTTGGAAACAAATAGATGGAGATGCGGGCATATTGATGCGTGGCGGCTATTTGTTCAAGACGGACGGACTGAAGGTCAGCGTAAGTACGACTGAAACGAAAGAAGACGGTGGGTTAGCCATCGTGAATACTTTGGGCGAAGGTGACCGTGCGGAAGGGATGGATTGGCTTCGCGCTACTTTACAAGGAGATAAGTTGTACTTGGATGGTTCTACAGACGGCGTGGTTTGGGAAAATTTGTTGGCGTTGGAGGATGCTACCTTTACTGTCGGTGGCACCCGTCTCTGCTGGGACGCAGTCATGACTGTGGATGACATTACGTTGTATCGAAGTGGTATGACAGTTTCGCAAACCGATTTGGAAGAAATCAGTCAGACGAACGGAGGTACGAATCGGGTAGTGGGAAGTTTCGACATCGGTGGAGATGACTTGTTGGACGACGTACAGGTAGAGTTGGAAGGAGAGGCTTTTGAAATTTCAGTGGATTCTCTTGACGGTTATACTCAGACTTTGACGATAGACCGTGCTACGTTGGCAGACGGAACGGTACGCATTTATGTGCGTCTCAAACCGGAAATGAAAATCGGGGACTATGAAGGTGTGGTTTCCGTGGCAACCCGATATCTGGATACACGTAAAGTGAATCTGAAAGGAACTGTGAATCCGGCTACTTATACCACTTACTATGATTTTGAAGAGGATGCGGTAACGAACGGTCCGACCAATCCTCCGGCTTCCGGTGTGACTCGCGGGACAGGCAATCTATGTACGGCAGGAGTTGCGGATTATACCGACGCCGATGTTCGTAAAAGTCAGATGTTGCGGATTTACGGCGCTCCGGGCATCAATTCGACCGGTGTATTGAACTTGGATAAATTTACGCGTAAAAGTACGGATTACAGTGTAACATGGCGCCAAGTAGTTACTTCGGCCGGAAGTTATAAGAATGGAGTTCTTATGCGTGGGGATACGTTGACGGTGGGAAGTAACTCTTCGGGTTATACTCAGGGTATGATGGCCGGTTATTATTTGAATGTGTATAATGATGGGGCGACTACCCAATTCCGCATCTATAAATCCACAGCATCGCGTAGCCTCAATATGTTCAACAGTTCCAGTGTAGCACTTTCCGCTCCGGTAGGTAAAAGCATTTGGTATCGTGCATCGGTGTCCGGTACAACCAAAGTGACGCTGAAAATAGAATATTCCACCGACGGGGAAAACTGGAATGTCGGCACGGTGACAACCGATGAGGGCGGAGACTTCCGCCAAGGAGCGACCCAGTTCGTATGGGGATTGGCTGCTTCGACCAATAATTTCCTCATCGACGACATCGCTTTTGAGGGCATCACATACGACGAGGGAGTCGTTACGGGTATTATGTCGGCAGAAGAAAGCGCGGTTGGCGTGGATTACGAAGAGTATTATGACGTGGCTGGACGCAGAATCCGTCCGGGCGACGTGCCGAGAGGAATCGTCATCCGTCGCAGCCACTTGACAGACGGCACGGTGAAAGTAGAGAAAATACTGAAAAAATAAATCCAAAGGGAAAGGGAAGGGACGAGTTTGGATATCGTCCTGTCTCTTTCCCTTAAACGAAAAAACAAAATAGAAGAAATGGAAAAAATGAAGATGATTTTTAAAAGTGGGGGAGTGGCTACTTGCCTGTTTGCAGCGGCTTTCTCTTCCGTCACGTGCGGATTGACGGCGGCGGAACAACCGCAACAGGCGGAGTACGTGTTCCATGGTGCCGGAAACCCTTATCTTCCGCTGTGGGAACACTTGCCGGACGGTGAACCCCGTGTGTTTGAAGATCCGGACAACCCCGGAAAATACCGCGCTTACATCATCGGCTCCCACGATTTGCGGATGACGAGCTATTGCGGTGCGGATATCCGGATGTGGTCGGCACCCGTAGAAGATTTGTCGAGTTGGCGCGACGAAGGCCCCATCTTCACTTATCCCATCGAAGGGCAGTGGGACGTGATGTATGCGCCCGATTTGGTGGAAGTACGTCACCGGGACGGGACGAAAGAATATTATTTGTATCCGCATAGCCGGGGAAGGAACCGTGAAGCAATGGTCGCCAAGGGAAGTCGTCCCGACGGACCTTTTACGCCCGTGAATCTGAATGCCGATGGCACGAAGACCCTGCCGGGCAGCGTCTTGGGTTTCGATCCCTCGATTTATGTGGAGCAGATTACCGACAAGAACGACCCTGACTACGATATTGGTTTCAGGGCGTACGGTTACTGGGGCTTCCAGCGTTCGTCTGCGGCTCAACTCGATCCTAATACGATGTATTCCGTCCGTCCGGGCACGGAACTGATACCGTATTTCATGCCGGCCGGGACACCGCAGGGAGGCATTCGTGATCCGGAAGGCACTGAGTATCCGTGCCTCTTTGAAGGACAGGATCCCAAAGCGTTCAACTTCTTCGAGGCTTCTTCCATCCGCAAGGTGGGGAACAAGTATGTGACGATTTACAGCGGTTATTCAGGTCCGGATTATGGATTGGGAAACTCCAATTCCACTTTACGTTATGCCTACGGCGATACGCCGTTAGGGCCTTGGAAAAGCGGTGGAGTGTTGGTCGATTCGCGTGCTCCGGTTTTGAATCAGGATGGTTCAGGCTTACAGACTTCCAACGCTGGGCATAATACCCACGGGAGTATCGAACAAATCAACGGACAGTGGTACGTGTTCTATCATCGTCCGCCGCGCGGGTTCGGTTTTGCGCGTCAAGCCATGGTTGCCCCGATTCAGGTGGAATGGGATGAAAAGCCGGTAGCCAAAGGGGGCAAAGTCTCTATCCGGGCTTACGATCCCTATGCCAAGAACCACGTATGGACGGCTAAGGATAAAAAGGGCAATGAATACAAAGGGGCGGAAGTCACGTCGGAAGGTTTCCACATCTTCGGGCTTGACCCTTACCAATACTATTCTGCCGGTATCGCCTGCTACCTGTCGGACATACGGCTTCAGCAGGATGCTTGGGATATTTGGGACAACCATGCCCCGATTACCGGTGTGAAAAACGGGAATATCATCGGATATAAATATTTTGGTTTCGGAGGTTTGAAAAAGGACCAATTAGGTCTGAAAGCTTTTGAAGGTACGAAAAAAGGTAATCAGACCGCTTTCAATCTTTTCCTGACCCCGAAAACATCCAAGGCTTTCAAGGTGAACGTGTGGATGGACGGGCCTTGGGACAACGCTACGTGGAAAGGCAAGAAGATTGGAGAAATCCAAGTGCCTGCCGGTTCGGCACAAGCTGTCACACAGTTTACGGTGGATGTGTCGGCTCATGTGGACGGATTGAGCCGGAAGCATGCTATCTATTTGGTGGCCGAGGGCGATGCCGGAGAGGAGCTTTTCGACCTGACCGGTTTGGGATTCAGTTCGGTCGGGAAGAAGATAGCCCGTCCCGTCGTGCCTTCTGTCAGCATATCGGTGGATGGGAAAGCCATTGAATTGCCGAAAACCCCGGTACGTTCTACCAATGCCAACGGTATAACCGATTATAAGACGTATGAGGTCGTATATGTGCTCCCCTCCGAGACATCCCGTTTGCCTAAGGTGTCGGCATCTTCCGATAACAAGGACGTGAAAGTAGAAGTCAAGCAAGCCCGTCCGGATGCGGAGACTGCCGTGGTAACGTTCGACTATCAGGGCTTGGCCAAGACCTATAACGTGGTGTTCTCCCGTTCTTTTGTGGTGATGGGGAATAAATAAGGTGTTTGTTTCCGGATACCGTTTCCGGTTTCTTAAGTGCAAAAATAACGGGTGCGTTAGCGTGATATGAACCCCGAAAGTTAGACAAAAAACTTTCGGGGTTTTATTATGTCTACA
>ERZ840517.2680-NODE-2680-length-15228-cov-14.789758_pt1 | contig 15228 bp, 13 predicted proteins | sample MGYA00519876_ERZ840517 | MGnify/ENA primary metagenome ERZ840517 (study PRJEB31850, sample SAMEA3708882) | human gut metagenome | biome: human gut; feature: human-associated habitat; material: faeces | place: China | collected 2014 ... | reverse complement strand
TGTCCGTAATGCGGGTCTCAAAGCCATTGGTCAGGAAAATGACCGGGCGGCGGTGGTACTTCTTTTCCAGCAGGTCTGCATAGAGCTTTGCCTGCTGGCGTCCCTTGGCCACATCCACGCATGTGCGCTTGGCCTCCACCACTGCCAAGGGGCGGCCATCATCGCCGTAGAGCACATAGTCCGCATAACCCACCTCGGACTTGTTTGGCATACCGGGCAGTTCTACCTCATTCAGCCAGTTCTTCCCCTCTATCCATCCGGCGTCGGTGAGCATGGTGTCGATGTAAAGTTTCCGGGTCTTGTATTCGGACAAATCCAGCGGCTTCGGCACATAGGTCTGCTGCTGCTCAGTTCGGCGGGCAGTCAGTTCTTCCTTCAAGGCGGCATTCTCCGCCATGAGGGCTGCAAAATCCACATCGGGTATCGTCTGCGAAGGAACTGCGGGCGCTTCGGCGGGCTGCATCAGCAAGGAACGGTCAAAATGCCCCTCTGTGTAGTTCTCACCATAGCAATAGGCCACGAAGTCCAAGAATACATAGAGGTTCTCCAGACATAGCGCCGCCTGCTCCTCGGTAATCTTTTTACCGCTGTGTGCGGCGTTATTGCCCGTGCGGCGAATAAAATCCATACGCCGCCAGAGGTCAGTGCCAACGATATCCCGGAAGTCCTCGGTGTTCATCAGGCTGACCAGTGTATCCTGATAGGGCATGACCAGCGCCTTGTCCACAGAGTACATCCACTTCACCGCAAACTCCATCGCCCTGCGGCAGTTCAGCACACAGGCAGAAGGATCGATATGTAGAATCCGCTCGGCAGAGACGGCCACGGAGGCGAAAGGCTCAAATTGCGGGGGGGAGAGGAAAACGTCAAAGTTGGTCATAGGGTTTCACCTCACATTCATTGCTCTGGATTTACGGATTTGGAGTGAAGCCTAGTGTAATTGTTTCTGTAGTACATAAGCAAATTTCGCAAAAAGATTTTCCAAAGTCGGTTATTGAGATATAACTTTCCTCAAACTTTGGCTTGTTGAATGGATGTACCTGATGCGTAATCGTGTTGATTTGCGATTCTAAATATTGGTGTTTCTTTAACGGCTCATATAGGGCTTTATTTGTAAGTGAAGTAAGCATAGCGTTTTTAAGTAGCCCAAGGCGAATCAAATTATCGAAATATTTACCGACTTCAAATGGATATTCACATTTGGCTAGCTCTCCGACATTAGAAAAATTTTTTACAACATCGTAACCCTCTTCTTTTTCATTTACACATCGAAGGGTAATTGTCGGTATAAATGTATTTGAAGACATGTAACGAAGAATTTTAGCTTCATCAGGACTAAGTTGCTTAATAATTTCTACAAAGGCAGGATGAATTCCATCTTTCATTGTCTCGTTCATAGAGTTAGCCAGTAGTTGGGCATACAGTTCTCTTATTTCTATATCTTCCGTTATACTTGCGTTTTGTAGAGTTGGTACTGCAATTCTTGGGGATGGCGGAACAATATTCTCCGATGGTATATTTTTCAGCTTCTCTTCAAGCATTTTGCGCAAATCAGATAGTAGCTCTTCCCGCAACTGTGGATAATACTCTTGAAACATGGAAAAGGCCATATGCGTAGCGTCTGCCACGGATAATCCAATATACTGCTCTGCGATGAACGTATTTCCGTGTGAGCCAAGTCCTGCATTTTGGTTGATTTCTGTCTTGTCATTCATCGTTTTTCCCTCCTTTATGGTTGTTCTGGATTCCGATAAACGTATTGTTGCTGCCAGACGATGTCTGATTGATTGTAGTAGAATTAGATTTGTGTTTTTCTGAAAGAACTTTTTTTATGAGTCCAAAAATTCCGGTTATAATGGCAACTACTATTGGAGCTATCAACGCAACCTGTGCGCTTGAGTCTAATGAAGAAAGCCATGCCATTTTGCTTCACCTCACCCAAAATATTTCTGCATCAAACTATCAAACAACAGTTGTGCTTCGTCCAACGCCTTCTGTACGGCAACTTTTGATTTGTCGGTTTGTTCGATGAAGGCCGCCATCTGTTCTTGAAGTGCCAATGGAGGAACCATAATTTGCTGTACCCGCAAATCAGATAGGTTGATTTGCTGCAGTGTGGCACCCCTTGTATGCTCTTGTATGTACCGCTGACTCTCATCCGTATTGAGATAGGCATTCAGATACACAGGATTGATTTTATTACGATCATATCGGACAACTGCTATACCACGGGTGACATTCATCCCATTGAAGCGGATATCGGTTAATGCAGTTATTCCTGTCGTTCCTCTCACGGTAATAAGCAATTCATCTCCGTATAGCTCGGTTTTTTTGAATCCGTCACCGATAGAACGATCAATGTACTTAATCGATGCAGTCGATATCTTACCATCTACCATATCGACAGGGCGTAGAACTCCCATATCTCCCGTGCCATCGTCGCCAGGTTGCACTATTCCGTAGGACAGCCCTGCCCCTTCAATTATAAGATCTATCAGTGCTATGTGCGGATGGTTTCCATCCCCAAACAGTTCTACAAATCGGGCTTTGACAAGCTCGTCCAGCTTTTGAAGTTGCTGCTGACGTAAAGTAATAATGGATTCAGTATGTTGAAGTACAGATACTATTTCATTTCGCTCTGACTCAGGCTTCATATCTACCACAAGATTACCGACATCAGATAAACTAATAGATGGGTAAGCTGTGTCTTTTACGAGTTGATTTGGCTTATGGTAGTTGAAATAGTATCTTAAATACTCGGAGATATCTTCGTTTGGCGTTATACAAGCAAGGTGACTGACCACATATGCACTTTGCGGCAGAACATATATATACCCTTTTATGCAGGACATTCCACTTTTGGCAAATAGAATTGTTCCTTTAGGATAGAGCCTAAGTTTATGCTTTTTTGCAACCTCATCCGACACTTTCTGTATGCTGGTTATCGCTTTTCCTTCAAGTAATTCTTGAAGATTACCTGCCTTAACAAAGGGCGTGCCATTTTCACAATAATTATGATCACCTTGCGGAGCTCCTTGACCTGCACAAATTGCGGCTAAATCTTTCAACGGTTGTCTCATCGCTTCATCCCCACAAATCCGAATTTAGTCACCGGAATATTGCTTGCCAGTCGCAGAGTACCGGCAGCTATCAGAATTCTCCGGGCTGAGCGGAACAATTCTACTCAATGTGACATACCCATCACTATAAAGAGCATTTACCGTTTTCAAGACTTCTAATTCCGGTTCATTTACCACAGGGGCAATATCGTGAATATTTGCATCCGGGTGGGTGCAAATAAAGTCATATACACGCTTCTTCATTTCAGCATCCCCTCCAGCTCATCCATCGCAGTACCGATTTCCTTCTCCAGCCGCCGCAACTCTGTCATAATCTCACTGGTGGGCGGATACTCCACAGGCTTGTACTCCGTTTTCTTGTATTTATTTATGGACAGGTCATAGCCATTTTCTACGATCTCCGCCTTGGGCACGAAGAAGGATTTTTCCGTGCGCTGGCGGTCTTTTTCGGCATCCAGATTGCGGAACCGTGCAATGATATCAGGGATATCGTTGTCTGCCACCGGGCTGCGCTTATCGTCCAACGAGAAGCCGTCGGCGGTCATGTCATAGAACCACACATTGTCTGTACCACCGTGGCCGGTCTTGGTGAAGATCAGCACCGCGGTAGACACGCCTGCGTAGGGCTTGAACACGCCGGAGGGCATGGAGATCACGGCCTCCAGCCGGTTGTCGTCCACCAGTTCCTTGCGGATGGCTTTGTGTGCGGCGGAGGAGCCGAACAGCACACCGTCCGGCACGATACAGGCGCAGCGCCCGCCGATGCGGAGCATCCGCAGGAACAGAGCCAAAAACAGCAGTTCCGTTTTCTTGGTCTTGCAAACTTTCAGCAGATCTGCCGAAACGGTGTCGGCATCCAGACTGCCCTTGAACGGTGGATTGGCAAGAATCAGAGAATACTTTTCCTTGTCCGGGTTCTGATCGGACAAGCTGTCCCGGTATTCGATAAAGGGATTGTCAATGCCGTGGGTCATCATGTTCATCGCGCCGATGCGGAGCATGGTGCGGTCCATATCATAGCCGAAGAACATGTGGTTCATGTAGTGATCTTTCTTCTGGCGATTGAAGAAGATCTCTTCTTTTCGGTGCTCCTTCAGGTATTCGCCCGCCGAGACCAAAAAGCCAGAGGTGCCGCAGGCCGGGTCGCAGATCACATCGTCCGCTTTTGGGTCCATCAGCTCCACCATCATGCGGATAATGTGGCGCGGGGTACGGAACTGGCCGTTGCGGCCGGACTGGCTGATTTTGCTCAGCAGATATTCATAGGTGTCGCCACGCACGTCCACCGCCTGAGATTCACTCATCAGACGGTAGATCTCATCCAGCGCATCTACCACCTTGGAGAGCAGCAGCGGCGTGGGCAGCTTGAAAATGGCGTCGTCCATATACTTGGAGTAGGCGCTGTTCTTATCTCCGTGGAGATTTTTGATAAAGGGAAACACCCACTCCTGCATGACGGAGTACATTTTCCCTGCAGGAAAGTCATGAAATACACTCCATTTGAGCTGCTGGCCGTCGATGGTACGGTCACCGATCTGCACCTCATCCGCAAAAATGCTCTGATACGGCAGCCCCAGCATGGCAGCTTCCTTGGCCCGGAGATTGTCGGTGTCATCCAGATCGTGGATGAACATCAGATAGGTGATCTGCTCAATAACATCCAGCGGGTTCACCAGTCCGCCCGCCGCAAAAATATCCCAGAGGCTGTCGATTTTGTTTTTCAGTTCACCTGTAATCATTTATTCTCTCTCCCTGTTCCAAGTATAAGAAGTGTAGCGTCCGCCGCCGATTTTCAAGATTTCTCCAGACTTTATCAAATCCGCCAGTGCGCGCTGGACGGTGATCTGGCTGATATCCGGGCATTTGGCCATGATTTCACTCTTGGTGATCTTGCCGAGGTGGTTCTTGATGATCTCCCGCACACGGTCGGGCTTGGACAGGCCCTTGGTGGTCAGCAGCTCGATCCGGCTCTCGAAATCCCGGTACGCCGCCACCAGAACACCCAGCATATAGGTGACAAAGGGGGCATAGTCGTTGGTTCCCTCATGCCAGTTATAGGAGCTGGCTTGCAGAGTCTCGTAATAGGTTTCCTTGGTATCGGAGATCAGCTTTTCGATGCTGATATATTTGCCGACAAGATAGCCGGAGCGGTACAAAAGCAGCAGCGTCAGGAGCCTGCTCATGCGGCCATTTCCGTCATTGAAGGGATGGATGCAGAGAAAGTCCAGAATAAAGATGGGAATCAGCAGCAGCGGGTCAAGTTCAGCATCCTGCATAGCCGCTTCAAACGCGCCGCACAGCGCCGTAATAGCCTCCGGTGTTTCCCACGCAGGAACAGGCTCAAACCGGACAATCTGCTGACCGTCCGGCAGTTCTTCGGCAATCACGTTATCCGAATTTTTGAAGCAGCCGCCGATGGACTTACCGCTGTACTTGTACAGATCCCGGTGAAGCTGCAAAATGATAGATGGCTTTGGCGGGATATAGTCATGGCTTTCATGAATCGTTGCAAGCACATCGCGGTATCCGGCAATCTCTTTTTCACTGCGAGTTTTTGGCATTGTTTTATCACGCACGATTTTCTTCAGTCTGTCATCCGTGGTGATAATTCCCTCGATGCGGTTAGATGCCTCTGTGCTCTGAATTTTCGCAACTTCCAGAAGTTCAGACAACACATCCGCTTTGGCCTCGATAAAGAGATTTTGCTGCCCCTTGTACTCGTGGATCTGCGTCAGGTAGGCCACGACCTCCGGCGTCAGTAGCTTGTTGTATTCTGTTTTAAAGTTGAAAGTTCTCATGCAATGTCCTCATTTGGATCTTAATTTTATCAAATCTCATCTAATGATGCAATTATAGTATATCCTTGAATTACATCGCTGTCAATATCAATTTTCTCATTTTTGCATTAATGATAAAATTAGAATTTTGTTGTCGTCTTCTACGCATCATGTCCCCTCGTAGGCGCTGACAATCGAAAGCTGTATCGTTACAATTTCAGATTGTCAGCAAAAAAGGAAGTCCGCAACTCATCGGTACGGACTTCCTTTTGCATTTTCTGAGCAGGTTTTCCAAACTGCGTTTCTACAGTTTGGGTACCCGTCTGCGAAGAAAATATGGGGAGTTCAGAGGGGAGAATCCCCTTTGCCGCTGGGTTTCCAATAGGGGCGCGCAGCATCCCTGTTGGCACACGATTTTGCTCCGCAAAGTCTAGTGTGTTATACCTTTGCTTCCGGCTGACGTGGAAAAGGGGTTGGCGGCGTACTTTGCGGTGCGGCAGAGTGTGGCAACAAACGCTTTTTCGCGGCAGCAGGACAGGCGGATTTTGTGATGTGGGTCACGGCACAAACGCAGGATTTTTGAAGAGCAAAATCCGACTGGCCGGAAAAGGAAGGAAGGGTATATAAAAGCCCCCGTCCCGCCGCAGCGCCGCTCCGGTTTCAACGTTTCTTCCGTTTTCCCTTGCCGTGGGTCATAGTTGTTTTTCCGCGCTGGCTGATGGGGCTTTTCATGTGCTTGGACTTCTTGAGGATTCCAATCAGCGAAACAAACTCTTCTTTCGTGAGCGTGTCGTAATCAATACCAAGTGTTGCAAGGTACGCGCGGATTTTCTTTTCCTCGGAGCTGCCCTCAAAATGTATGGCTTCCAACAACTGCTTCTGCACAGCGGCAGCGGACAGGTCATCATCCGCGGTCAGAGTATCCGTTCTATGTTCCTCACGGATGTCCCGCAGGATATTGCTCAGATCGTCTGCAACGAGATGGCCGAAGTATTCTTCCTCCTGTATCTGCGCCGCTTTCAGGGTATGGAGGTACAGATCGTCAGCTGCCTCTCCATGCTCCCTCAGAACCATCTGGCGGGTGGCTTCCAGCACGGCGTTCATATCGTTGACGCGCATATCTGCGATCCGGTCAACGTAAATCTCAGCATCCAGCATAAAGCGCTGGAAATCTTTATGGCAGATCAGCTCCGACAGCAGCCGGTGGTTGAACTTGCCCGCTTTCAATACATCAATCGAAGCATCACTCAAATGCAGCTCATGCAGAGCTGTGTTTGGGTGATTTTTTGTTTCCGTCCGTCCCATCAGATAGTCGCAGGAAACACCGTAATAGTCCGCCAGCAACAAAATGCTGTACGGGCTGATGTCCTTGCCGTTATCTGATTCATATTTGCCAAGTGCGGATTTCGAGATACCCACCTCGGCGGAAAGCTGCTCCAAGGTCAGCTTTCGCTCTACTCGTAAATCTTTCAACCGCTCTCCGATTGTCAGCTTGACTTGCATACAGCAGCCTCCGTTTCCATTTTTCTGTATTATAACATGCTTTTTCATTTTGTGTCTCAAAGCGTGGAAAATTTCAACTTCTACCCCACTTTTCCTACCTCTTGGATATACGGGAAAGGGCCTGTTTTCTTACTAAAATTTAGACATAAACCACGCAGAACCTTGAAAATTTCATGACCGTCCGATGAGGATATGTCTTCCGGAGAAGTACCGCATTCCGCGTGCCGAGGAAGAGACAACGCCGGGGTAAAACTCGGGTAGGAACGGCATCGGGCAGAACGGCAACAATCAATATTTTTCAAAGGAGGAAACGAGTATCAATTTATTTGCACAAATCAAGACGGCAGTTTCCGTGAAGGAAGCCGCCGAACGCTACGGCTTGGAAGCAAGGCGCGGCATGGTCCGCTGCCCCTTCCACGCCGACCGCACGCCCAGCATGAAGCTGAACGAGGATTACTTCTACTGCTTCGGTTGCGGAGCCCACGGAGATGTGATCGACTTTGTGGCGAGGCTTTTTCACCTGCCGCCAGCGGAAGCTGCCAAGAAACTGGCAGAGGATTTTGGCGTTGCCGAGCAGAAGCCGTCCGTTCTGGCGAGGCTGAAGCGCAGAAAGACGCAGGTGGAAGCCGAACGCCACTCTTTCCGGGTGCTGCGGGATTACTTCGGCATCTTACAGGACTGGAAGGAGCACTGCGCGCCGCAGTCACCGGAAGACCCCATTGACCCGCGCTATGTGGAAGCGTGCCACATGCTGGATCGCATCGGGAATATGCTGGGCATTCTGGCCTGTGGCACACCTAAGGAACGCGCAGAGGTAGTGGCCGATATGCAGAAGGACAACCGCCTTGGACTTATGGAAGAGCGGAACCGACAGATCAAGGAGGATATGTATGGACAAGGTTGAAACACCGCGCTGGATGCAAGACAAGCACTTCAACGAGGTGATGTTCTGTGAGGATTTTCTGACGGCGCACCCCATGGTATGCGTCAGCGGCAACTTCTTCACCGTGGATGGTCGTGTTACCGATGAGGAGGGCATCCGCAAGCAGATTTATGAAATGCTCCGCCCACATTTCACCAGCGGTCTTGCGAAACGCGCCTCCGGCCTTCTGGAAATGCTGAAGCTGGAAGCCTATGCGCCGGACCTGCCCCTGCACGAGGATCGGATTCACGTGGCCAACGGTATGCTGTTTCTCAGCGGAGAGTTCCGCTCTGAAAAAGAGTTCTGCCGCAACCGCCTGCCGGTCAGGTTCAATCCCAACGCGCCGCAGCCGGTTCATTGGCTGCGGTTTCTCTCGGAGCTGCTGGAGGAGACGGACATTCTGACCCTGCAGGAATATCTCGGCTACTGCCTGATTCCAACAAATCGCGGGCAAGTCATGATGCTGCTGAAGGGCACCGGCGGCGAGGGCAAGAGCCGCATCGGGGTGGTGATGCAGAAAATGCTCGGCAGCAACCTGAAAAACGGCAGCATCGCCAAGGTGGAGCGCAGCCCCTTCGCCCGGGCCGATCTGGAGCACGAGCTGCTGATGGTGGACGATGACATGAAGCTGGAGGCGCTGCAATCCACGCACTATCTCAAGTCCCTCATCACCGCCGAAATGCCGATGGACTTGGAGCGCAAGGGCGAGCAGAGCTATCAGGGCAAGATGTACGTCCGGTTTCTGGCGTTTTCCAACGGCGATCTGGAATCCCTCTACGACCACTCGGACGGCTTTTACCGCCGTCAGCTCATATTGTCGGTGAAGAAAAAGCAGCCGAATCGGGAGGACGACCCATTTCTTGCGGACAAGCTCTGCGGCGAGATCGAGGGCATCTTTCTCTGGTGCCTCGAAGGCCTGCGCCGCCTGCAAGCCAACAGCTTCCGCTTCACCGAGAGCACGCAGACGAAGGCCAACCGCGAGGATGCGCGCCGGGAAGCAGACAACGTGCTGCTGTTCCTGCGCTCGGAGGGATACATCCGTCTGAAAGCCGACAGTACCATTACGTCGGCCAATCTGTACGCCATTTATACCATGTGGTGCAACGACAACGCCTACAAGCCTCTGGCGGCGCGGACGGTGAGCATGACGCTGAAAAAGCACGCCGACGAGTTCGGCTTGGAGCACGACAACCATATTCAGAACGCCCTTGGCAAGCGGGTCAACGGCTTTTGGGGCATCGAGGCGTTGGTCACACCGCCGGTTTTATGAGCGCAAACGCAAAAAGCTCCATCCCATCCATCCCAAACATCCCGGATAGATGGGCGGATGGGATGGATGATTTTCAGTTCAGCTGCGAAGGAGCTGAAAAGAAGAGGGTATTTTCAGGAGCGATGAGAACCGGAAAGAAATCTGCGTGGAAACGAAACCATTTCACGAAGCCGCGCTGCTTGGAACCGTGCACCAGCTTCACGGATGGGCGTGCCCCTGCACGATTCGGAGAAAAGGCACACAGTTCTGAAAAGTCGATGTCATGCACCTGCGAGGAATGCATCGAATGCGGAATTTCCAACGGATTTGGGAGAGACAGAACATTTCACCAGACAGCGAAGCCGATTTGCAAAAGCGTGCATCAGCTTCGCTGTTTTCATATCAAGAATTCAGGGAGGATTTTATGAATATCAGAAACGAAATCAAGTCACAGATCATTCGCGCCGGTTTTACCATGCAGGAAGCGGTGGACCGGCTGGCCGAGGAATACGATTGGAGCGACAATGTTTCCAATCTTTCGGCAAAATTGCAGGGGGAGAGTATCCGCTATAAGGAGGTCGTGGAGCTGGCCGACGTGCTAGGCTGCGATATCGTATGGGTGAAGCGCCGATGAAAGCACAGTACGCTATCCTTCGCTTCGCCAAATACAAGGGGCCGGAAATCGGGCACATTGAATCCCACAACGAGCGCACCAAGGAAAAATATGCCAGCAATCCCGATGCGGACACGTCCCGCAGCCACCTGAATTTTCATCTGGTGACGCCACAGCGCAAGTATCGTGCCGAGGCTGAAAAGCAGATTGCAGAAGCAGGCTGCCGCACGCGGTCGGACAGCGTGCGCGTGGTGGAAGCCCTTGTGACCGCAACGCCGGAGTTCTTCAAGAGTAAGAAGAAAAGCGAGGTCAAAGCCTATTTTCAGGAGGCGCTGGACTTCATCAAGCAAAACCAGAAGCCGGAAACGATTATATCCGCCGTGGTGCATATGGACGAAAAAACGCCCCATATGCACCTTTGCTTTGTCCCGCTGACGAAGGACAAGCGACTCAGCGCCAAAGAAATCGTCGGCAACAAGAAGAAACTGACGCAGTGGCAGGACGGATTTTGGGAGCACATGGTCAGGAAATACCCCGATTTGGAGCGGGGCGAAAGCGCCAGCGAAACCGGACGCACCCACATTCCGCCGCGGCTTTTCAAGGAGGCCGTTCACCTGAACCGGCTGAAGGAGCAGATCATGGCGATTCTGAACGATACCAATCCGTTCAACAAGAAAGCCAAAGCGGAAGAACTGGCGGCGCTGCTGGACAAGTACATTCCCGGCGCGAAGGCCATGCGGACAAAGCTCAGAAAGTACGACGCGGCCTACAGGGAGCTGACCGCCGAAAATGCGGCGCTTAATAAGCAGCTGGGCGCTGCCTCCAAGGAGAGCGTCCGCAAAAAGCTGGAGATCAGCCAGAAGCTGGGTGAGCTGGAGGAGCTGCATCGTATGGTGGAGGCCCTGCCTCCGGAGATTTTGCAGGCGGCAAAGCGGGCGGCGGTGTATAAGGCGCAGGAAAGATGAGGAAAATAAAGATATAAAGGAGGCTGGTTTTATTTGGAGATGAACGTCAGGGATGACAAGAAGCTTGTGGAAATCTGGCTGACGAATGCAGAAAAAATTGACCCCGTCCTGCGGGAAGGGCTGAAAGAGATTTACGCCAAGTATAAGACGAAGAAATACATGGTCGCCGTGTTCGAGTCCGGCAAGGGCGATCTTTACGAGAACACGCGGGATCTGCTGCTTTACAATCGACGCCGCAGCGCCGAAAAGGCCGTGCAGCAGGAGAAAAAGCAGCGAGCCGTGGGCATGGAGCGCTGAATGATGGGCGGAAGGGAGCAATCCCTTCCGCCCTTTTCTTTTTTGCCCTTGCAAAGCTTGAAAACATCATGTACAATATTATCTAAAACAACGTGTTTATCAAAAGATATGTGTGGTTCATGCTTGCCGCCAGAGAAACGGAGGGAAACGCAAATGGAACATGAAATGATGGAGCACAGTGAAATTCTCCTGTACAGCGATGAAAACGGAAAAGAATTTGTAAACGTTGTATTTATGGATGAGACATTCTGGCTGACTCAGGTTGGCATGGCAGAATTGTTCGACTCCAGTAAGTCCAATGTCAGCGAGCATTTGTCACACATCTTCAATGAGGAAGAACTGGACAAAGCATCCTGCATAAGAAAATTCGGAATTTCCGAATTTTCTACGAAGCCCACCAATTTTTATAACCTCGACGCCATCATTGCCGTGGGTTACCGCGTGAATTCCAAAAAGGCCACCCGATTCCGCCAGTGGGCGACAAAGACGCTGAAGGAGTACATTCAGAAGGGCTTTGTGCTCAACGATGATCTAATGAAAAACGGCCGTCCGTTCGGTAAGGACTACTTTGACGAGCTGCTGGAGCGCATCCGGGAGATCCGTGCCAGCGAGCGCCGGGCCTATCAGAAAATCGCGGATGTCTTCGAGCAGTGCAGCTATGATTACGACAAAAACAGCGACACGACGAAAGCGTTCTATGCATTTGTCCAGAACAAACTGCACTACGCCGTTACCGGCAAGACTGCTGCGGAACTGATTTCCGAGCGAGCCACACTGGACAGCCCCACGATGGGTCTTACCACATGGAAGGGCGCGCCGGATGGAAAGATTCTCAAAAGCGACACGCTGGTGGCGAAAAACTACCTGAACGAAAAGGAGCTGTCCCGCCTGAACCGGCTGGTGACCATGTTTATCGACTACGCCGAGCTGATGGCAGAGGACGAGCAGCTGATGAGTATGCAGGATTGGCTGAACGAAACCGATCGATTCCTGACCAACAACCGCCGAAACGTGCTGGACGGCAAGGGTCACATCTCGCGGGAAGCGGCAGCGAAAAAGGTCGGCGCGATCTATGAGGAGTTTCGCAAAAAGCAGGACGAGGCGTATATTTCCGAGTTTGACCGCCAAACGGAAAAGTATCTCAAGGGTGAATGACCATGATTGAAACATTTGACATCGCGGGCTATGCCCGTATTTCTGTGGATGATGAGCAGGATCAAAAGAACATCTCGATTGAGAATCAGAAGGCCATCATCGAGGACTATGTAAAAACCCACTTCCCCGGCAGCACGCTGACGTTTTTTGAAGACCGCGACCGCTCCGGCTACACGTTTGAGCAGCGCGAGGGCTATCAGGAGATGCGCCGGGGACTCATGTCCCACAAGTACGATATTCTCATCATCAAGGATTTTTCCCGTTTCTCCCGCCGCAACTCGCGCGGACTGGTAGAGCTGGAAGACCTGCGCGACGCGGGCGTCCGGATCGTCTCCATCGGGGACGGCGTGGACTTCCCCAATGACGACGATTGGCTGAAAATCCAGTTTCAGTTTCTTGTGAACGAGATGCCCGTCACGGACACTTCCCGCAAGGTGCGCAATGTCATCAAGCGGCGGCAGAACGACGGCGAGTGGATCTGCGCCGCGCCCTACGGCTATCTTGTCACCGAGGACAAGCAGTTTGAGATCATCCCCACGGAAGCCGAGACCGTCCGCAGGATTTTTGACCTTTACAGCAACGCCGGTTGGGGCTACAAGAAAATCGCCAACTATCTCACCGATCAGGGCGTTCCCACGCCGCGCATGTCCGAGCGGATGCGCAAGGAGGCGGCGGGCAAGAAAACGAAACGGGAAGCCAAAAACGCCTGGGCCATCGCCACGGTGCAGGGCATTCTGGACAACGATTTTTATATCGGCACGCTCCGGCAGGGCAAGTACACCCGCGCCAAGATCAACGGCAAGGAGATCAAACGCAACGACGACGAGCACATCGTCATTGAAAACCACCATCAGGCCATCATCGACTACCGCACCTTCGCCATCACCAGCGCTCTGCGGGAAAAGCGCAGCCGCAATAACTATCGCGGCGTCAAAATCAACGACAATGTGTACTCCGGCTTTTTGCAGTGTGGCGACTGCGGCAGCCCGCTGTTCGCCATGAGCCGCAGCGATTTGGCCCCCGCCTACACCTGCGGCACGTACCACCGGCGCGGCCTCAAGGGCTGCACCAGCCACCATATCCGCGTTGACCGGCTGGACGAGCTACTGAAGAGCTATGTGCGCAAGCTGGCGGACAGCTCCTCCGCTATGCTGGTGCAACTCAACGAGGAACTGAAGCGGGAGACCGAGCAGGTGGCGGAAACCGAGCAGTCCGCGGGCAATCTGGCGGCGGTGCTGGACGATCTCACCGAGGAATTGAAGGTGACAAAGCGCCAGCGTATCCGCGAGATCATGAAAAAGCCCGAGCAGGAAGCCTCCATCGAGGCGCTGTACGACGAGATGGAAGCTGACCTCCAAAAAAAGATCGACGGTCTGCGCCACCAGATCGACCTGCTATCTGACAAGCGCAACACCATCATTCAGGTCAATCGCGTGGCCAAGACCGCCATCGACGTGTTCCGCGACATTCTGGAAAAGGGCACGCTGGAGCGGGGCGACTTGGAGCTTCTAATCGACAAGATCCTCGTCTTTGAAGATCATCTGGAGATCCGGCTGCAATCGGATATTGACACCCTGCTGCGCTGCGGCACGCTCCCCGCGGAAACGGAGGATGCCGCAAATTTTAAGTTAGGCACGGAAAATATCGAAAACACGCTGGTCCAGTCCTCAAAAGGCCATGAGGACAAGGTTTTCCGTGTCCATGTTATCAGTAACGGCGACCCGCTGGAGATCTACACCGATACCGACGGGCAGGTCATTTTCAAGAAGTATTCCCCGATGGGCGAGCTGTCCGAGTTCGCCGCGCAGATCTGTGACGCGCTGCACAAGACCACCGGCGGCATCGCCGCCGTGTGCGACCGCGACGCCGTGATCGCCGTGGCCGGCGGCGGCAAGCGTGAGCTGCTCGACCGGCGCATCAGCCGCGAGCTGGAAGAGCTCATGAGCACGCGCGGCCAGTATACCGCCGACAGCTGCACGCTGCCGGTCGTCGATACCGACGAGCGCTATGCCGTCTCGGTCGCCGCACCCATTCTCTCCGAGGGTGATGTGCTCGGCTGTGTGCTGTTTGTGGCTGGGCACGGCGACGGCCCTGCCGGTGAGACGGAGCGCAAGCTCGCCCAGGCTGTATCCGGCTTTCTTGGCAAGCAGATGGAGAGCTGAAAGCCACCGAAAGCAGAAAAAGACCTCCGGGTACGCCCGGAGGTCTTTCGCTATGCGTGCAGCCATTGCGCGCCCTGTACGCCGCAGGTGCGCCCTGATCCTGAGACGGGATGAACGTGCCGATTGCGGAGAACAATGGTAGATAACGCGGTAAATAGAGATCAGATAAAAGAGAAAAGAATTGATAAAAAAGAGATGGGTCAGATCGCAAATGGACAAAAACAGTGCGTACGCAGCCATCCCAACTGCACTATGGTAGTTGCAGTTTAGCCCAGCGGGGATGAAAAGTCAAGAAAAAATCGCCTGAAATCTGTAAAATCAGGGATTGACAGGAAATTCACGCGCATGGCAAAACTCTGGCAAAGGAAAACCATTGAACTTCGCGGCGTTCTGATGTAAAATAAAAAAGTACGCAATCCTGCGATACCGCAAGCAAGAGGGAGGTGCGGCGCATGACCGTATTGGTGACCGGCGGCATGGGCTACATCGGCAGCCACACGTGCGT
>ERZ840517.2655-NODE-2655-length-15364-cov-6.076099_pt1 | contig 15364 bp, 10 predicted proteins | sample MGYA00519876_ERZ840517 | MGnify/ENA primary metagenome ERZ840517 (study PRJEB31850, sample SAMEA3708882) | human gut metagenome | biome: human gut; feature: human-associated habitat; material: faeces | place: China | collected 2014 ... | reverse complement strand
CCACGTACTGCGTGGCGACCTGGCCGTTGGCGATCAGCTGGGCGAGCACCTCGTCGTTGGCGACAAAGCGGCCCTCGCCGTGGCTGATGGCGACGGTGTAGGGGTCGTCGAGGCTGCACTGCGACAGCCACGGGGACAGGTTGGACGAGATGCGGGTGCGCACCAGGCGGCTCTGATGGCGACCGATGGTGTTGAACGTCAGCGTGGGCGCATCGGGCGTGGCGTCGACGATATCGCCGTAGGGCACCAGGCCGAGCTTGACCAGGGCCTGGAAGCCGTTGCAGATGCCCAGCATCAGGCCGTCGCGGGCCTTGAGCAGATCGCGAACTGCCTCGGTGACCTCGGGGGCGCGGAAGAATGCCGTGATGAACTTGGCGGAGCCGTCGGGCTCGTCGCCGCCCGAGAAGCCGCCGGGGATCATGGCGATCTGGCTTTGGCGGATGCGACGGGCAAGCTCGTGGGTGCTTTCGGCAACAGCCTCGGGCGTGAGGTTGTTGATCACGAAGGTGTCGGCCTCGGCGCCGGCGGCGCGGAAGGCACGGGCACTGTCGTACTCGCAGTTGTTGCCGGGGAACACCGGGATAATCACGCGCGGGCGGGCGATCTTGGCGCCGCCGTACACGTGGATATCCTTGGTGCGATAGTCGATGGTCTCGACCTCGGCGGTCTTGCCGGCGCTGCGGTAGGCGAAGACGCTCTCGATGCCGCTTTCCCAGGCCTCCTGAAGCTCGGAGAGCTCGATGACCTCGGAGCCAGTATCGATGACGTAACCCTCAACGGTGGTTCCCAGGGGCTCGACGACAACGCCGTCGGCGACTTCGGGCAGCTCGGCGTCATCGGCGAGCTCGACGATAAAGCTGCCGTAGAGCGGGGTGAAGAGGCTCTCCATGTCCACATCCTCGGCAAGCTCGATGCCGATCTGGTTACCCACGCACATCTTAAAGAGGCTCTCGGCGCCGCAACCGTAGCCGGGCGTGGAGACGGCCAGAGCGTCGCCGGTAGCGGTGAGCGCCTCGACGGCGTCAAACGCGGCGAGCAGCTGCTGGGCATCGGGACGGTAGTCCTCGCCATAGGTGGCGGGGGCGATACGGACAACGCGGTGCGTCAGGCCCTTGAACTCGGGGGAGACGGCGCGGGCCGCCTTGCCCACGGCGACAGCGAAGCTGATCAGGGTCGGCGGAACGTTGAGCTCGCCGGCCTCGTCCTCAAAAGAGCCGCTCATGGAGTCCTTGCCGCCGATAGCGCCGGCACCCAGGTCGACCTGGGCCATAAGGGCGCCCAGGACGGCTGCCATGGGCTTGCCCCAACGCTCAGCCTCGGTGCGCAGGCGCTCGAAGTACTCCTGGAAGGAGAGGTAGGCTCGCTTGTGCTCAAAGCCGGCGGCAACGAGCTTGGCGATGGACTCGACCACGGACAGGTAGGCGCCCGCAAACTGGTCGGCTTCCATCAGATAGGGGTTGAAGCCCCATGCCATAGCACTCGCCGTGGTGGTCTCGCCGTCCACGGGGAACTTGGCGACCATGGCCGAGCTGGGGGTGAGCTGCGTCTTGCCACCAAAGGGCATGAGCACGGTCGCGGCGCCGATGGTGGAGTCGAAGCGCTCGGAAAGGCCCTTGTTGGAAGCGACGTTGAGGTCGGTGACGAGCGAGGTCATGCGCTCGGCGAGCGTGGTGCCGGCCCAGCTGGGCTGCCACACGCTACGGGCGCACACGTGGGCGACCTGGTGCTTGGGTGCGCCGTTGGAGTTGAGGAACTCGCGGGACAGGTCGACGATGGCGACGCCGTTCCAGGCCATGCGCATGCGCGGCTCGGCGGTAACCTCGGCGATAACGGTCGCCTCGAGGTTCTCCTCAGCGGCGTAGCCCATGAACTCCTCGACGTCACCGTCGGCGACGGCGCAGGCCATGCGCTCCTGGGACTCAGAGATAGCGAGCTCGGTGCCGTCCAGGCCGTCGTACTTCTTGGTCACGGTATCAAGGTCGACATACAGGCCGTCGGCAAGCTCGCCTACGGCGACCGAGACGCCGCCGGCGCCAAAGTCGTTGCAGCGCTTGATCAGACGGCAGGCATCGCCGCGGCGGAACAGGCGCTGCAGCTTGCGCTCGACCGGGGCGTTGCCCTTCTGGACCTCGGCACCCGAGGTCTCGATGGACTCGGTGTTCTGGGTCTTGGAGGAGCCGGTGGCGCCACCGATGCCATCACGGCCAGTGCGGCCACCCAGCAGGATGATCTTGTCGGTGGGGGCGGGGCACTCGCGACGAACGTGGTTTGCCGGGGTAGCGCCCACGACGGCGCCAACCTCCATGCGCTTGGCCACGTAACCGGGGTGATAGAGTTCGTTGACCTGACCGGTGGCAAGGCCGATCTGGTTGCCATAGCTGGAGTAGCCGGCGGCGGCAGTGGTCACGAGCTTGCGCTGCGGCAGCTTGCCCTCGAGCGTCTCGAAAACCGGGACGGTGGGGTCGCCGGCGCCGGTGACGCGCATGGCCTGATACACATAGCTGCGGCCCGAGAGCGGGTCGCGGATGGCGCCGCCCACGCAGGTGGCGGCACCGCCGAAGGGCTCGATCTCGGTCGGGTGGTTATGGGTCTCGTTCTTAAAGAGGAACAGCCAGTCCTGGTCCTCGCCATCGACATCGACCTTCACCTTGACGGTGCAGGCGTTGATCTCCTCGGACTCGTCGACATCGGTCATGATGCCGGTCTTCTTAAGGTACTTAGCGCCGATGGTGCCCATGTCCATGAGGCAGACGGGCTTGGCGTCGCGGCCGAGTTCGTGGCGCATCTCCATGTAGCGGTCGAAGGCCTGCTGCACCACGGCGTCGTCGATCGTCACGTCATCCAGGACGGTGCCGAAGGTGGTGTGGCGGCAGTGGTCGGACCAGTAGGTGTCGATCACGCGGATCTCGGTGATGGTGGGGTCGCGGTCCTCATCGCGGAAGTACTGCTGACAGAAGGCGATGTCCGCCTCGTCCATGGCAAGGCCGCGCTCGGAAATAAAGGCGGCAAGGCCGGCCTCGTCGAGCTCGCGGAAACCGTCGAGCACCTCGACGGGCTGGGGCTCGGGGGTCTCCATGTACAGCGTCTCGGGCAGGTCGAGCGAGGCGATGCGCGCCTCGACGGGGTTCACCACGTAGTGCTTGATGGCATCGATGGCGGCCTCGTCCAGAGCGCCCGAGATCATATAGACCTTGGCGGAGCGCACGGCGGGGCGCTCGCCCTGGCTGATGAGCTGCGCGCACTCGCTGGCGGAGTCGGCGCGCTGGTCAAACTGGCCAGGCAGGAATTCGACGGCAAAGACGGCGCCATCGCTTGCGGGGAGCTCGTCGTAGGTCACATCGACCTGGGGCTCGCTAAAGACGGTCGGCACGCAGGAGCGGAAAAGCTCCTCGTCGATGCCCTCGACGTCGTAGCGGTTGATGATCCTCAGGGCCTCGATGCCCTTGATGCCGAGAATTTCGCTCAGCTCGCCCTTGAGCTGCTGAGCCTCGACGTCGAACCCGGGTTTCTTCTCCACGTAGATACGAGAGACCATTGGTTCCTGCCTTCCTGATCGGTTGGGCGTACGGTACGGTATGCGGCAGCGGTCGGTTTGCGGGGTCTGCCCTGCGGTCGCCTTGAGCCACATGTTTGTAAACCTCACTATGATACGACAGCTCGCGGCGCGTTGAGGACGGCGAGGGTGCTACAGTGAAGCGCAAACAAGAGAAAGGCATCACATGGCATTCGTTTCGCTCGCCATCATCGCACTCGTGGCCTTTGCGAGTCCTTTTATCGCCTCGGCGATTCCCGGAAAACCCGTTCCCGAGACGGTCTTTTTGCTCGTGCTCGGCGCGGTGCTGGGACCCCATATGCTCGACATTATCCATGTAGATGCCGAGGTCTCACTCGTGTCCGAGCTGGGCCTGGCCTTTTTGTTCCTGCTTGCCGGCTTTGAGATCGATCCCAAGAACATCACGGGCATCGAGGGGCGTTACGGCATGGCGACGTGGGTCGTCACGTTTGGCATCGCCTGGCTTGCCGTGCGCTTTACCCCGTGGTTTTCGGTCAGTCATTTTGATGGCATCGCCGTGACGCTGGCGTTGACCTCGACGGCGCTTGGGGCGCTCATGCCCATCTTGCGCGAACGGTCGCTTTCGGGTACGCGCGTCGGCGATTCGATTCTTGCCTATGGTACGTGGGGCGAGCTCGGGCCCGTGCTCGCCATGTCGGTGCTGCTGTCCGCCCGTACGGGTGTCGAGACGTTGCTGATCTTGGGCCTGTTCGCCGTGGTGTGCGTGCTGCTTGCTGTGGTCCCCAGCCGCTCCAAGCGTATCGGCAGCCGCTTCTTTGCCTTTATTCAGGAGCGCGCCGATACGACTTCTCAGACGTTCGTGCGCCTCACAGTGCTCATCCTGGTCACGCTCGTGGCGTTTTCCGCCATTTTTAGCCTCGATATCGTGTTGGGCGCTTTTGCCGCGGGCTTTGTCCTGCGCTATATCATCCCCGAGGGCAACCATACGCTCGAGCTTAAACTCGATGGCCTTGCCTATGGCTTTTTGATTCCGGTGTTCTTTACCGTTTCGGGTGCCAAGATCGACCTGACGGCTGTAGCATCGCGCCCCGGCCTGCTCGTGGGCTTTATCATGGCGTTGCTGGTTATCCGTGCCGTGCCCATTGTCGTCTCCATGGGCATCTGCCCCAAGACGCGCGATGTTTCCGCCCACGGCCGCATTACCGTGGCGCTCTACTGCACCACGGCGCTGCCGATTATCGTCGCCGTGACGAGCGTTGCCGTCAATGCTGGCGCATTATCGCAGGACGTCGCTTCGGTCATGGTGGCAGCCGGTGCCATCACGGTGTTCCTGATGCCACTGCTCGCGCAGCTCTTCTACCGCGTGGTCGATGCCGCGCCGGTCGCCGCCGTGGCGGAGGTTGCCGAGCATCCTTCTGATGCGCTCAATATCCTGCGCGCCCATCACGACCTTGCAAGTCTTCTCGCCCGCGAGCACGAGCTGTTGACGTCGCATGGACATGGTCGCGTATTCGAAGGCTTACCTACACTCGATACGATTGCCGAGCGTCTTTCCGCCGAGGCGGCGAGCGGCCACATCGATGCCCGTATTGTGGACGCGGCGCACCTGCTTGCCGATAAGACCTATGGCGACGAGATAGATCCGTCCGAGCTTACCCCGCGTGAGCGTCGCCGCCTAGAGCGCGCCAAGCTCGCCGTGCGCGAATATCGCCGCCGCATGCTGGAGCTCTATGCAAGAGAAGAAGCCGAGGACGACGACGGCAGGTAGCGGGGCAGCCCCAAGGGTTTAAACGGGACGCGCTTTCCGTCTCGACTTTGGAATGGGATGCAACTTCCCGTTGAGGGGCTTTGCGGAAACGACGTCCCGGAATTTAGGCGCAGAGTGGGATGTAATTTCTGCATCGACATCCTGCGGGAAAGCGCGTCCCAGTTTGAAGGCGCGTAATGGGATGTGTTTTCCGAAACAGGGGCAGTTGGGAAACTGTGTCCCGGAATGGGCACTCAGAGTGGGATGTGGTTTCCATGAGAGACCCGTTGCGGAAACGGCGTCCCAGAATCGGTATCCAAAACGGGATGCAGCTTCCGCAAGCGGCTCTAGGGGAAACCGCGTCCCGTTCTGAGTCAGAATACTGGGATACGGTTTCCGTTCAAACAGAGGAAGACGCGCTGCCTGCAGTTGATGCAGACAGCGCGCCTTTTGGTTGAGCAATATTGAGGCTGGGAGCTGAGGCTTGTGGCCCCTTAGGAGCGGGCGGCTCCGTCGACGGGGAGTACGGCGCCCGTGACATAGGAGGACATGTCGCTCGCCAAGAAAACGAAGGCGTTGGCGACATCCTCGGGCTCGCCCATGCGGCCGAGCGGAATGGTGGCGATGATGGGCTTGATGACCTCCTCGGGCAGGTTGGCGACCATGTCGGTCTTGGTCACACCGGGTGCGACGGCGTTGACGCGAATACCCATGGGGGCGAGCTCGCGCGAGAGCGACTGGACCATGCCGTTGACGGCAAACTTGGACGTGGGATAGCCGACGCCGGAGGGCTGACCGTACTTGGCGACCATCGAGCTCGTGGTGGTGATGGTGCCGCCATGGCCGGCCTCGGTCATGATCTTGGCGGCAGCCTGGTGGCCATTAAAGACGGCGACGACGTTGAGGTCCATGACCTTTGCAAACTCCTCGGCCGTGTAGTCCAAAAGGGGCGAGCGCTGGGAGATGCCGGCATTGTTGACGACCGTGTCCAAGCCGCCCATGTCGGCTGCGGCCTGGGTAAAGGCCTCGGTTACGGCCTCGAGCGAGGTGAGGTCGCAGGAGCGGCCCCAGACCTTGGCGTCGGGATAGGCGGCTGCTAGCTTCTCAACGGCCGCGTCGGCAGTCTCCTGGCGCGAGCCAAAGACGGTGACGGCAGCGCCTTCCTCGATAAAACGGCAGGCGATGGCATAGCCGATACCGCGCGTTCCTCCGGTGATGATTGCTTTCTTGCCCTCGAGCAACATAGTGCTTCCTCTCATCGCGGGCGGACATTCGCAGCACAGCGTAGCGGTAGCCGGAATCGGCCGCGTTTGCATATCGGTGAACGGTAGCCCGCGTTACCGATGAACGGCTCGTGCAAATGCCGCTTTGCCGCTGTGCTTAGAAGCCGGATAGAAAAGGGCTCCCGTCCCACATAGGACGGGAGCCCCCCGAGGCACGTATTGTTAAGCGGGTGTTGGACTAGTTGGCCATGACGCCTTCGGTCCAAGCCTCAACGTCCTCGATGCGCAGGACGTTGGCGACTTCGGCCACGCAGTCGACGCTGGCAAGCTCGGCGGCGGCAGCCTGGACGTCCTTCTCGAGTGCGCGGTGCGTCAGGAAGATGACCGAGCAGGCATCGCTGACACCCGACTTGCCGTCCTCGACCTGGTTGATGAGCGAGATCGAGATGTTGTGCTTGGCAAAGATGTTGACCGTCTCGGACAGGGCGCCCACGCGGTCGGCGACCTTCAGGCGCACATAGTACTTGGTCTGGAGCTCGTCCATAGGCTTAAAGGCGAGGTTGTGGCCATAGGGCTCAATCTCGGGCAGCGGAGCCACGCCGCGGCTGATCTGCTCGGAGAGCGACAGGATATCGCCCACGACGGCGCTCGCGGTGGGGAAGGAGCCTGCGCCCGCGCCGTAGAACATGGTCTCGCCCACGGCGTCGCCTACCACGTAGACGGCGTTCATGGCGCCGTTGACCTTGGCGAGCATATGGTCTGCGGGGATCAGCGTGGGATGCACGCGAACGTCGACGCCAGCGTCGGTGTTGCGGGCGATGCCGAGCAGTTTGATGGTGTAGCCGAGCTCGCGGGCCTGGGCGATGTCCTCGGCGCCGATGGTGCGGATACCCTGCTGGTACACATCATCGGTGGTAACGCGGGTGCCAAAGCCGATGGAGGCGAGGATGGCCGTCTTGCTGGCGGCATCGAAGCCGTCGACGTCGGCGGACGGGTCGGCCTCGGCATAGCCCTTAGCCTGTGCGTCGGCGAGCACGTCAGCGTAATCGGCGCCCTCGGCGTCCATGCGCGACAGGATGTAGTTGGTGGTGCCGTTGAGGATGCCGGCGATGGTCAGGATCTTGTTACCCACCAGGTCGTGCTCGAGTGTGCTGACAATGGGGATGCCGCCACCGCAGCTGGCCTCGCACTTAATCTGCACGCCGCACGCACGCGCCTTCTCGGCAAGCGTCTCGACATGGCGGCCCAGCAGGGCCTTGTTGGCGGAGACGACATGCTTGCCGTTCTCGAAGGCGGTGGTGAAGATCTCGGTTGCGGGATGCTCGCCGCCGATCAGCTCGACGACGATGTCGACGGCGGGGTCGGTGACGACATCGTGCCAGTCACTCGTAAAGGCCTCGCGCTCAATACCGGCTGCCTCGGCCTGCTCCCAGGCAAGCGCGCAGGCGCGGGTCAGCTTAAGGTCGATGCCGTAGGCGGCCAGGTACTCATCGTGGTGGCTCTTGATCAGACGGGCCACGCCGCCGCCGACGGTCCCCAGACCGATCAGACCGACGTTCACGGTGCGCAGGGATTCGCTCATAGATAGCTCCTTCGTGCATCTTATGGATGGATTAACCGCTTAAAGGTTGAGTGCATTCTAGCGTGAACCGAGGGCGCATGCTCGCCAGGCAACAGGAGTCGCACAAAACGGCACCCCCGAAACGCTGCGGAAACATTGGAAACATGCTCGCTACAAATGAACTTCCGTAACAAACTGTCAACGTTTGCGCCATAAGGTTTGCCCCGTACCGCAAAACAGCCGCACCGCGGCCAGCGAAAAGGGGGACACCATGTTTAGTATCAACAACGCACTGAGCCGTAGGAGTTTCTTGGCAGGAGCCGCGGCGCTCGGCAGCACCGCCGCGCTCGCTGGCTGCTCTTCGAGTGGCTCTGACGGCGGCTCCGCCGATGACGGCAAGACCTTCAAGATCGGTGTTATCGGCCCTCTGACCGGCGCCGCGGCAACCTATGGCGTTTCGGCCGAGAAGGGTGCCAAGCTCGCCGCCGAGGATTTCTCGACCAAGGACCTCAAACTCTCGCTTAAGTCCGAGGACGACGTCGCCGACGGCGAGAAGGCCATCAACGCCTTCAATACCTTGTGCGACTGGGGCATGCAGGCGCTTGTCGGCCCCGTTACCACCGGCGCCGCCGTCGCCGTCTCGGGCGAGATCGCCGACGATATGCTCATGGTCACGCCTTCGGCCTCGTCGCTCGATGTCACCAAGGGAAAGACCACGGTCTTTCAGGTTTGCTTCACCGACCCCACCATGGGCGCCAGCGCCGCGAAGTTCTTGGCCGAGAAGTACGCGGACGCCAAGATCGCCCTGTTCTACAACTCCGGCGATACGTACAGCTCGGGCGTTGCCGACGCCTTTGCCGAGCAGGCCAAGGCATCCAAGCTCGATGTCGTCGATACCGAGACCTTTAAGGACGACTCTTCCACGAGCTTTACCAACCAGCTCACCAAGGCCAAGGAGGCCGGCGCCACGCTTATCTTTGCTCCGATCTATTACACGCCGGCGTCCGTCCTGCTCAAGAACGCCAAGGACATGGGATACGACATGACGCTTATGGGCACCGACGGCATGGACGGCCTGCTCTCCGTTGAGGGCTTCGATACCTCTCTTGCCGAGGGCGTGCTGCTCATGACCCCGTTCTCTGCTGACGATGAGAAGAACGCCGACTTCGTCAAGGCCTATAAGGACGCCTACGACGAGACGCCCAATCAGTTTGCCGCCGATGCCTATGACTGCGTCCATGCGATTGCCGAGGCTATCGATAAAGCGGGCATCGACATTACGGCTGACGGTGCCGACATTGCCGACGACCTTGCCCGCGCCATGCGCAAGATCAAGATCGAGGGCCTGACGGGCGAGCTGACGTGGAATGACGAGGGCCAGGTCGAAAAGCCCGCTACGGCCTATGTGATCCAGGACGGCAAGTACATCGCCGCCTAAGTGCGCATAAAACGCTACCGGTGAGGCTGTTTTATTCAGGGCGGGGTCGCCTGTAACAGAATGGAAACATTACTTTTACACAATAAAGTGGCATTACTGCATAAAATAGTAGGGAAATGCAGAACTATGGATAAATGAACAAATCCAAAGAAAAGTTGAAATAATCGCCACTTTCCTTAACTAAAGCGTCTAGTATTTTGCGAACGCCGAACACGGCGAAGGATGGCCTGTCGGGCAACCAAAACCCGACGAGATTTGAGAGGAGAGCCGCATGTCGAGCCTCACCGGTAAGTCATTGAACCCTGTTATGAATCGCAGGAGCGTTATCGCGAGCGCAGCAGGTCTGGGGGCGATGTCCATTCTAGCGGGCTGCTCCTCCAACGGCGGCGACAGTGGTTCCGCTTCGGGCGACGCTTCGTTTAAGATCGGCACCATCGGCCCGCTGACCGGCGCCAACGCGTCCTACGGCAAGTCTGTTACCCAGGGCGTCGAGCTTGGCTGCAAGGACTTCTCCACCAAGGAGCTGCCGCTTGCCAGCAAGGCCGAGGATGACCAGGCCGATGGCGAGAAGGCCGTCAACGCCTTCAACACCCTGCTCGACTGGGGCATGCAGGCCCTCGTCGGCCCGACCACCACGGGCGCGTCGGTTGCCGTTGCCGCCGAGTGTGGTAACGACCCCAAGACGTTCATGATCACCCCGTCCGCGTCCTCCGAGGACGTCACCGACGGCAAGGATTGCGTCTTCCAGGTTTGCTTCACCGACCCCAACCAGGGCGTCAACGCTGCCAAGTTCCTGGCGCAGAAGTATGCGGACGAGAAGTTCGTGCTGTTCTATAACTCCGGCGACGCCTATTCTTCGGGTGTCGCGGATGCCTTTAAGGTTCAGGCTGCTGAGTCCAAGCTCGAGATTGTCGACGAGGAGACCTTTAAGGACGACTCCGCCACGAGCTTTACCAACCAGCTGACCAAGGCCAAGCAGGCAGGCGCCACCATGATTTTTGCGCCGATCTACTACACGCCGGCGTCCGTCCTGCTCAAGAACGCCAAGGACATGGGCTACGACGTCAAGATGATGGGCTGCGACGGCATGGACGGCATCCTGGGCGTTGAGGGCTTCGACACCTCTCTTGCCGAGGGTCTGCTACTCATGACCCCGTTCTCCGCCGACGACGAGAAGAACGCCGACTTCGTTAACGCTTACAAGGATAAGTACGGCGATACCCCCGACCAGTTTGCCGCTGACGCCTACGACGGCGTGCACGCGGTGGCCGAGGCCGTCAAGGAGGCCGGTCTTGGTGTCGACGCCGATCCGACCGAGGTCGCCGAGAAGCTGTCCAAGGCTATGCTCAAGATTACCGTTGACGGTCTGACCGGCAAGCTCACCTGGAACGATAAGGGCCAGGTCCAGAAGGAGCCCACGGCGTACGTCATCACCGACGGCAAGTACGTACAGGCCTAATTGGCCGCCTTACATAGAGCGGTTTTGATCCCAAGCAGGGGAGGTTTTGGCCTTCCCTGCTTGCTTGGTATCTAGGGACAGTGTAACGTCCCTGTTTCATACATCAACTGGAAACCTATTCGAAAGGGGGATGTGGAACATGACAGTCTTTATCCAATACCTGGTCAACGGCCTGTCCATGGGCAGCGTCTACGCCATCATCGCGTTGGGCTACACCATGGTCTACGGTATCGCCAAGATGCTGAACTTCGCTCACGGCGACGTCATCATGGTCGGTGCCTATGTCTCGTTCTGCGCCACGTCGTATCTCGGCCTCCCGGGCTGGGCATCTGTAATTCTCTCTTGTGTGGTCTGCACGGTTCTCGGTGTTCTCATCGAGGGTCTGGCATACAAGCCGCTGCGCCAAGCAGGCCCTCTGGCCGTTCTGATCACGGCCATCGGCGTGTCTTACTTCCTGCAGAACGCCGCGCAGCTTCTGTGGGGCGCCACGCCCAAGAACTTCACTTCGCTCGTCACCTTCCAGGTGCCGGAGTTCTTGGCCAAGTTCAACGTAAGCGCCGTCTCGCTCGTCACCATCGTCGCCTGCCTGGTTATCATGGCCGGCTTGATGTTCTTTACAGGCAAGACCAAGATGGGCAAAGCCATGCGCGCCGTGTCCGAGGACAAGGCCGCCGCTCAGCTCATGGGCATCAACGTCAACCGCACCATCTCGATGACGTTCGCCATCGGCTCCGCCCTTGCCGCCATCGCCGGCGTGCTGCTGTGCTCCTACTCGCCGGTGCTGCAGCCCACGACGGGTGCCATGCCTGGCATCAAGGCCTTCGATGCCGCTGTCTTCGGTGGCATCGGCTCCATCCCCGGTGCCTTTGTCGGTGGCATTCTCATCGGTATCATCGAGGCGATGGCACAGGCTTATATTTCCACGAGCCTTGCCAACTCCATCGTCTTTGGTGTTTTGATCATCGTCCTGCTCGTCAAGCCTGCCGGCCTCTTGGGCAAGTACGTCCCCGAGAAGGTGTAGGTGAGCGTTATGAAGTTTCTTAAAGACAAGCAGACGCGTCACGACTTTGTTACGTACGCCATGTGCCTTGTGGCGTTCGCCATCGTGTTCTTTATGCAGTCTAACCACATGATTCCGCGCATGATCGCCGGTCAGCTGGTTCCCATCACGGCCTATATCGTCATGGCTATCTCCCTTAACCTCGTCGTCGGCATCGCGGGCGACTTGTCGCTGGGCCACGCGGGCTTTATGAGCGTCGGCGCCTATACAGGCATCGTTACCGCGGTCGCCCTCGAGAGCGCCGTTCCCTCCGATCCGATACGTCTTGTCATCAGCATCGTGGTCGGCGCCATCGCTGCCGCCATCCTGGGCTTCTTGATCGGCATCCCGGTCCTTCGCCTGAGCGGCGATTACCTGGCTATCGTGACGCTGGCCTTTGGCGAGATTATCAAAGAGATCGTCACCTGCCTTATCGTGGGCGTCGACTCCCACGGCCTGCATGTGATCTTTAACATCACGGGCAACTCCACGATCGACGACCTGCACCTGCTCGAGGACGGCACCGCCATCATCAAGGGCGCCCAGGGCGCCTCGGGCGTGTCGACGTACTCGACCTTCCTTGCCGGTGCCATCTTGGTCATGGTCGCACTCGTGATCGTGCTCAACCTGGTGCGCAGCCGTACCGGCCGTGCCATCATGGCCGTGCGCGATAACAAGATTGCAGCCGAGTCCGTAGGCATCTCCGTCACCGAGTACCGCATGATCGCCTTCGTGGTTTCCGCCGCCCTCGCCGGTGCTGCCGGAGCCCTCTTCGGCGGTAACTTCTCGCAGCTCTCCGCCACCAAGTTCGACTTCAACACGTCCATCCTCATCCTGGTGTTCGTGGTCCTGGGTGGTCTGGGCAACATGCGCGGTTCCGTCATCGCGGCCGCACTGCTTACGGTGCTCCCCGAGCTGCTCCGTCAGTTCTCGGACTACCGCATGCTCATCTACGCCATCGTGTTGATCCTGGTCATGATCTTTACCAACAACCCGCAGCTCAAGGCGTTCTTCGCACGCATTAAGGACCGCTTTGCTTCCAAGAAGGAGGTGGCAGCCGATGCCCAGTAAGTTTGAGTTCAACAAGGGCAAGATGGTCCCGTATCCTTCTGGCGCCATCGTTCCCGACCGCGACTTGGGCCAGCGCCCGGCGCTCGAGTGCATCCACCTGGGCATTGAGTTCGGTGGCCTTAAGGCAGTCGACGACTTTAGCCTGACTATCGGCAAGACCGAGATCGCCGGTCTGATCGGCCCCAACGGTGCCGGAAAGACCACGGTCTTCAACCTGCTCACCAAGGTGTATCAGCCCACGCACGGCACCATCCTGCTCGACGGTGAGGACACCTCGGGCAAGTCGGTCTACCAGGTCAACCGCATGGGCATTGCCCGTACGTTCCAGAACATCCGCCTGTTCAACACCATGACGGTGGAGGATAACGTTAAGGTCGGCCTGCATAATCAGGAGCGTTACTCCGGCTTTGAGGGCGTGCTGCGCCTGCCGACGTATTGGAAGCACGAGAAGGCCGCCCATGAGCGCGCCATGGAGCTGCTCTCCATCTTTGATATGGAGCATCTGGCAAATGAGCAGGCCGGTTCGCTGCCTTATGGTGCCCAGCGTCGTCTGGAGATTGTCCGCGCGCTTGCCACCAACCCCAAGCTACTGCTGCTCGACGAGCCTGCCGCCGGCATGAATCCGTCCGAGACCGCGGAGCTCATGGAGAACATCGTCAAGATTCGTGACACCTTCGGCATTGCCATCATGCTTATCGAGCATGATATGTCGCTCGTTATGAACATCTGCGAGGGCATCTGCGTGCTCAACTTTGGTAAGGTCATCGCCAAGGGCACGGCAGAGGAAATCCAGAACAACGACGCTGTTATCGAGGCGTATCTGGGCAAGCAGGATAAGGGGGAGAACTAAATGGCAGAGCCGATGCTTTCCGTCTACAACATCAACGTCTGGTACGGCGCCATCCACGCCATCAAGGACATCTCCTTTAACGTCAACGAGGGCGAGATCGTGGCCCTGATTGGTGCCAACGGTGCTGGCAAGTCCACGACGCTTAAGACCGTCTCGGGCCTGCTGCGCTCTAAGACCGGCTCCATCAAGTTTATGGGCGAGGACATTACCCATACGCCCGCTGATAAGCTGGTTGGTAAGGGCCTGGCTCAGGTTCCCGAGGGACGTCGCGCCTTTTTGCAGATGACGGTCGAGGAGAACCTGGAGATGGGTGCCTATACGCAGCCCAAGTCCACGGTGGCTCCGGGCCTGGAGCGCGTCTACGAGCAGTTCCCGCGCCTTAAGGAGCGCCGTCGCCAGGTCGCCGGCACCCTTTCGGGCGGCGAACAGCAGATGCTCGTTATGGGGCGCGCCCTTATGAGCAACCCCAAGCTGCTCATGCTCGATGAGCCTTCCATGGGTCTGGCGCCGATTCTGATTGAGCAGATCTTCCAGATTGTCGAGGACCTGCACAAGGCCGGTACCACGGTGCTTCTGGTCGAGCAGAACGCCCAGATGGCGCTTTCAATCGCCACGCGCGGCTACGTGCTCGAGACCGGCAAGATCACCATGACCGGCACCGGCCAAGAGCTCCTGCACGACGATAACGTCCGCAAAGCCTATCTTGGTGGTTAATCCATTCAGCAAAGGGGCGCTGACTATCCCGGTCAGCGCCCCTTTTTAAGTTGCGGTGAAATAGGGACTAAATGGGGGCTCTAGACGCCAAAACAGCCCCTATTCCACCGCAACTTCATGGGGGTGTGTGACAATGCCCGTCCCAGATTAGCTACCCTTGCATCAAGCCAATGCCCCGTTCTGGAGTGTTTCGGAACGGGGCCTTGGTGGTTGGGGTCTATTAGGTTTTTGTTCGCTAGTCTACCTTTTGTCCGCATGTGGGGCAGAACTGGGCTTCGGGTACGAGCGGGGTTCCGCAGTGACGGCAGAAGCGGGCGGGCTCGGTCGGGTTTGCTGGCATTCCCGGTGCTGTGGGCATTACGGCGTTCTGCTGGGCGCGCTTCTGGCGACGACGCTGCTTGCGTTGAGGTTTGGGCGCTGCAGCTACCGCACCGTTCGCGGCCTTCGCGCGCTTCTTGCGGATGCAAAGGACAACAATCGCGCCACCGATGATGAGGACAATAGCGACACCGCCGCCAATAACAAACGGTAGGTGAGTCTGGATAAAGTACAGTACATCCTCGGGCACCGAATGGGGGATATTGGACTTATAGATGTTTACGTGAAGCGTGGTGGAGTCGTCCTCGTCGTAATAATCTGTCAGAATCTTGCGGTCGCCGTCCATAAACCACAAATCGTTCGAACGAGAATTAAAGGTTGATTTTCAATCTCAACGCAACAGCCTGAACGGGCCCCGCGTTTCCGCAGC
>ERZ840517.2645-NODE-2645-length-15422-cov-5.348084_pt1 | contig 15422 bp, 13 predicted proteins | sample MGYA00519876_ERZ840517 | MGnify/ENA primary metagenome ERZ840517 (study PRJEB31850, sample SAMEA3708882) | human gut metagenome | biome: human gut; feature: human-associated habitat; material: faeces | place: China | collected 2014 ... | reverse complement strand
ATTTAGATTATTTAAAATATTCGAGAATAATAAATAATAATTATATGGAATATATGTTAATGTAGGAAAAAACAAAAAATATATATAATAAAAAAGAAATACAACATAAACATGATAAAACATTTAGAAAAATACTAGATAATAAAAAAGAATTCATAATATTTATAAATAACATATTCAATTTAATAGAAAAATTAGAAGAAAAAAATATAGAAAAATATAATAGAAAATTTGTAAGTGTAGACTATAAAAATCAGGAAGCAGATATTATTTATAAAATAAAAGATAAAGAAACATATATATTAGTAGAACTATAATATACCCATAAATATGGACACAATATCGATAAAGATACAATAATGAAAGCAACAGGATTAAAAAAAGAGGAATTAGAAAAACTAGAAAAATAATGGAGGATTTGCATATGGAAAATAATTTAAATAACAATATAGAATTAAATAATAATATAGAGATAGAAAACAAACAAACAAATTTTTTAGAAACAACATTAGGAAAGACAATTAATACTGGAATTGATATAGGGATAAGAGCGATATTACCAGATTATATTGAAGAACAAATTATAGATTTAAAAGATAATCTTATTAAATATGGATTAAAAGATGGAATAAAAAAGAGTATTGATGATGCAATTAATTTGGGAAAAAGTGCGATAGGAATAGTAAGTGGAAATTTTGAAAATATTTCTCAAATGCAAGAAGCTATTAAAAGTGGAGGAATTATAGATAATGTATCAAGCTTATTAGATATTGTAATAAATAAAGTATATTCTAATGGTCTAATAAATTCAACAGTAGCAAAAACAATAAAACAGGGAAAAAATTCAATTTTAAATAATGTAGAGAAAAATATAGAAAATACATTCAATAATCAAATAAAATCATTAAGTTATACACAAAAATATATAAATAATTGGAAAAATTATTTTGAAAATAAAGATTTTGGCGGAATGGAAAAGGAGTATAAAAAAATAGAAAAAGAAATCAATAATCTAGCACCAATAGAAAAAATGTTAAATGAAGCAAGAACTATAGAAAATTTACATAATTTGATAAAAAACAATGGACAAGATTTTAATCTAACTCAAGAACAAATTGAATTAGCAAAAAAATTGCAATAAAAACAATAGAAATCCCTAGTAAAAAAGCAACTTTTTTGACAAAATAGCTTGCAAAATAATGTTCATTTTAGTATAATACAAATGTAGAAAAAACAATGAAAAGAGGGAAAACAAATGGAAGAAACACCACAAAGAAGAGACGGAAAAATAATTGAAAGAGACATCGATAAAGAAATGAGAACAGCATACATAGACTATGCTATGAGTGTTATAGTATCACGTGCACTTCCAGACGCAAGAGATGGTTTAAAACCAGTACATAGAAGAATATTATATGCAATGCACGAAGATGGAATTACATCAGATAAAGCCTACCGTAAATGTGCAAATACAGTAGGATCAGTTTTAGGACGTTACCATCCACATGGAGATAGTTCTGTATATGATGCAATGGTAAGACTTGCACAAGACTTCACAATGAGATATCCATTAGTAGATGGACATGGTAACTTTGGTTCTGTTGATGGAGATAGCCCAGCTGCTATGAGGTACACAGAAGCCAGAATGTCAAAAATTTCTGAGCTTATGCTAACAGATATCGAAAAAAATACAGTAGACTTCATGCCAAACTATGATGATAGATTACAAGAACCAACAGTTTTACCAGCAAGAATACCAGCATTATTAGTAAACGGTTCATCAGGTATTGCCGTAGGTATGGCAACAAATATACCACCACATAACCTATCAGAAGTAATAGATGGAATTATAAAAGTAATTGATAATCCAGAAACAACAATAGAAGAACTTATGGAAATTATAAAAGGCCCAGACTTTCCAACAGGAGCAACAATTTTAGGTAAAGAAGGAATTAAAGAAGCATATACAACAGGTAGAGGAAAAATCACAATGAGAGCCGAAGCCGAAATAGAAGAAATGAGCGGAAATAGACAAAGAATAATAATAACATCTTTACCATATCAAGTAAACAAAGCAAAACTTGTTAAAACAATAGCAGATTTATCAAAAGAGAAAAAGATTGAGGGAATCTCAGAAGTAAGAGACGAATCAGACAGAAAAGAAAAGACAAGAGTTGTTGTAGAACTAAAAAGAGATGCAAGACCACAAGTAATTTTAAATCAATTATACAAACATACACAAATGCAAGAAACATTTGGTGCAATAATGCTAGCTCTAGTAGATGGAGTTCCAAAAATATTAACATTAAGACAATGTTTAGACTGCTTCATTGGACACAGAAAAGAAGTAATTTTAAGACGTACAAAATTTGAATTAGACAAAGCCCTAGCAAGAGCTCACATTTTAGAGGGATTAAAAATTGCATTAGACAATATAGATGAAGTAATAAACATTATACGTTCTTCATATGATAATCCAAAAGAAAGATTAATGGAAAGATTTGGTCTATCTGATGTACAAGCTCAAGCTATTCTAGATATGAGATTAAAAACATTATCAGGATTGCAAAGAGAAAAAATTGAAGAAGAATATAATGAATTAATGAAATTAATTGCACATTTAAAAGATATTTTATCAAGTGCTACATTAGTTTATGACATAATAAAAGAAGAACTATTAGAAATAAAAGACAAATACGGAGATGACAGATTAACAAAAATAGTTCCAGCCGCAGGAGAATTTAATGCTGAAGACTTGATAAAAGAAGAACAAACAGTAGTAGCCTTAACACATTTTGGATACATAAAAAGAATGCCAATAGACATTTATAGAAGCCAAAGAAGAGGTGGAAAAGGAATAACAGGAATTGCAACAAGAGAAGAAGATTTTGTAAAACAAATATTTACAGCTTCAACTCATGACACAATACTATTCTTCTCAAATAAAGGAAAATTATATAAATTAAGAGGATTCGAAATTCCAGAAGCAGGAAGAACAGCAAGAGGAACAGCAATTGTTAATTTATTAAACCTAGATGCAGGAGAAAAAATATCAGCAGTTATACCAATTCAAAACTTTGCTGAAGGTAAATACTTGTTAATGGCAACAAAGAATGGATTGATTAAGAAAACAGCACTTACAGAATATAATTCTGCAAGAAGAACAGGATTACAAGGAATAACACTTAAAGAAGACGACGAGCTTATTACCGTAAGACTTACAGATGGTGAAGACAATGTTGTACTTGTAACTCGTGAAGGTATGTGTATAACATTTGACGAAAAAGAAGTCCGCCCAATTGGTAGGGTTTCACAAGGTGTAATCGGTATAAGATTAGACGAAGGTGACGAAGTAATTGGTATGGAATCTGTAATAGCTGGCGGAAAAGGTGCAACACTTCTTGCTATAACTGAAAATGGATTTGGTAAGAGAACAGAATTAGATGAATATAGGGTTCAAATAAGAGGTGGAAAAGGTGTTATTACATATAAAATCACACCAAAAACAGGAAAATTAGTAGGAGCAAGAATTGCTACAGAAGAAGACGATGTAATGTTAATTACAGATACTGGTACAATTATTAGACTTAATGTTAAAGATATAAGTGTTCTTGGTAGATCTACTCAAGGTGTTACCTTAATGAGAACAAATGATGGTGGAAAAGTTGTAAGTATTGAAACTTTAACTCCAGAAATAAATGATGTAGAATAAAAATATAATTTTCATGGAGTTACTATTCTAAGTATAATAAAAAAATCTATATTTGAAATTAATAAATAATTTCATTTTAAATAATTTATAAACTGTGAAATGTAACTTTGTGCAAATTATAAAAAAATTTTTGATATTTTTATAATATAGATAATTAAAAAATAGAGATTATAAATAATCTCTATTTTTTGAATCTTAAATCTTCTCCAAAGAAATAATAAATGTCATAATTGCCAGCAATTCTTGAACCAATACGTTCTTCATAATTTCTAAAAATATCATTAATATTTAGATTTGTAGAAATTATAGTTTTAGTAATTTTATTATTTAAATTTAAAATTCTTGTATTTAAAATAGTAAACAATTCACTTAATTTCATACTATTAATACTTTCAGTTCCTAAATCATCAATAATTAATAAATCACAATCAAGAATCGATTGATAAAAATTATTATCAACATTTTTTTGCCTATTCATCTTAAAATCTATTACGCTTTCAAGCAATACAGGCGCTGTTTGATAAATAACAGTTTTCCCTTTTTTTAATAATTCAGCAGCAATACAGTTTGACATAAAACTCTTACCGTAAACCCGTTGTTCCAACAAAAAGTAAATTTTTATATTCTGGATTATCAAAATTATTAACAAATTCAATAGATTTGTTTTTAATATTTATAATATTTCTTCTTGGAGAAATATTAAATCTATATTTTGCTAAATCAACTTCATCAGAAAAAAGTAATTCATTAAAATTATTAAAATTTTCTTTATTAATATTAGAAATATTTGATTTATTAAAAGAAATATTTAATAATTTTTGTTTTAAGCAATTACACATTGTTGTTTTATAATTTTTATCTAAAATAAAACCTGTATCATTGCAAATTTTACATTCATAAAAAGGTTTTAAATAATCAAGACTATAACCATTTTGTATTAAGAGTGCCTCTTTTTCTTTTTTTAAATTAGAAATTTTTAATTTTAAATTATCAACACTATCAGGTTTTGAAATATTGTTTAAAATGTTTTTGGCAGTATTAATTCCTAAAGTACTAAGTTCTGTGTCTATTTGTTCTAAACGAGGAATTAATTTATATAAATTATTTTTTCTTTTTTCCAAATCCATTTCTGCATTTAATTTTTTTTGTTCATATTCTTTTAATAAAGAACTTAAAGCATCATTTGACATTAATTATCTCCTTTATTTATTATCACCATTATTATTTATATTATTAGCATATAAGAAATCTAAATTATCATATTGTCTTTGTTCATAGTTAGCCTTTGAAACTTTTGCCTTCATTTCTTTTATGTCTTTACTTTGTTTTTTACGTTGTTCTAGAAAAGCCTCTACTTGGTCTGGAGTTTTTAAATTTCTATCATGCCAATCTGTAATAATATTATTTATATATTCAAAAGTTGGATTTTGTTTGTAAGTTGTTCTTTTTAAAGCAATTTCTATAATATTCATATCATAACCAAAATCTAAAACCCAATTTTCTATATAAGCCTCTTCATATTGAGTTAATCCACTATGTTTTCCAAGTTTTTTAGCAATAATCTTTTTAATATTTTTCATTTTTTCTTGTTTTTGATCATAAGCATCCAAATCATTCCATGTATGAATTTTATTTGCACCCCAAGCCTCAGCTACAGCTTGAACATAATTTTTATGTAAGGCAGAACGATTATAACAATAATCAAATAAAGTAATCATAACCTGTTCATCAAAGTTATATTTTCTAAACCATAAATCAATATCATTATACCATGATGGACCCATAATACCTTGAAAATACATATTATTAATATGTTCAATAGCCTTAGCTCTTGATTGATTTTTAGCAACATTTTCAATAGTTTCCTTAGATTGGGTAAGATTAGGTTTATATAAATTATTTAAAGCTACTTCTTGCAAATCTATTACTATGAAACCAGTAGTTTTCTTTAAGATTAATTTAGATTCTTCTAAAAATTTTAATCCGTCACTTATAGCTTTTACTGGCAAAGATAACTTTTTTGATAAATCATTTATTTTAACATCTTTTTTATATTTAGAAAGAAAGACTAAATATAAATATATCTTTAAATAATCACCAGGTAATTCTGGTAAATAATCAGTAAAAAATATATCTGGTATTTGTGTTTCTGAAAATAATAATTGTTTGTCGTTTTGTTCTAGTTTCATTTTTATCCCCCATTAAAATAAATGATTTTTTAAATTTGTTATACAAACAAATATGAATACTAAATTGTTATTCAATATTATCATTGTTTGTATTATAGATTATAACTTTTTTAGACAAAAAATTCAAGGAGATTTTTTAAATAAGTATAATTTCTGTTTTACGAAAAAATTAAAAAGATATTTTATAACATAAACAATACTTTCACCATTAAAACCAGAAAAACTAAAAAGTAATAATGGAAAACAAAAAACAAAAAATAAAAATATTTTTACATTTAAATTATGAAATAAATTAATAAAAATAAAAATAAATAAATCCCATATTAAATTCAAAAAAATAGTACTATAATCAATAAATCCAAATAATTTATTTTTGAAATTATAATTTTGTGGAAAATAAATTTCATAAGACCTCCTAAAAATAAATAAAAAAATAAATAAAAATTAAATAATAAAATAATAATTAAAATAGAAATTAATAAAATAAAAAATAAATCCACATTATTTTATTAATTTAGAAAAGTTACCCACATTTTGTGAAAAATCTGTGGAAACACCACCCAAAAATTCTCTTACAAATAAATTAGCTTTTATCAAAGCATAAAGACCACCAATATAAATAAATTTAGAAAATAAATTAGAAGAAGAATAATCAATAGAAAATAAAATTAATAAAATAATAGATACAATAATCTGAATAAATAATAAAGAAAATAAATTTCTAAACCAAGACTTAAAAAACCAAGAAGTAGAAACCAAAGAATTAGACAATATGGCAAAAGGTGCAATTAATAAAAAAACTTTAATTAAAATATATCTTAAAGAATAAGAAAATACTAAATTTAATAAAGAAGCAGAAATAATACCTTTTATTAATCCATCCAATGAAAATATATCTATAGAAGATGTATTAATAGAAATATTATTATTAATATCTAAAATTAATTCAGAAAAACAAATATTTTTATTAAAAATATTTTCACCCAAATTTCTAATTGCTAAAGAAATATTAGAAAAAATATCTAAAAATTGTGCTAATAAAAAATATGAAAAATTCATACATATTCCACAAATAATAAGTTTAATTAAAAAACTATGGGGACTTTCAATTTTTGTATATGTAAAATGAGATAATAAATATCGTATTGCAAAATATAAAATTAATCCGAGAAGCAAAGAATTTGCAATTAATAGTATTCCATTAGATGTAGAAGTACCAAAAATATTTTCAAAATTTTTATCTTGTAAAATATTAGAATTTATAAAAGTTATATCATCTAATAAATTATATAAATTATTATCAATAGAACTGAATAAATTACCTAAAATAGTATTAATAGTGTCTATAATTATTTGAGTTATATTTAACTGTTCCAAATTTCCTCCTTTATAAAAATAAAATAAATATAAAAAATAAATAAAAAATAAAAAATAAAATAAATAAAAAATAAATAAAAAATAAAATATAAAATAAAATATAAAATAAAATATAAAATAAAATAAATAATAAATATAAAATATGAAACAGAAATAAAACTAGCTAATTAAAGATTTTATTGCTGACAAAATTAAATCAATTGCAAGAATAAAAGCATAAGAAAATAAAGAACCCTTTATAATCTTTTTTCCCATTCTAATTCTTTCTTCATCACCAAAGCTAAATTTCTTCATAAAAACACCTGTACCAACAGCTACGGCGGCAGCAGGTGTTGATAATTTTAAAATCCAACTTTCTATATTTTCAAATGCAGAATTTATTTTAGAAACCAATTTTGGTTCTCCTAATGCAAAACTGAAATTTTCAAAAACAAAAAATAAAATAATTGAAAATATAAAAATAAATAAAATGTAAAATAAAAATTTTTTTAATTTAATCATAAAAACTCCTTTCAAAATAAAAATAAAATAAATAATAAAATAAAAAATAAATAAAAAAAATAAATAATAAAATAATAAAAAATAATAAAAAATAATTAAATAAAATTAATTTTTAAAATAAGGTAACATCTGAATTTTATTTGACCTAAAAATTTTATTTCCATCAGATAAAAAAGTAAGGGCGGAAAAAGTCTCAAGTTTTCTAGTAAAAAAATTAGTATCATAAATATATTCATTTTGAAAATAAGAATTATAAGACTCAGAAATATTAGAATTTATTGAATTCAAAGTATTAGTAATATAATTAAAATTAGTCTCTTTAGCACCTTCAGAAACTGTTTTTGAAACCTTCTTCTTTTCTTCTTTCCCTAGCTGTTTTTGTGCCTCTTCAATAGTAAAAATATCATCAGTTCTAAACCAAATTTTATTAATCAAATTTTGAGTAATAACTTTAACAGATGTATCATCCTTTAAAGAATTTTTTAAAGATGAATAACTTTGAGTACTAACAATATTAATACATTTAGCCTCTCTACTTAACGAAAAGAAATCGCTATCTGTTTTAGTACAATATTTATCATATTCATCACATATAAAAGCAGTTTTTCTGACAGAACCATTAGATAAAGAAGTTAAAATTTCAGTTTGAAAATCTAATTTTAAATATGTAGCAATTATTTTAGAAAGTAAACTATATTCTGAAATATTCATATCAAGAACAACAATTTTCCCTGATTTAATAACATCTTCAAAACCTAAGAAATTTAATTTATTTTTATCAGGTGAAAAAGTAGAAGATACATCATAATCAGAAATAAATGTATTGGTAATACGCGTAATTTCCGAAATTAAAATACCTTTAGTCCTAGAATCCAAATTTTCAAATTCTTTTTGAAAAAAATTTAAACATTCATTAAGTTCATAAATTTGTTTATTATTTAATTTAGAAGAAATAAACAAATCTTTTAAAATTTTAATTTTTTCAGTATAATACCCAGGAATGGTTATTAACTTATGTAGTTCTGAAAAAGTAACATAGTTATCATTATATAGCCTACATAACTTGATTGACTCAGCTAAGATTTGTTCAGCCTTATCTAACCAATATGATTCAGAATTATTTTCTGAAAATAAAGTTAAAATGGTTTTTAATCTATTAGCAAGAACAATAGGCTTTAAGTTTGGTTTATGTAAAGGATTGTAATATACAGTGGAATTAAGACCAATAATAATTAAATCATTCTGTAATTCATAAAAATCGACATAATTTTTTACTTGATTACAATAATTCCCTTTCACATCCAAAATAAGCATTCCTATTTTATCCGTAGGATTTTCACTATTATATTTGATTAATTGTTCAGTGAAAGGATACATAGCTGATGAAGTTTTTCCTGAACCTATTGTGCCAGTAATTAGAAAATTTTGATATAATCCATTTTCTGGAATAAAAATTTTTTCATTATTATATTTTCCTATTAATAAATTTAATTTAGTATTAAAGCAATTGGAATCGTGAGTATTTATTTTTTTAAAATCTTTTTTTATAAATAAATTTTTTAAAAATAAATTAAAAATAAAATTAGCAAAAATAGAATTAGAAAAAATATAAGTAATTATAAAAACAATTTTTATATATTTCCAAAGTATAAGATTTTTTGAACAAATATCAAAAGGATGAATACCAAAAGTAATAATTATTTCATCAGAAATATAAATGGGATAAAAAATTATACAAGATAATATACAAGAAATAAATAAAAAAATAGTGCAAAAAATTAATTTACGTTTTAAAATTATAAATCCTCCTTTTTAATTTTTAATTTTGAACCCTGAAGAGAATGAAAAATTTTTAATTCAAAAAAAGTATAAATTGAATATAAAGTGATAAAAAGATTAATAATAAATATGATAAAAAACATGTTAATTAATTTAGAAATAATATCACCGCCTTACCTCTATAAAAATATACAACATTTTTTTCAATTTGTCTATACTTTTTTTAAAAAATATGGTAAAATTATTTTGTAAACTAAATTTAAGGAGGAAAACAATGGAATTTAATAAAGATACTACAATTGGCGAAATATTAGAGAAAGCACCAGAAAAAGCAAATATTTTATTAGAAATAGGAATGCATTGCCTAGGTTGTCCTGCATCACAAATGGAAACATTAGAAGAAGCATGTGATGTCCACGGTATAGATGTAGAAGAAGTAATAAAGAAATTAAATGCTTAAATCAGAAGTAAAATCAAGACGAAAAAATATGTAAAAATAAAAAATATCAATACATTTGTCGAAAAAAAGTATAAAAATAAAAAAATTGAAAAATTTTTCAAAAAATTTTGATAAATGTATTGACATATAAAAAAAAATATAGTAATATATATAAGTCTTCTGAATTAATTTCAGAAAAAACATGGTGACGGGCTATTAGCTCAGGTGGTAGAGCACTTGACTTTTAATCAAGTTGTCCCGCGTTCGAGTCGCGGATAGCTCACCAAAAGAACTAAATAATTGAATAAATTATTTAGTTCTTTGTATATACGGCCCCTTGGTCAAGCGGTTAAGACATCGCCCTTTCACGGCGGAGACATGGGTTCGATTCCCGTAGGGGTCACCAAGAATGCCACTTTAGCTCAGTTGGCCAGAGCACCGCACTTGTAATGCGGGGGTCCTCAGTTCGAATCTGAGAAGTGGCTCCAATATAAAAGGTCAGTAGTTTTGAGAATACTCTTAATTATTGGCTTTTTTTATATATTAAGAAAGTTATGCAACTTTCTTAATATATGAAACTATAATGCACAGAAAATTTATTTCATAATTTTCACACACAAACAAATTTAGTGAAAAAATCTTTGTTTTTTCACATTTGTTCTTTGTCTATAACAAAAAATATTAACCTATATAAATATTAAAGGAGGAAAATATGAAAAGGGTAATAATAATAACAGGTGCATCCAAGGGAATAGGAAGAGAAGTTGCAAAACAATTAGCCATAAACGGAAATACAGTAATTGCAAATTATAATAAATCAGAAAAAGAAATAAAAGAATTACAAAAAGAACTAGAAAAACAAAACATCAAAATAGACATATTCAAAGCAGATGTTTCTAAGAGAGAAGAAACAAAAAAAATAGTAGATTATACACTAAAAAAATATGGAAAAATAGATGTTTTAATAAATAATGCAGGAATATCACAAATAAAAGAATTTACACAAATAACAGATAATGACTGGAATAATATGATTAATACAAATTTAAATTCTGTATTTTATATGTCACAAGAAGTTTGTAAAAATATGATACATAATAAAAACGGATGCATAATTAATATATCATCAATTTGGGGAATTACAGGAGCTTCATGCGAAGTGCATTATAGTGTAAGCAAAGCAGGAGTTGATGCATTAACAAAATCACTAGCAAAAGAACTAGGACCATCAAACATAAGAATAAACTCAATTGCACCAGGAATAATAAACACAGAAATGAACTCACACTTAACACCATATGAATTAGAAGAACTCAAGGAAGAAATTCCATTAGAAAGAATAGGTAGAACACAAGATATTGAAAAGTGTGTAGAATGGCTTATTGAGGACCAATATACAACAGGACAAATAATATCAATAAATGGTGGATGGAATATATAAAAAAATCAATATTTAACAAAAACAAAAAAGGATTTTAGATTAATACTAAATCCTTTTAATTTTCGTTTACTTTTCTTTTATAATTTCCTGAAAGTATTTTTGGAAAATAAGTTATGATTTTATATACAGCTAGACGAATTTTTTTACTCCATAAATAAGATTTTCTTAATTTTCTAGCACTTCCCAAAGATACAGGTTCATCTTCTAAAACTAATAGTTCATTTTGTTTTTTTTCTATTTCAAATATATAGTTTTGACTATTATTATTGTCCCATTCATTATTTCCATTTCTAAAACAGAAGTTAAAAGTATCACCTTCACCTAAAAATATTTCAGCTTGAAAACCTAATTCTGTTTTTTCCATTTTTATTTCATTTAAATTATCCCAGTTAATTCCAAATCCATAATGAATAAAAACTTCTTCAGAATTATCCTGAAAAAATTTTCCTGTGTAAGAAATTTTTATATTACTATTTTCAACTAATTTATCTGTATTAAAAAAAATATTTTTTACTAACTCCATTGATATATCTCTCCTTATTTATCTTTTGCTACAAGTATTATAATATTAAATTTAATATAGTTCAAGTGTTTTTTGTAAAATTTTTTAAAAATTTGCAAAATTTTGTTACAATTTAGAGAGGATAATTTATGAAATACCTGTGAATAATATTTTTCATATTTTTCTCAGATTCCCTACATAACGTTACAAATTCTAACGTAAATACTCTAACAATACCCGAAGACAGGACCCTTTAGAGCATTTACTTAAGAATTTGTAACACTATTTTGGTCACATTCGAAATATATTCAAAATATTATTCACAGGTATTTCATAAATTATCCTTATTAAACTATAAAAATACTTTCAATATATATTTTTTATAAAAAAACAAAAATTTATAGCAACAAAAACAAGAAAAAATCATATAAAAACCACTTAAAACATAAAATTTTAATAAAAAAGAAATATTGTAAAAAAAAAAATAATATGTTATGATTTAAACAGTAAACAAATAGGGAGATTTACGATGAAAAAAAATAATAAAAAGAAAATTAATTTAATAATAATTAGCATAATTATCATAATTTTAATAGCTTTTTCAGTAATTTTTTCGCTTATAAATATAAATAACAATAATATAATAAAAGGATTAAAAATCGAAGGAATAGACATGTCAGGATTATCAAGAGAGGAAGCTAAATCAAAATTAGAACAGATATATAATAAAAAAAAATCAAAAAACATCATATTAAAATATAACGATTTTGAAAAAGCAATAAATCAAGAAATATTAGAAACAAACTATGATATCGATACCGCAGTAAATAAAGCAATTTCAGTAGGAAAAAAAGATAATATCATAACAAATAATTATGAAATTTTATCAGCGTTATTAAATAAAAAAAATATAAAGATAAATATTTCAATTAATGAAAAACAAGTAAAAAAACAAATTGAAGATATTCAAACAAACATTCCAGAAACAATTGTAGAACCAGATTATTATATAGAAAATGATAAATTAATAATTACATCAGGACAAAAAGGAATAAAAATTAATGAAGAAAATTTGATAAAAAAAATAAAAAATCAATTAGAGGATATAAACTCAAATCAAGAATTTATAGAAATACCAGTTGAAAATGCATGGCCAGACAAAATAGATATAGACAAAATACATAATGATATTTATAAAGAGGTACAAGACGCATATTTAACCCAAAATCCAACAACAGTACATCCAGAAGTTGAAGGAATAGACTTTGATGTAGAAAAAGCAAGGAAAATATTAGAAGAAAATAAAGAAAAATATGAGATACCATTAAAAATCACAAAACCAAAAGTAAGCATTTCACAATTGGGATCTGAAGCGTTTCCAAATAAAATTGCCTCATATTCAACAAGATATGATGGAGGAAATGAAAATAGATCTAAAAATTTGGAGATTGCTTGTAATAAAATTAATAATAAAATTATCTTACCAGGAGAAACATTTTCATATAACAAAACATTGGGAGCAAGAACAGCATCAGCTGGATATAAAAATGCAAAAGTTTATGAAAATGGAGCAGTTGTAGATGGTATAGGTGGAGGAATTTGCCAAATTTCATCTACGCTATATAATGCAGTTTTAAAAGCAAATTTAGAAATTGTAGAAAGAAGAAACCATCAATTTGTAACTTCATATGTACCAGAGGGGAAAGATGCTACAGTTGCTTACGGAGTAACAGATTTTAAATTTAAAAATACAAGAAAATATGCAATAAAAATAAAAGCAAATGCAGCAAATGGTGTTGCAACTGTTGAAATTTATGGAATAAAAGAGGAAACAGAATATCAAATTTCAGTTGATACTAAAACAATTTCTACAATTCCATATACAGTTAAGTATGTAGAAGATAGTTCTTTAGAAAATGGAAAGGAAGAAGTTAAGCAACAAGGGGCAAATGGAGTTATTACGGAAACATACATTATTAAAAGTTTAAATGGTCAAGTTGTTTCTAATACATTACTTTCTAGAGATACTTATAGTGCGATGCAAAGAATTATTATAAAAGGAACCAAAAACTATTGACATATCAGTTGAAAAAGTCTATAATTGAATAGTAGTTTTTATTAACTATTTATATATTTTTTGCATCATTAGCTCAGCTGGTAGAGCAGCAGACTCTTAATCTGAAGGTCCTCGGTTCGAAACCGAGATGATGCACCAGTTTTGTATATATCAACACATCATATAAAAAAATAGTTAAAAAACATATTTTTAATAATCATAAAAAGATATGTTTTTTCTTTTTATATTCTAGAAAAGTTATCATAGTATGATAACTTTCTGTAGAAGATAAATATGGCAAAATCTTAATTCTGGTTTTTTACATAAAAAAAGAAATACTACAATTTAATTTCATCATATTTTATAAAAAAATTTAAATATAGATTAATAAAAGGGGTGGGAACATGCTAAAAATATACAATACAAATGTAGAAACAAATAAAATAGAAGAAATAAAAGAATTTAAAAAGGGAAGCTGGATAAATTTAGTAAACCCATCGGAAAATGAAATAACAAAAGTATGTGAAAATGTACAAATTCAAGAAGACTTCATAAGAGATGCATTAGACTTTGAAGAAAAAGCAAGAATAGACAATGAAGAAGATGATGGAACAATACTATTTGTAGTAGATGTACCAATAATAGAAAAAAATGAAGAAAATGATGTATATACTACTATGCCATTAGGAATGATTGTAGTAAGAGATGATTATTTTATAACAATTTCACTAAGAAAAAATAAAGTAATAGAAGAATTTGAAAAAATGAAAATAAAAAATTTTCAAACATACAAAAAATCAAAACTAATATTCCAAATACTATACTTAAACTCATCATATTATTTAACATACTTAAAACAAATAAATAAAGAAACAGAAATTGCAGAATACATATTAAAAAAATCAATGAAAAACAAAGAATTATTAAAATTATTGAGTTTAGAAAAAAGTTTGGTATATTTTACAACGTCATTAAAGTCAAATGAACTAGTAATGGAAAAAACAATGAGAGGAAAAATAATTAAATTATATGAAGAAGATGAAGACATACTAGAAGATGCCATTACTGAAAATAGACAAGCAATTGAAATGTCAAAAATATATAGTGACATTTTAAATGGAACTATGGATGCATATGCTTCTATAATTTCAAATAACTTAAATGGAGTTATGAAATTTTTAACATCAATAACAATTGTACTTGCTGTACCAACAATGGTTTCAAGCTTTTGGGGAATGAATGTTAATTTACCATTTCAAGATAGTAAATTTGGATTCCCTATCATGATATTGATATCAATAACATTAACTTTGATTGTTACATGGTGGCTAAAAAGAAAAGATATGCTTGATTAAAAAAATTATAGCTTATAAATTTTGGCTGAAAGTCAATAGTTGGGGTGGAAAACTTTGAAAGTTTTCTGCTC
>ERZ840517.2621-NODE-2621-length-15551-cov-40.180563_pt1 | contig 15551 bp, 13 predicted proteins | sample MGYA00519876_ERZ840517 | MGnify/ENA primary metagenome ERZ840517 (study PRJEB31850, sample SAMEA3708882) | human gut metagenome | biome: human gut; feature: human-associated habitat; material: faeces | place: China | collected 2014 ... | reverse complement strand
TAAGAATTGGTTCGGTATATACTATAGAACTCTTCTTCTAAAGAAGAAAAATGAAGGCTCAGTAGCTTTTTAGTGGGGATATGCATATAGCTTAGCAATGCGGAATAGAAAGAACCTCTTGTCAGCTACACCTCTAAGGTTCGCTCTGAACAATTTGATTTTGGCATTGAAAGATTCTGCCCTCGCATTTGAAGAACGGTGGTTGTAGAAGTTGAGTATTTCATCATAGTGTTCATAAAAAGTAGCAGCAATGACGTTCAATGAATACATCCCTGCATCTTCTATATACCACCGTGCCATAGCCAGACGTGCAGCATCCTTTATGGTATTCTTTGAGAATATCATCCGCAGGGAATGGGGCACAAACCATATGCCTTCTTGATGTCAGGGTATTCCTCAAATAGGATGGCTGCTCTTTGTTTCTGTCTTTCTGTCCATTTATCGGCTGACTTGAAAAGCAAATACCGAGAACGTATAAGCAATTCCCTACGAGTATCACCATTGGAATATCGGTATGGGACATAATCTTTGTTGTTCTGTTTTGCTTCCTCCATTTCCTCGTTGGCTTGCTGTATGGCATCCCAACGGTGTTTGATGCGTAATTCCTGCACGGCATCACAAGCCAATTTTTGAATGTGAAAACGGTCTATAACCCGGCCGGCTTTAGGAAATGCAGTCCGTACAATCTTGCGCATGGAGTCTGAAAGTTCAAGTGTTACCTCTTTAACGGCATAGCGGCTTTCTTCGTCAATTCGTTGCAGCACAGCTATTACATCCTCTGATTTATTCCCTGCCACGACAGCTACCAGGGAACACTCTCTCGTACAAGCATCTCGGTTGGTCACAAAGGTGTAAAGTTCACCGTTGGAGAGTGAGGTCCCGTCAATTGCCAGATACGGCCCCCATATTCTCCGGAAACAGCATCCATTCGTCGGCATAAGATAACTGCTCCCACTTGCGATATCCGCTGAGGACCTCCTTATACTGTTTCTCAAATGTGTGACAGTCTATATGATGAATTCCTCAAGCATACGACAAGCTACCGGGGATGTCTCCATACGTTTCTTTTAAAAAAGCTCCAAATTCTTTGGAGTATCGGGTCCTCTTGGCCACAATGTCGAGGTCGATGAGAATACTAAAGCTTTTGCCTGTGCGTAAGTCTGTCCAACGCTGGCGTCTGATTTTGAGAATTACCTTATGGTCTCGTATGGGAAAGTCCGTCACATTTACAGCTTCCATAAAACCTTTGGATTCAGTAAGGAATACTTCACGAGTATAAAAATAATCCCCACTAAAAATCTACTGAGCCATTATTTTAAACTAGTCTCTTAGAAAATAGAAACGCAAAATCTGAACAATAATATTCAAATTTTGCGTTTCATTTAGTCTGATATTATTCCAAATATCTTATAAATATTTAATTAAAATCAATAAAAAACTTCTATTCATACAAAGACATCTCAGCAACATTGAGACTATATGAATATATTGCAAAAAATTCCAATTTAACATATCTTGTTTCCATTCCTGTATAAAATTCCAACAGGTTTTCGTTTCTATTAGGCAAATTCATCAAATCGGCTTGTTCTACCCATTGAATTTTATCCTTTGAAGTATATACTTTGATATTCTTAATACCCTGCATATCACTAGAATAGGATTTACAATCTATTTTTATACCTTTCAATACATGCAGATTCTTCATATCTATTACAAAGCTTGCTGGCAAATACCAGCTAGCACAATAAAGCGAAGCATCTATAACAGAATCAAACAACACACTTCCATTCCCTGAGAAATTTAACAAGTCAAAAACAGAGCAATCCTCCTTATTAATCATACTCCACTCTTGTGGAAGGTTATCAACGACACCCATATTCAGCATTTTTTTCTTAACTGTTATAGATATAGAATTCTCCCCTTCTTTTTTTACTGTAGCATCCTCCGTTTCTATACCTAATTTCAGATTTATCAAGAAGGTAGCAGGCATAGCATCCTCTAACAGAAAGTCATTTGTTATAGCCCACGTCACTTCTTCCGAAGAAGTTTGACCAGCTGGAATTACAATCTTATTAGGAATAATGGTTACATTCTCTAAATATTTTTCTGCAATTCCTTCAGTAAATATCTGTATAGCAACATCCTTATTTGCAGGCTTATCCAACATTACCTTGAATTTATAGGCAATAGGATCTTGTTCCTCAATGGAACCATCAACAAATGTACGCTCAAAAGAGGCACTATTTTGATTTTCTCCATGTAAAGATACCGCCACACTATAAGCCTCTTTTTCTATCATAATCTTACTTTCCATAGGCTCTCCGCCTATATTAAACCCATTCACATTAGCTTTAACGCCAAGTACATAAGTTTCTTCTTCCAAAGTAGCAGCTGCAAAATTAAAATCATCGTCTTTCAAAGAAACGGTTACTACCGCATCTGTCTCTCCGGCAGCCAGTAAAACCTCAGAAGTGCTCAAGATAACTTTCTCTGCTGGGATGTTAGAACAAATTGGTTCAAAATTTACAGTCATATCCTCTGGAGAAGCTTTGAAACGGAACACATATGTTCTTGTTAAAGGAGCATCCAACTTCAAAGTACCATCGCTCAGATAAGTAGCAACAATATTATTATCATCATTACTACCTTGAACTAATATTTCAGGTTGGTTAATAGGAAAATTCTTCAAATCCAAAATTTCGTCATCCAGACAAGAGGATAATATACCCATACAAAGAACAGGTATATAAAAAAATTTTTTTATTCTCATATTCTTATTTTCAAGTTAATATAACATTCGAATAGTCGTTAATACATTAAAAATACTTTTCTCTAGCATTAACTATCATAAATCCTCCGGATACTTAGATGGAGTAGTTTCATTTTTCTTATAAAAGATTGTTGGATCTTTCAATTTAGAACCATATAGTTCATAAGCACCACTCAAACGTTGAAAAATAGTTCTATAATTATTCGGATTAGCAGCAAATCCCATATGCCATCCATAACCACCACTCAATATTTTCTGAGCACCATAACTATCCAAAGAACCACCACCATGCAAATTAAATTCTGCTGCCAAACCAGCACACTTCCATTTAGTCATCTGACCTAAAGGATAAGCTGCTGAACCATAATTAGGCACAACTATATCAATCCACTCATCAACATCTACTCCATCTACAGATTCAACTCCATACATATTTCCATATGCAAAAACAGTGACCAACTTATCAGGCATCACCTGTTTAGTTTCATAGCAGAGACGTGCTCCCGCTTGAGCAGAAGGGGTAGCAAATGAAGGATTATCAAGATCTGGATAAAGCGAATATTCATCATCATAATTTACTCCATCCAAATTATAAGCCTTACAATATTGAGCAATCTCACGTGCAAATACTTTAGCCCCCTCAGTAGAAAGTTGAGCCAATCCTGCCATATCATGATTACCCAATAAACCTAACAAGACTTTTATACCACGTTTACGCAATGGCTGCAAAAGAGTCTCATTATTATCTAATAAATACTGAACATTCGGATTACACTTTATATATGGACGCCCTGCTTCAGAATCATAGTTGATATTAGCAGCAAATAAAACAACTACATCCCAAAAATATTTACCGTTTTCCAATTGGAAAGAAAGAGCATTTAATGGATTTACATCATTTACCTCAAAAAACAAAAATCCTTTTGGCTTATCCTCTCCTTTGAAAGCGTCACCAAATTTTCTCATATCCTTAACTAAATATACACAGTGACGATCTTGCTCATTTTTTATTGTAAGGTCAGAAGTAGGTTCCGCTATTGAGAGAGGTAAAGCATATGTCTTTCCTGTCTCCAAATCATCTGAAATTTTTATTATCATTTCTACCTCTAAACTTCTTCCACAATTTCCAGAGTTTAAAGTACCATCATTAGCAAAAATGACCGCACTTGCTGGAAGCATTTCAAAATCTGTATTATGCTCTTGATTATAGTTCTCCAAATAGGATTCATCTATAACTATCTTAGCAGAAGTTTCAGTCGAAGAATTCTTCGATAAAGACATTCGAACTTTAGTTGAATACTGATTAGAAGTATATAATTCAATAATATTATTGACTTTATTAGATGAAGCGTCGCAAAGAAAAACTCTATTTTCATAAATTCCCCCCAAAGCCGATTCATCAAACTGTTTTCCAATCTCTAAATCATCAGCACAAGAAAAACATAATGATGTTCCTGCACAACACAAAACACCAAACAATAACGTATATATATCTTTTCGTTTCATATGTACAATCCTATATTAAGTTTGTATTATTTTATTTGCGGAAGTTCAACATTTACCCATGTCGGAGTACCACCAACAGCGCTAATATCGTTACCATTTCCTGTATGATCCTTTATATCACTTCCAGTTCCTTCATTAAATTTCCAATATGCTATTAGTCCTGGAGAATGAGGATCAACTTCATATGGATTCTTAGCAATTTCCTCAGCACTACGCTGAATATTCCAAATACGCACTTCTGAAATATCACCAGGCAACCAGCGAGAATCATCCCAAGCTTTACCAATATAACAGCCATTTGATGATAAGTTCACAGCACGGCTGGCGGCATTATCCGAATAAACTTTCACTCCATCTTTATAATAGATACGTTCATGAGTAGTTGCATCATAGACGATGGCAATGTGCACCCATTCTTTTACAGGTAAACTGGCAACAGCATTCGGAGCAGGGAAATTTCCACCGGGAGCTACACATTGCAATTGATCACGCGGACGATCAGCATCACCAATACGAACAAGAAACTCACCTTCAACCCCAAATACCGTACTCAGTGCGTTATCACGCCCTGCAACCCAATCATTACTACGCACTAAAGCTTCCACTGTTACAACATTTACAGAATGTACATCAGTATCCCAATAAATAGGGAAATACATTTTCTCAATATTAGCTACCACATTGATCAATGCCGCACCCTTGAATATAAAATAAGCAGTTCTTTTACTATCAAGTACCTCAATATCCGCATCCGTTATTGTAACCGGTAACACATAGCGCCTTGACTTGTCCAACTTGTTTGTGTTTTTAAAGTTAACAACAACATCATCACTACTGATATCTCCTGCTTTAATCGTAACCGACTTAACCGGAATCTCATAATAATCGGCAGCCAAAACCTGAGCACTATCATTAAAAGCCAAATTATAAGCAGCAGTCAATTGCGGAGCAGCATCAAAAGAAATATTCACCTCTCTATCCAACGGATCAGCCAAGCGATAAGATATGGACCGGGTAGTTTCCGAAACAGTCTCTTTAATCAACAAATCATCCCTAACTTGCTGGGAAGTGACAAATACCTTATTATCATAATGGTGTTCATCATCAATATCATTATTTTGGCAACTTCCCAATACCAATGAACAAAAAGAAAGGGAAGCAAACATATACTTATGTAATTTCATATCTTCTTTTATTTTGACGGATTCATTATACTAATAACCTCACGAATTGAAGAGAACGTATTATTATAATAATCATCCTGTACATTCATAACAAACATTCCTTTTCTTTCAAATCCAGTTGACGCCTGCACATTCCACCATGCGGCTCCCTGAGTAGCTAAAGTTTTATTCCCTTCAGAGTCAACTGTATTCCAATATCCTATCACCTGATTCTTGTCATCCGGCTGCGGCAGTTGAACACACGCAATAAAACGGTCAGCAGGAACAGGATTTATCCCTTCATACAGTTCTTTCGCATCTTCTCCTGCCTGAACAGCCAATAATGCCTTGACACTTAAATCATCACCATTTGTTGACAAAGCTGTTTTAAGAATAATGTAATCAGCCAACCCTATTATTCCCTGATTTTCAGCAGTAAGATATTGCACATTAGTATAAAAGAGCAACGACTTATTGGATGCTTGCTTCCACTCTTTCAGTTTGTTCAAAAAGTTTGTCTGACGAGATGTATATACCTCAAGCTCCTCACCTTTCAAGCTAACCAAAGAACGACCGGTATAATCAGCAATAATACCATCATAATTACCAGCCAAAGAAAGCATCTCATCCGTACGTTTGTCCAAATACGCCCGCGCTTCTTCTTCCGTCAAGTCAGGATTAGCTTTCTTCATCCCCTTCCATTCTTCCTCAAATTTGGAAAAATCAATACCATACACCACCTTCGTACCTTTCTCTCTGACTATTCTTATTTCGTCCAGCATATTTCCGGACAATTTATCCGGATTATTCAAACTGATATAGTCAATACTGTCAGGTAAAGCGGACAATCTTTCGGCCTGTTTGGAAGGATCTGCCACATTCTCCACAGATACTATAGTCAATTTATGCTCACTTGCTTTATAAATATTCAGATCTTTCAGATAATCAGCGTATAATTGAGGATTTTGTTCTTCAAGCGAAGGAGTATGTATATCCAAGCTCTCCACATCCGTCCAGTCCTCACAAGAGCAGAATGAGAGTGACATAGTCATGCATATCGCAACACACAGTCCGCTATATCCAAATGTATTTTTCATAAACATTATCTACTTTATATATTACTTTGTTTTTTTAGCCCACCAGAGATCGCGTCCCATATCATCCCGGCCACCCAAATAAGTAGTCACGGCATAATTTATATTTACAGGATTATCTCCATATTCCGATGCAGGATAAGGAATACGCCGCGCACCTCTTTCCGAGTCGACGATACCGCCGCTCTTATTACCGGCCGCAGTAGCAGGAATCAAATGCGGATAGCCGGTACGACGGTAATCCGCCCATGCCTCATTACCCAACTGCCAATTAGCGATCCACTTCTGAATGATAATACGCTCCTGTTTTTCTTCTGGTGAAGCAGCATTATCCCATTTCACAGTGATTCTGGACAAGTCTCTATCATAAGAATTCTTTCCGTCCGGATCTACATAAGTTTCAGGGCGTAAAGTCTCGTTATTCAGATATTCCTCTGCTCCGTCCGCTCCCCACTGTTCGAATGACAAGCGAATACCGGTATTGTAAAACTCACCGGCTTCACCTCCCATATTGAAATTATAGACAGCCGCTGCTTCTGCACGCAGGAAAGCGACTTCCGCAGCATTCATCCAATATAACGGATCATTCGGCTTAATATTAATTCCAGAATATTTGTGTCCGGTAGTTTCAAGCACCGGGATAATAATACCTCTACGCAATCCGACATACTCATATCCTTTCCATTCCGACTTGACAAAGTATTTTTCCCGCCGAGCGTCTTCATAACCATTCATATAGCAGATAATATCGGCTGCTGCATGTGTATCTCCACCTGTCAAACAGGCGCTATTATCTTTTTCGTGAGCACTAACATGATTGTATTCCTTAGCCACATAAATAGGGTTATTCACAGAACCGGAAAAATAACTCCATGCCGCATTATCCGTATTCTGTTCGATTACACCACCGTTTTTGGGGTCAACAGCTTCTTCCGCCATCTTCTGTGCTGTCACCTTGTCGACATTGGCTATGCGAATAGCCAAACGAAGTTTAAGCGAATTGGCAAAACGAATCCATTTTTTCACATCACCCTGATAAATATAGTCAGCCGAAGCTGTCAAACGGTCATTCGGGTGCTCATTCAACACACCGATAGAATGATTCAGTTCTTCAAAGAATTTATTATAAACTTCCTGTTCCGAATCATACGGAGTTGTCAAAGAACCATCCGCCCCTATTTTAGAATACGGAATCGGTCCGTAAGCATCCGCAATACGATGTATAGCTGCAACCTTTATAATTGTCGCAATAGCCAAAGGAACCGGATTGTTCGTATTTTGTGATACCACCTCTACAATATTCAAGTTGGAATAAAGTACCGGAAGCACCTTATCACTTTTCAGAAAAACATTTGTCCAACCATCTTCAGGATTAAAGTTCGAAATCGTACGTTCCCATGATGCTTTGGAATCGGCAAAATATCCTCCCATAGGACCACCCAGCAAACAATCTGTAAACTGTGCCGTATTGACATCCGGAGAGACCACACAACCGGCAAGGTTGTTCATGGCCGAACCCAAAGCATAGTCATCGGCAGACAAGTCGCCCGGTTGGTAAGGGTTTGAATTGATATCCTCATATTTGGCGGTACAGGATGACACAACCACCATTAATGAAGCGAAAATAAATGTATTTAATATCTTTTTCATAGTCACTTTTATTAGAATTTGAAATTCAGACTGAAACCTACATTACGCAAAGAAGGCATCATGAAGTTGTCAATTCCCTGATAGAAATTATCTGTCGATGCCACAGCCTCCGGATCGAAAGGAGCCTTGTTGTAAATCATCCACAAGTTGCGACCTATCAATGAAACTTTGATATCACAGATATTAGCCAGCCATTTTCTCGGAATAGTATAACCTATCGAAGCCTCCTGCAAACGAACGTTGGTAGCCGAATAAGTATAATACTGCGGCACAGCGGTACTACCTACTGTTGTATACCAATTCTCCGGATTAATTCTGTCATTTCCATTAATCAATACAAAACCATTATCACGCGCATTGGCTGAAGCCTCGGAAACGCCAAACTTATCAAGTACAGCCTGTGTTCTTGAGAATACTACACCACCCAAACGAGCAGAAATCATGAATCCTACATGGAAATTCTTCCACATAAAGTTGTTGCGCCATGCAAGATTTCCCTTCGGCAATACACTTCCCAACTTGATATAAGAATCGGGATTATCTATTTTCTGAGTATATACGTTATTCGATTCATCCATATAAATAGCACCGTTAGCATCACGACGTAAATCTGTACGTGAATATAAATCTCCCATGCTACCACCTTCACGCAGGATAAAACGTAAATCTGCATATCCGCCCATATCAAGTGAAGGTATGGAGAAAAGCTCCCCGGTTATAGGATTGATGACATTGTCCGCCAAAGATTCAATCTTGTTCTTATTCATTGAATAGGTCAAACCACTCATCCATGTGAAATTACGCCATGTATTTTCAAAATTCAGAGCAAGCTCTATACCTTGATTGCGTACGCTGCCGGTTTGAATATACATTTTTGAATATTTATTAATCGGAAGTTGCGGATTAAAAGTCTGATTTTCAGTTTTTGCATTATAATAAGTAGCATCCAACTCAAAATATTTCAAGAAACGAGCATTAAAACCAATTTCAAAAGAATTAGTACGTTCCGGTTTCAATGAATACATCGGATATTGAGTCAGTACGCTCCATTGATTGGCAGAAGTACTCCATTCGTAGCGCGGATTGGCAAGATAACGTTGAAAAGCCGAACCGACAGAGGCGAACGAACCACGAAATTTAAGATAAGACAAATAATCTTTATTCAAATTAGGCATCAGTTCTGAAAGAACAACAGACAAACCTACTGACGGGTAGAAGAAACTCTTTGATGTAGAATTAGGTCCGGCTAATTGTGAAGGCCAATCGTTACGTCCGGTAAGTGTCAAATAATAAGTACTCTTATATCCCAATTCAGCAGAAGCATAAATAGACTGAGTCTGCTCTCTCCATCCTTCTTGCAGACGACGGGCTTTCTGGCTCAAATTCTGAATAGCGAAATAATTGGTCAAACCGACCTGCTCACCCGGAAATGCATCACTGCCATCAGCAATTCCACCACGGACTGTCATTTGATCTGAGCGCACATCAGTAAATGATCCACCGATATTAGCACTCAGATTCCAGTCTTCACCAAAGTTCTTATTGATACTTACCAAAAAATCTGCATACAATTGTTTATCCGAAGTCTTGGTTATACCATACAAACCACGAGAAGAGCCTTCCGTAAGCTGTGTATTGGTAGAAGCATAAAATTTCTCTGTATAATCATTATTGGCATTATCCAGACTTACGCGTCCTGAAACAGTCAGCCAATCCAATATTTTATAATTCAAACTTGCGCTCAACATATAACGGTCTTTCTTATTCTCACGCAAGTTGCGGTAATTCACCCAATATGGATTCTGCATCGTCATTGCAGCATCACCGATTGACCAATTCTGAAGATAAACTTTACGTGCCGGATCATACAGTTCGTACAACTTCGCATCTTCCCAGTCATTACCGCGAGGATACAGGTAAGCTCCCACTAACGGGTTATTATATTCTCCCTGGTTCACCATATTACGGTCATTTTGCAAAATATAGCTGGCAGCTATATCGAGAGTCATCTTGTCGTTCAAGAAAGAAGTGGTATTGCGTACACTGAAATTATAGCGGCTGTACTTATTATTAGGAGTAATACCTTTTGAATTGATGGCAGCAGCCGATGCATAAGTTTGATTTTTTTCTGTACCGGTAGAGAAAGAAACACTTTCCGTGTTGATAATACCAGTCTGGAAGTAATCATCCTTAGGATCATAGCCACGATAATTAGCCACTGTTAATTTTTCTCCCCAACTACGATCTGAACCATCCAGGAAGCTTCCTCCTACACCGGTTCCATAGCGGGTTTGGAAACGAGGCATTACGAAAGGCTGATTGAACTCCATACTTGAATTTACAGATATGCTAACCTTACCGACTTTTCCTTTTTTAGTCGTAATGATAATAGCACCATTGGCAGCTTCCGAACCATACAACGCAGCGGCAGCGGCACCAGTCAGAACTGACATAGATTCAATATCATCCGGATTGATATCTGCAATAGGCTCGGTAGCTCCTTGAGAATCAAATTCTTTCCCCCCACCTTTACTACTACCGGCAAACATCGGGACACCGTCTACTACGTACAATGCATTGGAAGATTGCATGATGGATTTTGTTCCACGCATTACAACTTTAGATACGCCTCCGACTCCTGATGAAGAAGCATTAATTGTGACACCTGCCACTTTACCGTTAAGGGCATTCACAAAGTTGGCATCTTTATGTTCCGTCACCGCATCTGTATTAACCTGCTGTACATTATAGCTTAATGCCTTTTCTGCACGCTTGATACCCAATGCAGTAACAACAACTTCGTCCAAAGTCTGAATATCCTCTTTAAGGATTACATGGATAGATGATTGAGTACCGACCTTAATTTGTTGTGAAATATAACCTATATAAGATATATTCAAAATTTCATTTTTAGCCGCTTCGACAGTAAACTCTCCATTGATATCACTGATCGTTCCCTTACCTGTGGACATTGCAGCTATATTAACTCCAATTAGAGGCTCACCCGCTTTGTCTACAATAGCCCCCTTCACTGTTACTGTGGTTGAGCCATTATTTACCTGGTCTGGTTTTGTTAAAATAATTTTATCATTAACTATTTCAAAATTAATATGCAGTGGGGTCAATACTTTTGTCAGCAATTCATCAATAGTAACTTGTTTAACTTGAACCGATGTTTTTTGTTCCAAATCAAGATTATTATACATGAATGTATAATTCGTCTTCTGTTCGACTATCTCAAGAAAGACTTTAAGCGTTTGTTCTTTCAAAGATAAATCTATTCTTTGAGAATTTTGGGCACTCAAAGACTGAAATATCAATAAGAAAAAAAAGACATTAACAAGTATCTTTTTTGTTATTTTTTCCATAATATTATGACTAAGTAAAAAAGAAATGATTAATTTAATATATATTTTAATTTATATTTTCACTTATATCTGATGTTCACCTCCTCTCCGTTTATCTGGTAATCAATTGCTGTTATTCTATTTATTAGATCTAATATTTCTCTTAATGATTCACTTTTCAGAACAAATCCATATTTAACAGACGAATTCGAATTTTCTACGTGATTATTTACTCCATACCATTTTTCCAACTTCGTAAACACTTCTACCGCCGGAGTGTTTTCAAACCTAAGCATATTCTGTGTCCATAAACACTCCATCTCAACATCACAGGGAAATAGTTTCCATGATTGTCTGTCTCTCGGTATCTGTACCTGCTGCCCAGGTTCTAATTGTACACTTTCTACAGCATTCTCCACTGTGACAACTCCTCTGAGCAAAGAAACGGTTGCCATTTCTTCGTCCGGATAGGCAGAAACATTGAAAGCTGTACCGTATACCACTACATTAATACCTTCTGCTTTAACAGTAAAACTATGCTCATCATCTTTGGTCACATCAAAAAAAGCCTCGCCTTTGAGAGTCACCTCACGGTTATCACGATTGAATACGGAAGAATAGCTAAGATAAGAATCCGAATTAAGCCAGACTTGGGTTCCATCCGGAAGGAATATTTGTGTCTTTTGTCCTCTTTCTGCAAATACGGTAAAGACATCTCCTTGCCTGTTGTACTTTTCTGAGAAGTAATAAAATGAAGCAGCCGAAACAAGAAGCGGTATCAAAATTGCAGCCGCAATTCGTACCCAAGAAAAATTATGTGAAGGCCTGTTGTCTGTTATCTGATTTCGAATATTATTAAGAACTCTGAATTTAACAGTATCATCCATCACCGGAACTTGCAGGTTTTGCTCTTCCCACAAAATATCCAATACAGAGTCCATAGTCTCATCCGTTGCTTTTTGAACTTCAGATTTAAGGACTGTATATTCAGCAGGACTAACTTTTTCATGGAAAAACCGCCTTAACAAAACTTGGAGCAAATTATTTTTCATATTTCTATTTTTAAGAAATACGCAAATAGCTCCGACTAGTCCCGACCAAATTTATATGTTACAAAACATAAACTTAAATTCGTTCCTTAATAATGCAATAATAAGACTAATAACAAATAATGCAAGGGAGATAATTCTAATTTTAAAGTCTTCAATGCAAGAGTCAATTGATTCTTTACAGTTTTTTCTGAAATAGCCATTTTTTCGGCAATATCTTTAATCGAACATCCTTTTTCACGGCTCAACTCAAAAATAGCTAATTGCTTACTGCTAAGTTTCTTTTTAGCCTCATTTAGTTTATCGAGAAATTCATCAAAATATACTTTATTTTCTGTATCATTTTCCGTATAATTCTGATATGCGTCACTTTGAATATAAACTTCAAATTCAACACTATCAATTTTCTTACGAAATGAATCTATGATAAGATTGTGTGCAATAGTATAAAGATAGGATTTAAATGAAATCTCTAAAGAAAGATTTTCTTTAGTTTGCCAAATTCTCAAAAAAGTTTCTTGTAAAATATCTTCAGCATCATTAGGATCTTTTGTTAATTTTAATATAAAACCATAAAGTAAGTGTGCATAAATAAAATACAAACGAGTAAAATCTTCATAAGAACCTTGTTTTATCTTTTTTATTAATTTTACATGTAAATTATTTTCAACAATCATAGCTAAAAGATTTAGGTATTTATAAATTATAATTTTTTACATTGTTTCATTTATACACAATCATTACAAGTAATATTTTGCAAATATTATAATTCAAGACAAAGAATTGTGCTAATAATTACTATTTTTAGTTAATATATAATTTTAAGAACACTAATAACTAGTTTCAGGATAAATTCAGATAATCTGATATTAACATGAGTTCAATATAACATTACACTCATTTAATTAACGCGAGTCCGATATAAGACAAAAAATATTGCACAGATTGAACATTCCAGACACAGGGCATCCAACAACTTTATTACCAATATCATTTCAACTATTGCTGCCTACTATTTTGATAAGATGCCTGCCATTGATGTGATTTTTATCAAGGACAGGCAACTTGTGTCATTTTAAGTTATATCGAACTCACGTTAAATAATTGACTATAACGACAATCGAAATTCCCTTGTTTACTGATTTATATGTGAAGAGATGTGATTTTATATTGCATTTATGTTGTAAGTAGTTTTGTTGTTCCAGTATAAAGTATTATTTTCCTATTGCTTAATCGCATAATTTGAAGATTATAATGTTAATGGTTCAGCAGAGAACGCTGTAAGGCGTTATCACGCTTTGTTATAAACTCAATTTATTTTACATGATTGGCTTTTAATTATCCACCATTCCTGTTCTTCCACCTCACGAGCTTTTTGTATCTCGTCCGTTGTCAGATTCTCATTGTGATAGGCATTATATAGATTTTCCCAACCATTCTTACGATATTTCGGTGATACAACCCATTCGCCTGCATCATTAAACAAGCAGAAGTTTGCAGGAGTATCGGGGATAATCTCATTTGCCCAAGAACAGACTTTTGTCAGTCCCTTTGCGGATTTCCACTTACCCCAATATTCAGATAAGTTCAATTTCAGTTCTGCTATTTCATTCCGTCCTTTCTCTATTTGTTGTCCGCTCATCCGATACCCCTGCTTGAAAGAACCGGAGAATGTACCGCTATATCATTTATCTCCGTATTCCGCAAACGAGTAATGCCCGTATATGAAACCGTCCAATTCCGTATATTCACTTTTTACCATTTGAGAACAGGAAGAGATGCTATCTATACAAATCTTTCCCTTAAACGGACAAATTACGGATAATCAGGTACGACTGATACCCTTTATTTCATATTCCCTACTATCCATTTTCCGCACTTCGGTAATATGAATATCAATTCGGCTACAATCTTCTCCTAATATGCCAATCATGCTTAAATTGTCAAACAAGCCCGAAAGGTCTTGCTGCTCTCTCAAGATACTTGCTTTATTCTTTTTCTTGAGGAAAAGCCTTCCATTCCTCAAGAGTATTCCCATTTACACCTACATTCCAAAGGTTTCTTCCCGGAAATAGAAGTGCAAGACTTTCCTATTCGTAGCAAAGCTGTATATCTACGCGTCAGGCGCCGTCATTGGGAAGACCCGGAAACAGGACAAACCTATAGTCGTGATTGGAACTTAGTAGCCTCCGGTACTCGCATAACAGCTGAGTTCGGAGCTTTTTTAAAAGCGTTACTTAGACAAGCATGCCGTTAGTTGCCAAAGTATAGCTGAACATTACTGTATGGATGGCAAGCAACTCCAGACCCAATACAAAGAACATTTAAGTGATTTCAATAACTGGAATCAGAAGGACCATGCTGAAGACTTTATTCTTTATCCTAAAAATATAGGTTATCATCTATGTATTGATGAAACGGCGCTAAGCAAAGGAGAGTTGTATACTATCTTACCAATCGGGATAAGCATGGGCAGAAAGGCACCATCGTAGCTATTGTAAAGGGAAGGATGTTATCAATGTGCTTCTCAAAATAGATGCCGATAAGCGCAACCAGGTAAAGGAAATCACACTTGATATGGCCGGCAGTATGCAGAAAATAGCAAAACGTTGCTTTCCCGGGGCTATGCAGGTAGTGGATCGTTTCCATGTTTCAAAGCTGGTTTATGAAGCTGTACAGGATCTGCGGATTGCTTATCGCTGGCAAGTTATGAAAGATGAAAACAAGAGAATAAAGGAAGCTAAAGCCAAGAGGGAGTATTATGAACCTGAAGTATTTAGCAATGGAGATACGCTCAGACAGTTGTTAGCCAGAAGCCGGTACCTGCTGTTTAAGGCTCCGGAGAAGTGGCTGCAAAGCCAGAAGGTAAGAACCCAAATACTCTTTGAACAATTCCCGGATATAAAATCTATGTACTATTAAAGGTACGGACGTTCATACGGTCACTTCTGTCCTGCTTAAGCTCTCCCGTC
>ERZ840517.2615-NODE-2615-length-15570-cov-26.791621_pt1 | contig 15570 bp, 20 predicted proteins | sample MGYA00519876_ERZ840517 | MGnify/ENA primary metagenome ERZ840517 (study PRJEB31850, sample SAMEA3708882) | human gut metagenome | biome: human gut; feature: human-associated habitat; material: faeces | place: China | collected 2014 ... | reverse complement strand
GTAGAATAAATATATCAAATAAAGAAAGGCACACTATGGATGGTGTGATGGTGAAGAGTTATGAAAGATTATGTTGTTGCAGAGATTAAAGAATTTATTGAGAGTGAGATAAATGTTAATAATAAATATTTGATTGGTGCTTGCTATTTAGCAGATGATAACGAGATATATACAGAAATAAAAGTCTCGTTTCGCACAAATTTGGTCGGCAATTATAAAAAATTGCTTGCATTTTTATCGTCTACAAATTATATACTTGTAAAGACAGATTTGTGTAATTATTCGACTATAATAAGGGCATACAAATAAGAAAGGAGAATAAAAACAAAACCGCCCTACCTAATAAAGTGGGGCGGTTTAATATTACAATTAAACAATTAAGAACAACGCTATTGAAAATGTAGCCTTTGTCACACTTTCGGGCGCAGTAAGATTACAATGAATAGATACGTTTTGCGTTACATCATCAAAAGTTAAAATTGTATTTAATGTATAAACATCATTGTTTATGCCAGTAAATATGAATTCTTCTGTGTTTGTTGTTGCGAGATTTCTTGAAAAAACTGGTGAACATACGCCGTTTACATCATTTGTTTCTCCAGTTTTCAAAGTAATGATTGCGCAAGCCTGTGCATTTTGCCATTTATTCAATTCAAGTTCTGCATTTTCTCGGGTAGTTTGCAAATGCACATCTATATCATTGCCGTCCTTTGTTGCGTCGACATTTTTGAAATTCACTAACACATTTGTGTCGCGCTTTAGTGCTTCAATGCTTTCTGTATTTTTTGCGATATTAGCAGTATTCTGTGTAATTTCATTTGTAAATTCCGTGTTTTTCAAATCCTGTTTTTTCGTTGCATTGCTCAACTGCGCTGACAACCCACTCAATGAATTTTCATAACCGCTATTTTTCTGTTCCTGTGTCGTTTTGAAACTCTCGAAAGATGTTTCAAGAGCTGAAACCCTAGCAATCAAATTCTTAATTGACGTTCCCTGTTCCACTAACTGCGATTGTAAAGTAGAAATATCTTCCGAATTTTTTGAAACTTTTCCGTTAGTATTTGCAAGTTCTGTTTTAATTGTTTCAATCGCACTTTCCGCAGTGTCAAGTCTGCCCTTAATAGAAGAAATTTCAGCAGTAAATTGACGGTCATTTATTTCTCCGCTTGCTACTTTTAACGCTAATGCGTGTAATGATGTGTCAATCAATTCCATTGTATCATTGTATGTAGTAAGATATGACGTTGGGTCATTGCCCTCATAAAGAGGGATTTTATAATTTGTAGTATAATTCATATTGTATAATCTCCTTTCTTAATCTGTATAAACAACGGCATTCGCATATAAAGTGCCAACAGCTTCCTGTTTTATGCCAACGATTGAAATTGTAATAATTCCAGTGCTAGCGTTGAAATTAAAACGCACATTATAACGTATACTGTCCGCAGTAAAATTAAAACTTTTTTCTGTTGTAGAAAAGTCACAATTTATAATTGCACTCGCTTTCTTTTGGTCTGCCATTGTTTGCATAAAGTTAAGCATGGCGTGGGATTTTGTGAAATTTTCATCATTTGCAAGTTTAGTGTTAATTGTAAACTTGGTCGTAAATTGTCCACTTGACGAATCTGATGGAACGTCATATTTATGCGCCTTGAAAAATCGGTTGCCAACCCTTGCCGAAATTTCAGAATTAAAATTTTCCTGTTCTGTGGCAAACGTTGTAAATCGTGTACCTAAATCCTCAAGGTTATTTGACAATGTTTTAACTGCCGTATTCTGTGCAAGTAAATCCTCTTTTACTTTTGCAATTTCTTCCGTGTGTCCGCTCACAGTTGTTGTAAGGGTGGAAAGATTTTCAATAGTACTTGATAAAGATGTTTCAAGCGCCGAAACCCTTGAGGTTAGGCTTTCAATTTCTTTGTCAAGTTCTTCGCCGTGCAATTCTCCGCTTTCTGCTTTTGTCTGTGCCTCATGGATAGCATTATCCAACGCAATAATTGTATTGTTGTACGTGTCTAAATAATTCGCAATATCATTTGACTCGTAGTAAGGTAATTTGTAGTTAGGTGTGTAAAGCATAATATTATATCTCCTTTCCGATTTCTGTTAAATTATTGTAACTTTTGACACCGTATAATTTTTTGATAATTAAAAAGTTAGGCGCAAATGTTGTTTCTTTTGTGTCAGCATTAAATACCTCACAGTTTTGTGTAACAATCTGATAGCCTGTTTCCGTTTTTACGATGGAAAAATTTCTTGAAACTTGCGTCAATGTGTTGTCAGCAGTGTCAGTAAATGATAACTTTCCCGCAGTAACATCACACAGCAAATAGCATAAATTTGCATTTTTATCACTATAGGCAAGTAAAAACTTTTCAAAATCTTTATCAGTTGTAATGTTAATTGTAGTACCTGTGTCGCTTACAATATCAGTGTTGTAAATCAATTCAGACGTATGCAAGAATTTATCCAACATATCTATCGGGATAACATCAATCGGCAATATTCTTTTTGTCCAATCATAATCATAGGCAGTTGTTTCTGCGCCGTCATACTTACTTGCCGTAATTGCTCGCTTGTCATACTCGCTTGCCGTCTTGTAGTTCATGTTGATTTTTTCAGCAATTTGATAACATAATTCTTTCAATGTTATTTTTTCGCCTGTCCACGGACTAAACGCCGTTTCTTTTTCCCATACTTCAAAAATTTCAGCACCACGAATATCAAAATTTCTCACTAAAATGTTCATAGCGTCAAATTCTGCAACGGTAATTTGCATGGAATCGAAAGCAAAACACGTGATTCCGTGTACCCTTAAATATAGATACAAGTCATTGATTGCCCTCTGTACGTCTGTCTGTTTGCCCTGTGTTGGGTTATAAACAGGTGGAAACTCCTTGACAATATTATCAACCCTAGTAGACAAGGCATTGATTTTTTCGAGTAATTCAAGTCTTGCTTGTTCGGTATAAATTCTTGCAAAATCTTTGGTTGTATCGTCACCGTTTACAATTTCAAGATGTAGTCGATTTTCAACTTCTGTCAATAACGCACGTATTTTGAGGATTTCAGAATCTACATATTTTTTTGTATTTGCCGTTTTTTCATCCACATATAATTTCATCGCGTCAACTTTGTCAGAAAGTTTTTTGTTTTCGTTGTCAACATATGTTTTCAATTCTGCAATTTCACCGTTTACATAGTCCGTCAAGTTGGCGATTCTCTGCGATAACAAGTCAAACAGTTTTTTAATTTGTTCGTCCGTGTAGTCGTTTGTGTCTTTTTTCAGATTGTCAACATCTTTTTGTAATGTCTGCAATTGATTTAGTAGCCACTGCAACTGTTCCTCATATGATTCGCATTCGCTATAGTAGGATGGCAAGTTATACAATGGCGGTGTTGGTCTTATCAAAGTCAATTTTTTCACTCCTTTCTAATGTTTCATGTGAAACATTTTAGAAAATACTGATAAACAATTCTTCTAATTCTGATATGACAAGCATATCTATATTTAGAAATGTTTCACGATATTTTTGCAATAATTCACTAGGTGAAATTCCTTGGTAACCTTGCTTGTTTGTTGATAACTGGTTGTCATAATTCTGCTTTGCGTTACTACCATACGTGATTGTATTGTCTGCGTTAAATTCGTTCTTGCTTGTCAAGTCGTTTGTTAGTTTTCCTTGTGTGTCGTGCGTGGTTACAATGTCACCAGTCTGTACAGATTCGTCTGAACCGCTTTTACCTTTTGTTCCCTTTACTGTTCCAGTGGTAGAATCCGTTCCACCTTGTGCTACAGTGCTAGAATTAGTATTTTTTGACACATCTGCGTCACTGGCGTAATTTGCTGATTCGGGGAAATTAGCGGATAACATTCCTTGTGGTGTGTCGCTGTGAACCTTTTTACTCGAATCCGTTCCCTGTGTGGTGGTTGTTTGTCCGTGCGTTACATCACTTGTGGTTGCCGTGTTTTCAATTTCATTACTCCCGTATGTAGTTTTATTTTTTACATTTTCAAATGTCTGCTTGTCTGCTCCTGTCTGCTCATTTGTCTGCGTTCCTGTGTCTGTTCGTGTGCTATCACCTGTCTGCTTGTTTGTGTCTGTGCCTGTCTTTTCTAAAAGGTCATTGCCTGTCTTTTTGCTGATTTCGTCGTAACTATAATTTGTCAATGCTGATATTTCCAGTTCTTCCGATTCATACAGTTGATTATAAAATGGCATAACCTCAAACATTTTGCGGTTTAATGCAAAAATAAATTGCGTGATAGTTTCGTAACCGATTTCACGATAACGAAAATGATTGACAATTTTATCGTTTAATTCTTGGCGATGTGATTCTGAAAAAATAGGGTAATGCTTTAAGCCTAAATCATACCCCATATCCAACACACGCCGTAATTGTGGAGTTACAAAAGCCATAAATATCACTCTCCAATTTCTGCAAGAAATTCTTTTCCTAGCCGTTTACCACCCCATGGTGGACAGTTCTTTCCGTTTACGTCAAAATGATAACAAACAATTTTTGCATTTTTACAATATCTGCGAATGTATTTTATCGTTTTCCGAACGGCTCGGACTTGTGCGTCCGTATATCCGTTTACTGCGTTGCACAACTCAATACTAACAGTATTTTCGTTTGTCAAGCGTTTGTAATATCTACCGCCCTTTGCACTCTGTCTAGTACCCCCAACGGCATAGGCTATCTGATTCATCGGGATAGATTTAATTGTTTCCCCGTTTGGCGAAATGAAGAAATGTGCGCCCGTGGTTAGTTCCCGTGTGTATTTCGGGTCTTTTTTGAAATAATCACAATTATTTTTTGCTGTATCTCCCTTATTACCTGTGTAATGTATAATAATTGCTTTAACTGTTTTTCGTTTCCGTTTGCCATGCAATCTCTTTTTATTTGCAAGTATCTTTTTCATCTTCTTCCACTCCTTTCCGTAATTGATATAAGCAATCTTTTAATTTTTTTGGTATTGGAATTATTTTTCCACATATTTCCAAAATGGAAATACTTTCGTTGATGGAAAAGAAAATAATTGTAAACGCTCGAAAACTTTCCTGTCCTGTCATTCGGTCAATTTGATACGACAAGCCGACAAGCATAATTGACACACATTTTTTTATCAACCCTTTCCAACAAATACTGGAAGAAAGTTTTTTGAAATAAATTCCCTCAACCAAAATCCCACATATCATGTCCATTGACATAAGTATTAAAAGGATTATAAGTGAATTGTCCACCTTTCCAAAAATTCGGTTGACTAAAATTCCTAAAAAACCGCCAACCACTGACAACGGGTTACATATCTTGTGAACCCAATCCGAAACTTGTTCCATCTGTCATTTCCTCACTTTCCACAAGATGTAATATCTCGCTATAATCTCTCACACGTACCTCAATCGGGTCGGTGAGGTATGCACTAAATTTTTCATTGATTTTCCTAGCAAATTCCTGTCGTTGCCACAAAAAACTTGCACCACTGATTCCAACCTTGGAATTGTTCGCCATGATTTCTCCACTTAAAAGCCTTTCTTTCTTTTCTTTCGGTGTTGTAACGCCTAAAAATTCAAGAAATTCATTCAATGTTTTCTGCTTTAATTCGTACAATTTGTCAAAAATCTGCGGTACTTTCATATCAAAACATTTCACTTGGTTCAAGTCCTCAAAATTTCTATAGGTATACAAAAAAGGTAAACCACCTTCAAATTGTTCCATCAAATTCTTGACGGATAACTTTTGGCTTTCGGGAGCGGACACCATAATCGGGAATTTTTGCAAGTCCACGTTTGACCATATCCCCATTTCCAACTTTTGTAGACGTGTTGCAAACATATCGCAAACGTCAAAAGTTGGCATTGTGACGGGATTGTTTAGTCCATACACGCATTTATCTGCGTCCACATAGTCAGAAAAAACCACGTTATAGCCAGTATAACCAGTAAAATAATTATACATGTCCATGTTATTGGATGGGATTGCACGTGTGTTGATAAGCGCGCCGTCTTTTACATATGCCAAAGCACGTCCATCTTCAAAAAATGCCAACTCCAAAAAGCGGTCATCCATGCTATTGGGTAACTTCCACTCAAAAATTGACATTGCGATATTTTTCAACCATGCAAAATAAAACGAATAAATCACTTGCCATTTCAACGCCTGTTCTTTGTTTTTATCTTTCTTTCTGCTCAACTAACTCACCTCATTTCCTTGCGAATAATCATATATCGTACTTGGATTGTGCCAAAAAGTTATTCCATTTACAAGGTCACGCTTAATTTTTGCTAAATCTTCTTGCGGAATGTCTGCATATACGTTCGCTTGACTACACCTCACATAATTCCAATTTGGGCGACCCTTGATGTTTGGCTTTTTTAACTGGTTCACTTGATAGCCAAAAGCACTGAAAAACTGGTCGATTGCTTTTATTTGGTCTTTCTTGGCGTTTTTAAGGTAAAACCTAGGGGCGATATTCCCGTTGAGAACAGATATATCACTTGCGCCACCTATTCCGCTGACATTCGGGGCGGTCATTTGGTGCATTTTCTCAAGGTTTTGTTCCGCCATTTCTGCACTTTTTACATTTGTATAAAGCGAATCAATAGCGCTAACCTGTGACACGCCATAACTTGAAATGTCCGAACCTGTTCCCTCGCCTTGCATAGACATTCCTAACAAGGACGCTCCGCCTGTCGTGATACTGCCAACCGTGCCACGTGTTTGTGACATAATTCTGTTCATGTTTTGATTCCTCAAATTCATCTCTTGTTGACGATAGTAAGCATTTTGATTTGTTGTGTACGGTAATTCGGGATATGTCTGTGAGTTAAAGCCAAAATCGGGATTGTCTCCCGTGCTTGTTCCTACCTCATAATTTACTGGGACAAACTGTATACAGTTATTCTCGGCGATGTGGGCGTATGCCGTAAACGTAATATCATTTATATCTTTAAAATTTTCAAAACGCAATTCCGAACCGCTATTCGCCGAATTGCTACAAACAAGGTAATGGTAGGGGTAAGTAAAGCATTTGTTGTTTTTCGGCACATAACCGCTAACATTTGTATGTTTCACGGGAATTTTTATGTTGTCAAAAGTGCTATACGTGGGTGTTGTAACTCTGCTATCTTTAATTGTTAGTTTATCAAAGGCAAGTTTTGGAATGCAACTAACAAAAACAATTCCCCCGCTCATTTCATCGTTGATAACCGATAATCTTGCCTGTACTGCAAGAATGCCCTCTGTCGTATTCGGAAAAGCAAGAACATCGCACGGAAAATATACACCGTTCGCCTGTTGACCGCCTGTTTTTTTGGGGTTACCTATGGTCGAATCAATATCATAAAGAGTGCCAACAACATAACCTCCAATTTGATAAGGACTTTCGTCAATCCCTATCATTTGTAAATTCCATTCACTCGGTGTAACACTTTCGGGAATCGTATGTTCTCCAATTTTATCACTATTTACATGTTCACGCTCTACAAAACATTGACCGTATGTAATATCAAAAAGCCATGTCTGCCAAACATCAGTTTGCAAATACAATTTCGTGCAGTTCGGTGCCACATACTCAACACGATTGATAAACGCGTAAAACCACTTATCACCAAAGTTGGCATTTTTGTACATGCAGTAATTCACATTAAATAACTTTTCTGCATTCCATGGTACACGCATTGTGTTATCTTTTCGTTGATATGTAAAATCGCCCTTGGAAAAACTTCCAACAACTTTTGACGAGAAATAGGCAGATTGTGCCGATTCACTCGAAAAAGTCAAGGTACTTTCTCCATCGTTCGCAAGCGGAACGGCTAGAAGTTTTATATCAGTTGTCGGCTCAAAATCTGCCATAATTCTTCTCCTTTCAATGTTTCACGTGAAACATTATTTAGCAATTGTCATTTTAATGGTTGCGTCAGTATTACCCATTTTGAACGAATACAAACCACCGTTTACAACGGTTTTTGGTGGTTCGTCAGTAATACCTGTGTAACTAATTGTAACCTTGCTCGGGTCAACTGCCGTAACTTTATATGTAACGGTCTCGCCGTTATAACCACTTGACTGGACTTCCAAACCGTAACCATCTGTTAATGGTTCTACCGTTGTCGTGATGGTATGTTTCACATATGATTCATCCAAAAAGACAACGGCATTTGACAACATGGACAACGAGAGTGTTTCAAAATGCGTCAAGAAGTAAGTAAAGAAAAGCCCCTGTGCGTTCTGCTGTTCTGACACCTCAAAAAGATTATCATAAATCTGCAAAAGAGATTCGTCACACACCACGGCAAGAATAGCTGGGTTGTCAAACTCGTCAATTTCTACTACGGAGTTTCGAAAATCTGCCTGTGACATGTTGAACGCCTGTGCTAATACAGTGACGTTAATACTCTGCAAAACGTCCGCGCGCATGATGATAACCTGTCTGTCTTTGTCGCTCCATGTTTTGTATGCTTTTCCCTCTGCGCCTTCCTGTTCGATATAACGGTTGTATTTGGTTGATGGGTAGCACATTTTCGCCGATGTCGTGTTGACGGCAATTACAAATTTCTCAGCGTTATCCTTTGAAGTTGTCGGATTTGCGATTGACTGCGTGACAAGCATATCTTTCGTTACGCCCGCGTCAATTAAATTTTTTGTATAAATAAATTCGTCAATCGTATCTCCACTATACATCGCTGACATTACCGATGAAATAAAATCATCCAGTTTTTCCCACGATACAAAAGCAGTCTGCAACTGCTGTCGACTGATTGATATAGGATACTGGTCCTCACGGTTGATTGTGTGGTACAGCACTTTTGTGTCGGGTGTTCGGCGATTCAGAGGGGTCAAAATCTGTCCGTCGGGCGTTCGGATATAACCGTCCGAACTGAATCCCTGTGATTCTACTGGATTCGTGCCGATTTCCTCTACGATACCGCCAAGCGGTGTGCTACCTTTCTTAAATCTTGCAAGTGGATTGTTGTACCGTTTGTTGTGGATAAATTCAAACCCAATACGCTGAACAAGCGTGGTTACGAACATATTCCGCAATGATGAAATTTCCAAAATCGGTGTTGCATAACTGGAAATATTTGAGCGTGTCGCAACTGGTACGGCATTTGCAAATTCATTGCCCGCAAGTGTACGGACAGTATTTGCCATATTTACGGCTCTTTCTGTTTTTGTTTTGGTTGTTGACATTTTTCTTTCTCCTTTCTTTTTAGATATAATCCGCAACAGATTTTTCAAGAATTTCTTCGTCAGATTCTTCCTTTTCATCATCCGTTACAAATTCACTTTTTCTTTCTTCTTTTTCTTCTACTTTTGCGCCCTGTTTGCGCAAGAGTGCCATGTTGGCATTGCGTAAACTTTCAATGTCCTCTTTCAAATCTTTGATTTCATCGTCGCGGTCAACAATTTTCCCGCTCAATTCGTGGATTTTATCAGTTATTTCTGACACGACTTCTGTGAGAAATCCCTCATCATCTTTCTTTGTGAGAATCTCTCCAACCTTTTTCAAGAGTTCATCCTCTGCATAGGCTTTTTCGGTACTGTTTTCATTTGCCATTTTTATATCTCCTTTCTTATTTATATTTGAAATCTGCTATGTTATAGTAGATGTTCAATTCTTTCAAATAAATTTTTGGCTTTTGGCGAATCAAAAAATAATTGATTAAAAGCAAAAGCCTTTTTTAACTCTGCTAAATGATAACACTTTCCACCCCTAACAAGAATATTGTTTGGCGTGTGGTCTGCTTTAACTACTGTATATGTTATCATATTTTTATTACCATTGCAAGAGAAAAAAACTTCACCTTTGCAATAATCAAAGTAAACACCACAAATATTTTTTCCAATTTGCAAGTTAAAGGTGCATTTTGCCGTTGGCGGTTTCTTTTTCAAGAAATCACCAGTAATGTGCAAATTTTCATTTTCAACGGCATACTTGCCGTATCGTGTTCCCTTTATAATACTTCCAAAACGTGTATTGTACTTTGCATTTACATATTCGGCACTGGTTTTGATTTCTTGGTAAAGCAAATCATTTTGTGTCCATATGCCGTTTTTCTTAACTGGTTTTTTCAATTTGAAATAATCAAAATATGGGCTATAGCCGTCTGTGTTGTTACTTGTAAAATATACAATAACATTCCTCATACGTGCGATACTTTCGTAAAACTCCAAAAACTGCGTAACCTCATCCCTTAAATAACCATGATACTGGTCGCTTTTGTCAATGAGGTATTCATCATAATTTATGTATTTCACTTTTGGTAATTCTACGCCTTTGCCTTTTGTCAATGCCCCATAAAATCCGATAGGCTCTTTGTTTGCATAAAAAGTACCACCATTTTTACCGCCATCTTTGGTAAAAACTATATCTTCAAAAAGTCCTTGCTCTTGTAACGAATCAAAAAACCCTTTGCTACTTTTTGTCAAGTCCTCACGGTATCGGCGCAAATAATAAAATTGCGAACCATCTTCAATAAAACTTTCTACAAACAGTTTTTTGAGCGAAAAACTTTTTCCGATTCCACGAGCACCGTGTAGGAAATTAAATAAACAATTATATTGGTTTACGGTCTTAACATCATAATACATGGATTCACTCAAATTTTTTCGCTCCTTTCTTTTTTGTTTCGGGTAGGTGCGCCACGTGTCACCGTGCGACAACTCCAAAGGCTCGCCACCTTGACAATTTGGAATTGTCCGCACACCTTTCAACCCTTGCTTATACTATACTATATAAATATGAATAAACTATGAACATAATTGTAAACAATTTATGAACGCTATAACTTGATGGTAAAGGGTGTATCTACCAACACAATACCACCCTCAACCCTTTTCATCCTTAACTTTCCGCTAAATTCAGAACCTAAACAAAAGTTGTCAAAAGTCACATTTTCATAGCAAGAGTCTGGCATACCAGCGACCGTCGGGCATAACTCGCCGTCAATCTGTTCAAGATAGCATTTCGAGCGCAAAAATTTCGCTTTTTCAAAGTGGCTTTCATGTGCCCATGCGCCTAGTTTTGTGTCGTGTATTTCTAGACTTGACACGTCCGCACCTTTTTTACAATGGATAGAATCCGTGTCACAATAAAGCAAGTGTTCAAGTCCTACTTTTTGTGCGGAACGGATTGTATACGCACGAGCGTAGGCAGTTACAAAAGTGGCTACTGGCGTATATACGGGGTCACGATATGTTATATCGGACAAAATAAAGCCAACTTTACCGCCTAAATATACGGGTATCTTACTTTGCAACTTTGGATTCGTGCCAAACTTTCCATATAAATTATTGAGCAGTAATTTAGCAATTGAACGCAAGCCCTTGTTCCCTGTGCGTGTCGCTTCTTCTTTCATTCCCATCCAATAGTCGATATAATTATCAAACATTCCAATATCAGACTTAAACATATATCCATCAATGTATTCAATGTAAGTCACGTTATATTGTTCAAATATCAATTCAAGGTCAACCTGTGTAAGTACCAATTCCACATCTTCACAATTGCTACTTGTAAGATATTCCGTGGGCGAAAAAAGAAAATTCTTTTTTATCTGTATACATGGAACGTGATTCGGTTTTAATTCAAATTGTATCACAACTCGTTGTATATACAAATCATATAATTTGTGTGGTTTATACTTTCCCTTGAAAAACTGCGGTACACCGTATGGAAAACGGCAACCACTTGACGAGTGCATACGACTTGGAAAAAGTGAATTTACATCGTAAACATCACCCTCTCCAATTAGTTTGTTTTTGTGTAAAGGATTCGCCCATACAAAGCCACCTTTGTAGGACTGTCTACAAAAATAGTCAGTTTCCTCGTCCAAAAGTGGAAACCACTCCGAAAAGTTATCTTTTCCAATTCTTTTTTTATAGTCGTTTATGGCATTTCCACCTATTGTCATTTTTTTAAGACCTTGCTCAAACATCTTGACGAGACTTTTTCCGACTATCACAACATCATTTTTCAAATATTCAACTTCTTCTTCCGTCAATTTATGTCCTACTTCTCGATAGACTTTATAATCAATTTCTCCTTTCTTTTCTTTCAAGCCAAACGCTTTCGCCATATCGTGAACGCTCATAGGAAGTATTTTCAAACTATCATATATGGTGACCTTGTTTGTGTATGTATTATCACGATAAAAACAAATCTCCATACAGTAAAATTGACCTTTATCCGATATAGTTGTTGTAAATGTTTTTGTGTCCATTTTTTTATTATCTTCAACCCACGAATAGCCGCGCCTAAATAACCAATTCATAATAAAGTCGCCGTCAAATTTCTCATTATGAAAGTACAATTTGTCATTATAATATATCGTAGCACACATCTGCATAAAATCATCAATGTTATTATAATACCAAAATTCACCGCTAACTATATCATAGCACCCAACTGCCCAAACACGACAGTCAGATTCTTCCGTGGTTGTTTCAAAATCGCATACAATAATTCGTTGGTTAGAGGTTGCCTTTTTCTTTTTCATACTCTATTCTACGGCGTAAATTTTCAAGATAGTTACTTGCCTTTTCCTGTTCCTCACTTTTATCGTAAACATAATCAATGGCAAGAAAATCCTCTTGCTGTACCCATATCATAAAGTTCTTTTTTGGAACTTTTTCTACTTCTTGTAAAATTTTTTTTGAAAAAGTCGGGAAATTTATTTCAACTGCCTTTTTATAATTGTCTGCCCATTGTTTTTCTTTCTCTTTTTTATATGCTTGCGTTTGCCGTCTTTCTAACTGTCTGATTCTTATTTCCAATTCTAGTGGTGTAAATTCCTCTGCTTTTTTTCTAATTTCAAACGCTTTACTTCTCTTTTTTACTCGCTCAATTCCTGTAGGTTTTCCCCCATCATATCGTTCTATGTCTTGGGTTTCTGCTAATCTTTTATTTTCTAAATTTTTAGTGCTTTCATAACGTGCCACTTGTAGGCTTGTTGGCTTTGCTCCGCTTATTCCAAACTGCGGAATTATATCTTTTGCCATCAATGCCCTTGCTTGCGCTTGCACATCTTTATAACTTCCAACCGTTTCAAGAAATTTAGCAACAGTCATTTTCTGCGGTAGATACTGCTGATACTGGATAGGTGTTTTTCTTTTTGCTTGTCCAATTCTACGGTTAAAAGTTTTAACTAAATCGGAAATATTTTCAATCGTTTTTTCGCTAGGTTCGTACATGCTTATCTCCCCTTTCATTTTTTTTTTTTTTTTTTTTTTAGGGTGGATAGCGACTATTTGCTAACCACCCTAAAGGAAGAGAGTTATATGTTCAAATTAAACTGACTATCTTTTTTATACTGCCCTCAAAATTGTGGCTTTATAACCGCCCTTTGTTTTCACCTTGCAAACCTCAAAAGTAACGCCATCTTCCCAAGTCGGCATGCCAAACAATGCAAAGGCACGTTTGATTGAGTTGTAGACACCTTTTGAATTTGTGGCGTAGGTTTTTCCGTCTTTACAAATGAGAGTTATCATAATTTTTTCTTTTTCAACGGGCTCAAATCCGTCTTTATTTTCTTCCTCATCTTCTGCCGTGTAACGTTCCGCATAAACATTGACAACACAAATCTGCTTTCCAACCATATCGTCAAGACTTGCGTCTGCGTTGTTTATGGCATTAAACAACTGCACTTTTTCTTCCTGTGTCTTGCACTGCATGGAACAAAAAACATCATTTTCGCTTTTCATACTTACCAATTCATTTTTACTCATTTTAATCACCTTTTTAACCTTTCTTTACTGTTCGATAATTCCCGCGTGTGCCTGTTCAATAAAGTCATTGAGTGGCATGGAATACTTGCAAGTTGTCTTTTTAACTTCCTGCAAAACTGGCTGTGTTGCTACACCTTTCGCAACGAGAATTTTTTTCAGTTTTTCCTCACTATGCCTAGCGCCAACAATTGTCTCATGTCGTAACTCTGACAATTTCATGTCACCATCTACAAAGATAGCGTCTTTGTATGCTACTTCGGTAATAGCAAGGTTTCTTGTAATAAACTTTTCCATTGTTTTCGCTCCTTTCCATGTTTCACGTGAAACATTGTTTTTTATATTTACAAGGACTATTATAAAATATAATTGTGTCCATGTGAATAACAAAATGTAAATAAATTGTGAATTACGGTTGATTTTCAAGCAGGAATTGTTCAAATTCTAACAACTTGAATTTCATACAAGTACCACATGGAATATTGTGTAATTTTATTTCTATAAATTGTTTTAATAAAATATCCCTTACACTGATAATATCCCTTGTAAATATTTCAAAATTTCTAAAAAAATCAATAAAGGAATCGACACCGCCAAAATTTTTCCGAACGGATAAAGTCGCTACTTTTAAGCCTGTCCGAAAATCGTAAATATCAAACAAGCCATCATTTACGGCGGTTATAGCAATATTTCCAATTTTAACCATTTGTTTTTTTTCTGCAATTATGTTCGTTGCACTTTCTCTAATTGTGTTTATTGTACAAGTTTCAATATCTATAGTTGTCATAAAATTACACCGCCTTTCATAAGCGCTAATATAATTAGCGTTACTAAAACAATACATAAAATACAATCAACAACACCAAAATTATTATCCAACAAGTCTACATATTTTGCAATATGCGAACCCTTATAATATATGTCATTTTCGTCAATTACCAAATTGCGGTCAATAATCCATTCCACAAACGTATCAGCATTTACTTTCTTTTTACTGCCATCATCAAAATATATTTTTATCATATCATAAACTCCTTTCTAATTCGTTCTGTACTTCTGACAGAACTGTGTACAATTTTTCCATATGTGATACTGCATTACTTTTTATTGATTTCAAAATATTTACAACGAAAATTGTATAAATTTTGAAATCCAATATTGCTTTAAGTAAACACTCCTTATTATCTGCATACAGACATAGCACATTATTCACTATGCTATAATTGCAGTTATTACACCCGACACACATTACGTATGTGTCAAGTATTGTTCTGTTCGGAAAGACAATGTGCAAATTGCCTTTCCCGATTCGATAATTTTTTTCCATGTTTATTCTCCTTTCTTGATATAATATTCAATCAGATGATACTTACTTGAATTCATCTGACGATGAATGATATAGCCATCTCCAAAACGTCCGCTATATTCTTCAACCATCCCATCATCACTCGAACGCAAATAATCTTTTGTCGTTGCAGTATGATGTCTATAATAATCATCTGAAAACATTACATCATACTTTGTTAGTAACAACTCCTTACCATAATGCATTATTCTTGTATAACTAGCACGATAATAAGATTCATCACCGTCCATATCAATAATTTTATAATATTGTCCGTTACCGTCAATATCATCTTTGCAAAGTGTTTTTTCTAACTCTTTAACCTCTTTATTACTAAATACGGCTTTTATACTACGAATGTCCTTGACAACCCTACGACTACATCTCTTTGAGTAATATTTTTCTTTTCCATAAACTCTAATTTCAACTCTCATCTTCATTCACCATCACACCATCCATAGTGTGCCTTTCTTTATTTGATATATTTATTCTAC
>ERZ840517.2582-NODE-2582-length-15820-cov-2.489819_pt1 | contig 15820 bp, 9 predicted proteins | sample MGYA00519876_ERZ840517 | MGnify/ENA primary metagenome ERZ840517 (study PRJEB31850, sample SAMEA3708882) | human gut metagenome | biome: human gut; feature: human-associated habitat; material: faeces | place: China | collected 2014 ... | reverse complement strand
GTTTTCATTTCCCGCCACAGACTACCACTTTTCTTTGCCCCCAGAGCGATGCCATGATAGGCTGGAAACGAACCAAACCCAGTTATGAAGAAGAATATCGCGTTGATGCACCGATGAATGAACGTTCACAGTACGGGCACGGATACACCTTTCCTTGTCTGTTCCGTATTGGTGAGCAGGGCTGGGTGCTGGTCAGCGAAACAGGAGTAGATAGCCACTATTGCGCTTCTCATCTGAGCGATGCTCACGAAAGTGTGTATACCATCGCTTTTCCGATGCCTGAAGAAAATAATGGCAACGGAACGGTTGCGCCCGCTTTTGCTTTACCCGGTTCTACTCCTTGGCGTACGATTACGGTGGGTGAGACACTACGACCGATTGTAGAAACTACCGTTCCTTGGGACGTGGTAGAACCTCTTTATGAAACACAACACAATTACAATATGGGGCGTGGTACCTGGAGTTGGATACTTTGGCAGGATGACAGTATAAATTATGAAGACCAAGTGAAATATGTTGATCTCGCTGCCGCCATGGGATATGAATATGTGCTTATTGATAATTGGTGGGATAAGAACATCGGCCACGACCGCATGGCACAACTCATCCGGTATGCCCGTAGTAAAGGGGTGGAGGTATTTCTCTGGTACAGTTCCAGTGGCTATTGGAATGACATCGAGCAGAGTCCTGTCAACCGGATGGATAATGCCATTATCCGCAAACAGGAGATGCGCTGGATGCAAAAGTTGGGAGTGAAAGGCATTAAAATGGATTTCTTTGGTGGTGACAAGCAGGAGACGATGCGTCTTTATGAAGACATTCTCAGTGATGCCGACGATCATGGATTGATGGTCATCTTTCATGGTTGTACGCTTCCCCGCGGATGGGAACGCATGTATCCCAATTACGTGGGTAGTGAAGCGGTGCTGGCTTCGGAGAATCTGATCTTCCAGCAACACTTTTGTGACGAAGAGGCGTTTAATGCTTCTCTGCATCCTTTTATCCGGAATACGGTGGGATGTATGGAGTTTGGCGGATGTTTTCTCAATAAGCGGTTGAACAGAGGAAACGACGGAGGAAACATTCGTTGTACCACTGATGTTTTTCAGTTGGCAACAGCGGTTTTATTTCAGAATCCGATTCAGAATTTTGCACTTGCCCCGAATAACCTGACGGATGCTCCGCAACTCTGTCTCGACTTTCTGAGAAAGGTGCCTACCACTTGGGATGAAACGCGTTTCATCGACGGATATCCGGGAAAATATGTCGTGCTGGCCCGTCGCCAAGGCGACCATTGGTATGTAGCTGCCATCAACGCCACTAAAGAGCCGTTGAAGTTGAAGCTGAATCTACCGATGATGGCCGGAAAAACGGTCTCTTTCTACGGTGATGACAAGCGGCAACAACCGCAATTGCAGTCGCAGAAAATAAAGAACGACGGCAGTCTTCAAGTGGTGATTCAGCCGCAGGGAGGTGCCATCTGGGTCAGTAAATAACACATTTAGTATATAATACCATGAAATTGACAAACCTTTTAAACTTTTGCCTGCTTCTGATAGTAGCAATGCCTGCACAGGCAAAAGTAGAAAATGAGCCCGATTCGGTATTTCTCTTTTCGTATGCACATGTCGACGGAGGGAGTGGATTGAAGTTTGCTTGGAGCATCGACGGGACGAAATGGTTGCCGGTGGCCGATGGTTTCGATTATTTAAAATCCGATTTCGGCCCGTGGGGAAGCGGAAAGAAAATGTTTCGTCCGCAATTGCTGCAAAGCCGGAAGGATGGTAAGTGGCATTGCCTTTGGGCAGCTACCGTGACCGGAGAAACTCTTGCTTATACCGTTTCGCCCGACCTCTTGAAATGGAGCTGTCAGGTTTATGCTCCGGCCGGAGAACGCAGTAAATATGCTCCGGTAGATCCCGTTCTCACTGTAGAGCGGAAAACGATGATAGAGGGTAGGGAAGAGGACGGATGGATGCAGAAGACCTCTTACGCTACTGTGGAACGACTGATTCGTTTTGCCGATCATAAGAAATATCGCCAGATACAGAATGAAGAGTGTATGGAACAAGACCCTGTCCGTTTCGCCGGATTGGAACCGGTGGAAGCTATCGTACGCGTGCGGATGAACGATGCCAAGCCCATCAGTGAACATCTCATCGGTATTTTCTTTGAGGATATCAACTATTCTGCCGATGGCGGACTATACGCCGAGCTGATTCAGAACCGTGATTTTGAATATGCTCCCACCGATCGGGGAAACGACCGGAACTGAAATTCCACCCATTCGTGGAGTGTGCAGGGCGACGGTGCTACATTGAACATCCGGACAGATGCCCCGATCCATCCCAATAATCCCCATTATGCCGTGCTTGATGTGCGGCAGCCGGGAGCCGCTTTGCAGAATGCCGGCTTTGACGGTATTGTAGTGAAGAAAGGAGAGAAATACGACTTTTCACTTTTCTCGAAAGCAATGAAAGGCAAAGGGGGAAAGGTAAAGGTCGGCTTGGTAGACGGAGCGGGCAGGAAGCTTGCACAAACGGTTGTTTCCGTCTCTTCCAAAGAGTGGAAGCAGCAACGTGCTGTGCTCACTGTAACCGCCGATGCCGTTGATGCCGTTCTGTCCATCTGTCCGCAAGTTGCCGGAGAGTACGCGCTGGATATGATCTCCCTCTTTCCGCAAAAGACTTTTAAAGGCCGTAAGAACGGACTTCGTGCCGATCTGGCACAGACATTGGCCGATCTGCATCCCCGTTTCATGCGTTTTCCCGGAGGATGCGTGGCTCATGGCGATGGGGTCGATAATATATACGACTGGAAAGGCTCTATCGGTCCGTTGGAAGCCCGCAAGCCGATGCGTAACCTTTGGGGATACCATCAGACCCGCGGCTTAGGTTATTTCGAATATTTCCAGTTTTGCGAAGATATAGGTGCCGAGCCGGTTCCTGTACTGGCGGCAGGGGTTCCTTGTCAGAATTCGGGTACATGCAGCCACCATTCCAAAGGTGAATTGGGCTGCATGGGGCAGCAGGGCGGCATCCCGATGGAAGAGATGGGAGCCTATGTACAGGATGTGCTCGATCTGATAGAATATGCCAATGGCGATGCCAAAAAGACGGTTTGGGGCAGGAAGCGCGCCGAAGCCGGGCATCCGAGACCTTTCAATCTGAAATTTATCGGCATTGGCAATGAAGATCTGATCACGGATATCTTTGCCGAACGCTTTACCATGATATTCAATGCCGTAAAGGAGAAATATCCCGAGATAACGGTAATTGGCACTACCGGCCCGTTTTATGAAGGCACCGATTACGAAGAGGGATGGGCTCTTGCCACCAAATTGGATGTGCCGATGGTCGATGAGCACTATTACGTCTCTCCGGGGTGGCTGATTCATAACCAGGACTTCTACGACCGTTACGATCGTACGAAGTCGAAAGTATATCTTGGCGAATATGCCGCCCATCTGCCCGGCCGTCCCAGTAACATAGAGACCGCCCTTTCCGAAGCCCTCTACCTAACGGCGGTGGAACGCAATGGCGACATCGTTTCCATGACCTCCTACGCTCCGCTCTTGGCAAAGGGCAGACATATACAGTGGAGTCCGGACTTGATTTATTTCGATAATACGGAGGTGAAACCGACAGTCGGCTATTATACGCAGTTGATGTACGGACAAAACTCCGGTAACGAGTATCTGTTTTCCGCTATCGATCTGGACAACCGGCAGGAGGCGGTGAAAAAGCGCGTCGGCGCATCGGTTGTGAAAGAGAATGAAAGTGGTGACATCATCGTGAAACTGGTGAACCTGCTTCCTGTAAGTGTTCGTTCGCAAGTGGAATTGGACGGGGGTGCATTGATTCATCCTTCGGCTATAAAGACCGTCCTCACGGGCGATCCGAAAGATAAACAGGCAAAGCCTGTATCCTCCGGCTTCGAATTGTCGGGTAATAATTTCTCTTATGAGATGCCTGCCTATTCGTTTACTGTGATACGCATCCATTCGACCGGTAACCGGTGACAATTATCGTATACCGGTATTACTTTTATAAAAAACAATCTTTATATATAGCATGTAAATCATGAAAAAGACATTTATATTATCATTGGTTCTTACGGCGGTGGGAACGGTTTTTGCGCAGAAAGAGCCGCTACATCCTGGCTATCCGATCGATCCTGTTCCTTTTACTTCGGTAAAAGTGACGGATCATTTCTGGGGGCAGCGACTGAAAACCAGCCGTGAGGTTACTATTCCGTTGGCTTTCCGGAAGTCGGAGGAGACGGGACGCATTAAAAACTTCGAGAAAGCTGCCCATCCCAGCGAAGATTATAAGGTGGAGGGTTTCTCGTTTGACGATACAGATATTTACAAAACCATCGAGGGTGCCAGCTATTCGCTGCAAACCTATCCCGACAAGCGGTTGGAGAAATACATCGATAGTATTCTCGCTATTGTAGCCACTGCCCAAGAACCGGACGGATATTTGTATACCGCCCGTACGATGAATCCTAAACATCCTCATGACTGGGCAGGGAAGGAGCGTTGGGTGGCTGTGGAAAATCTGAGCCACGAGTTCTATAACTTGGGGCATATGATCGAGGGTGCCATTGCCCACTATCAAGCCACCGGTAAACGGAATTTTCTCGATATTGCCATTAAGTATGCCGATTGTGTCTGCCGGGCCATAGGGAATGCTCCGGAGCAGAAGAGACTCGTGCCCGGACATCAGATTGCCGAAATGGCACTGGTGAAACTTTATTTAGTGACGGGCGACCGTAAATACCTCGATCAGGCTAAATTCTTTCTGGATGCACGCGGATACACTGGCCGGAAAGATGCTTACAGCCAGGCACATAAACCGGTCATCGAGCAGGATGAAGCTGTGGGGCATGCCGTACGCGCTGTTTATATGTATTCTGGCATGGCAGACGTGGCTGCCATTACGGGAGATAGCTCTTACATCAAGGCCATCGACCGGATTTGGGACAATATTGTTTCGAAGAAGATGTACATCACCGGTGGTATCGGCGCCCGTCATCAGGGAGAGGCTTTCGGTGATAATTACGAACTGCCCAATCTTTCCGCCTATTGCGAAACCTGTGCGGCTATCGGCAGTGTTTATATGAATTATCGTCTTTTCCTGCTTCATGGCGATGCCAAATATTTCGATGTGCTCGAGCGTACTCTCTATAACGGGTTGATCTCCGGTGTATCGCTAGACGGCGGTTCTTTCTTCTATCCCAATCCGTTGGCTTCGGATGGCGGGTATAGTCGCAAACCATGGTTCGGCTGTGCCTGTTGTCCCTCCAATATCAGCCGTTTCATTCCCTCTCTGCCCGGTTATGTCTATGCAGTCAAAGACCGTCAGGTGTATGTCAATCTTTTCCTTTCCAATCGTGCCGAACTGAAGGTGAACGACAAGAAAGTGGTTTTGGAGCAGGAGACATCCTATCCTTGGAAGGGCGACATTCGCTTGAAAGTGCTACAGGGTAATCAACCTTTCGGCATGAATGTCCGCATTCCCGGATGGGTGCGCGGTAGTGTGCTTCCCAGTGATTTGTATGCGTATGCCGATCATCAGCAACCGGCTTATCGGGTGATGGTCAATGGGCAGGAAGTAGAGGGTGAACTGCACAACGGTTATCTCACCATCGACCGTAAATGGAAAAAGAACGATGTGGTGGAGATTCATTTCGATATGCTTCCCCGTCTGGTGAAAGCCAATGAGAAGGTGGCGGCCGATCGTGGACGGGTGGCCGTGGAGCGTGGTCCGGTGGTTTATTGTGCCGAGTGGCCCGACAATGATTTTAATGTGCATACCCTGCTGATGAACCGCCGTCCGGAATTGCGTGTGGTGGAGAGGCCGGAACTGCTGTACGGTCTCAATCAGATTGTAACCGATGCCCAGGCTTTGAGTTATGACAAAGCCGGAAAGTTGGCGGTGAAAGATGTAAAACTGACCCTGATCCCTTATTATGCTTGGGCACACCGTGGCGAGGGAGACATGGAAGTGTGGCTTCCGATGGAGGTTAATGCCACTTCTGCACAACCGCAAAAAGGGGTGAAATGGAAAGATAACGGATTTTTCAATAATAAATAGAATAACGCTAAATTATAATGTAATTTCAAAATTGACTGTGACAAGCAGACGATTTTCCCTTATATAAAGTCTGCTCAGGAGTACAATCCGGAGTTGACTTTCTGGATCTCTCCGTGATTACCTCCTTCGTGGTTGAAGGTGAATTACTATTATTAGGTTTGGAGTAATGATAAATACAATCAGATTTCCCTTTTTTCGGTGTATAGGGTAATATAATGTAGACAGGCAGGATTGACATATAGTGATTCTGCCTGTATTATTATGAGTGGGGAAAGTATGACGGATATTTCCCCTTTTTTGAAAGAAGTATAGAGTCTTCTTTGTACTATATGTGGTATTTTTGTCGATGTTCTGCTTCATTGAACTAACACCCGATTTGTTCAATGAAGCAGATGGATCTGATTTCTTTATTTTTTTAAATATGGTTTATGCATAAATATTTAAGTCTTTGGCTTTCTTGCCTACTTTTCCCTGCATTCTCTTTTGCGCAAAGCGATTGGCAACTTGTATGGAGTGATGAATTCGACACGGACGGTCCGCCGGATTCTTCCGTATGGAACTTCGAACAAGGGTTTGCCCGCAATGAAGAGGCGCAGTGGTATCAATCGGACAATGCGGTTTGCAAGGGCGGATGCCTGGTGATTGAAGCACGCAAGGAAAACAACCGTCGTAATCCGGGCTATGAATCCGGAAGCCGGGATTGGAGAAAAAGCAGGGAATTTATAGGATATACCTCTTCATCCGTAAATACTGCCGGAAAGAAAGAGTTCTTATACGGACGTTTCGAAGTTCGCGCCCGCATACCGGTAGCGAAAGGAGCATGGCCTGCCATCTGGACATTGGGCAGCAGTGCGGAATGGCCCTCGTGTGGTGAAATAGATATATTGGAATATTATCAGATAAAGGGCGTTCCCCATATTCTTGCCAATGCCGCATGGGGTACAGGCGAACGGTATGTTGCCAAATGGAACAGCAAAGCGATTCCTTTTACTCATTTCACGGAGAAAGATGCCGGTTGGGCCTCAAAGTTTCACATCTGGCGGATGGACTGGGACGAAAAAGCTATCAAGCTCTATCTGGACGATGAGTTATTGAACGAGATTCCGTTGAGCAGCACAGTGAACGGAAGTCTTGGCAATCATACGAATCCTTTTATGACTCCGCAATACGTGTTACTGAATCTGGCTGTCGGTGGTATAAACGGCGGACCGATCGACGAAGAGGCACTACCTATGAAGTATGAGATAGATTATGTGAGAGTATATCAGAAGAAAGACGAAATAGCCAGCGGGGAGATTTGGGAAGACAATAACGGGCGGCATATCAATGCTCACGGGGGCGGCGTGTTGTTTCACGAAGGGAGGTACTATTGGTTTGGCGAACACCGGCCGGCCAAAGGGTTCTCCACAGAGGTGGGGGTGACCTGTTACTCTTCTCCCGATTTGTGCAACTGGACTTACGAAGGGGTAGCATTACCTGTTTCCTCTGAAGAAGGAAACGACATCGAAAAGGGATGTATCATGGAACGCCCCAAAGTGATTTATAATGCGAAAACCGGCAAGTTCGTGATGTGGTTTCATCTGGAACTGAAAGGAGAGGGATATGCGGCTGCCCGTGCGGCAGTAGCTGTCAGTGATACGCCGGCCGGCCCTTACCGGTTTGTCCGTTCCTGTCGCGTCAATCCTGGGGTATATCCGCAGAACATGACAAAAGCGGAACGTAAAGCTAAGCTCGACACTAAAGATTATAAAACATGGTGGACTCCGGAATGGCGCAGAGCTGTGGAGCAGGGATTGTTTGCCAAACGGGATCTGAAGAGCGGCCAGATGTCAAGAGACATGACGCTGTTTGTGGATACGGACGGAAAAGCCTATCACATTTATTCATCGGAAGAAAATCTGACTTTGCAGATTGCAGAACTTACGGATGATTACTTGGGGCACACCGGTAGATACATTCGTCTCTTTCCGGGAGGGCACAATGAAGCGCCTGCCGTTTTCAAGAAAGAGGATACCTATTGGATGATTGCCTCCGGTTGTACCGGATGGGAACCGAATGAAGCCCGTATGTTCTCGGCGCCTTCTATCTGGGGGCCGTGGAAGCAGGAGGGAAATCCCTGTGTCGGCAAAGATGCCGGCAAGACATTCGGCGGGCAGAGTACTTTTGTATTGCCGGTTGCCGGTACGAATGATACGTTCATCTTTATGGCGGATGTATGGCGTCCGAAGAGTTTAATGGATTCACGTTATATCTGGTTGCCTGTTCGCTTCGGGGTGGATGGGAAACCCATTATCGAATGGCAGAGCCGATGGAGACTCCCCTAAGTGAATCGTGAAGTTCAGAGAAGTATACTTTTAGTGTAAATGACGTATAATTTTCCATTTTTGATGGATAAGCAGACAGACCGGAATGAAATTCCTCCCCTTTTGAAAGATAAATGGAGTCCTTTTTCTGTTATATCCCTTAAATTTGTCAAGTAGAATCAATCTTAAATAATATCATGAACATGAATAGGCTTTTTATCGGATTGCTGACAGCGATCATTGTACTGCTCCCTTGCTGGGAAATTTCGGCCAAACAAAAAAAAGAAGTGAAGGAAGTTCCCGACCGGGAAGTCTGGTGTGATGTCATGTATCGAATGGCTGCTCCGGTATTGAGTAACATGAGTCGGGGAGAGTTGCAGAAAAATATGCAGGTGGAGCTTAGCCCCACTTGGGACGGTCGCGATAAGAGGGTTACTTATATGGAGTGCTTCGGTCGTCTGATGGCTGGTTTGGCTCCCTGGCTCTCTTTGCCCGATGACGATACGGCAGAAGGCAGACAGCGGAAGCAACTTCGGGAGTGGGCATTGCAGAGCTATGCGCAGGCTGTCGATCCGGCGAGTCCCGATTACCTGCTTTGGCGTAAAGAGGGTCAGCCATTGGTGGATGCCGCTTATGTGGCCGAGAGTTTCCTTCGCGGATACGATGCCCTCTGGATACCGTTGGACAGCTTGACCAAGCAGCGCTATATCACCGAGTTTACCCAACTTCGCCGGGTAGATCCTCCTTATACGAACTGGTTATTGTTTTCTTCAACCGTGGAATGCTTTCTTAAGAAAGCCGGTGCTGCGAGCGATAATTACCGCATCACTTCGGCCCTTCGCAAAGTGGAAGAGTGGTACGTGGGTGACGGATGGTACTCGGATGGTCCGGAATTTGCTTTCGATTATTACAATAGCTTTGTACTTCACCCGATGTATTTCGAATGTCTGGAAGTCATGACCGATGCTGGGACTAAGGGCATATGGAATGTCGGTAACGCGAATTACGGAAAGGCGCTGAAGCGCATGCAGCGTTTCGGCATGATTCTGGAACGGTTTATTTCTCCCGAAGGTTCATTTCCGGTATTCGGCCGTTCAATTACCTATCGTACAGGCACGTTGCAGCCATTGGCATTGCTCTCTTGGCGTCAGATGTTGCCCGAAGAGCTGAGTAACGGACAGGTCCGTGCTGCCATGACGGCCGTTATTAAACGAATGTTTTCCGATAATCATAATTTTAATGAGAACGGTTTCCTGACATTGGGCTTCAACGGAAAGCAACCGAAAATTTCAGATTGGTACACCAATAACGGAAGTCTGTATATGGCTTCGCTTGCTTTCCTGCCGTTGGGCCTGCCTGCCGACCATCCGTTCTGGACGGATGCCCCGCAAAGCTGGACATCGAAAAAGGCATGGGAAGGAGAGGACTTCCCCAAAGATCATGCCTTTCATGAATAATACTTTAGTTTACAAACCTATATAAACACATTCCATGATGAACATAAACATAGTAAAAACATGCGGAGTCGCTTTAACCGCTTTCTGCATCTGCTCATGCTCCGTTAATACGCAAACACAGAAAAATGAATATATTGTTCCGGGAGAGGTCTGGAACGATACGGAGGGAAATCCGGTGAATGCTCACGGTGGCGGTATCCTCTATCATGACGGTACTTACTATTGGTATGGCGAGTACAAGAAAGGAAAGACAGTCCTTCCCGACTGGGCTACTTGGGAGTGCTATCGTACGGATGTAACCGGTGTCAGTTGTTACTCTTCCACGGATTTGCTGAATTGGAAATTCGAGGGTATTGTGCTTCCTGCCGTAAAGGATGATCCGGAGCATGACCTCCATCCCTCCAAAGTATTGGAACGTCCGAAGGTGGTTTATAATAAGAAAACCGGGAAGTTCGTGATGTGGGCGCACGTCGAGAGTGCAGATTATTCCAAAGCTTGTGCCGGAGTAGCCGTTTCGGACTCACCGACGGGAGAGTTTAAGTACTTAGGAAGTTTTCGGCCGAATGATGCGATGAGCCGCGATCAGACTGTCTTTGTCGACGATGACGGCCGTGCTTATCAGTTTTATTCTTCCGAACATAATGCCACGATGTACATCAGCCTGCTGACGGACGATTATCTGAAACCGAGCGGGCGCTTTACACGTAACTTTATCGGGGAATCGCGCGAAGCTCCTGCCGTATTCAAGCAGGATGGCAAGTATTATATGCTCAGTTCCGGCTGTACCGGTTGGAATCCCAACGTAGCGGAGATAGCTGTGGCCGATTCGATTATGGGTGAATGGAAAACCATAGGCAATCCCTGCATCGGGCCGGATGCCGATAAGACTTTTTATGCGCAGAGCACTTATGTGCAACCGGTGGCCGGGAAAAAGAACGCCTATATAGCCATGTTCGACCGTTGGAAGAAGACCGATTTGGAAGATTCGCGCTATGTGTGGTTACCCATACAGATAGAAGGCGGTGTGCTGACCATACCCTGGCGTGATAAATGGAACATGGATGTTTTTGATAAATAAGAGTAGGTCGATGAAGCGTGTTCTGTTGTTTTTCTGCCTGTGGGTAGCCTGTACTGCCGTTGGCCGGTCACAGCGTCTGGTAGCGGTGGGAAAAGGGTATAGTTGCACTTCGGTCAATACGGCTGTATTTCGTAACAACTCCTTAGTGACGCATGGTGACGAACAATACATCAGTTATTACGATCCGGATGGTTATCTGGTCATAGGGAAACGGAAGTTGGATTCGTCCGAGTGGACATTACATCGTTCCCAATATCGGGGGAATGTAAAGGATGCGCATAATATTATCAGCATGATGGTAGATGGAGAAGGGTATCTTCATGTAGCTTTCGATCATCACGGCCATTCATTGAATTATTGCCGCAGTGTAGCTCCCCGTTCTTTGGAATTGGGCGATAAAGTACCCATGACCGGAGTCGATGAAGGCAATGTCACCTATCCGGAGTTCTATCCGTTGGCCGGTGGCGATGTTTTGTTTGTCTATCGTTCCGGATCATCGGGGCGCGGAAACTTAGTGATGAATCGCTATTCAATAAAAGAACGTGCCTGGATACGCGTGCAGGATGTACTGATCGATGGAGAAGATGAACGGAACGCCTACTGGCAGCTTTATGTGGACGAAGCAGGGATTATTCACCTCTCGTGGGTGTGGCGCGAAACCTGGATGGTAGAGACGAATCATGACATCTGCTATGCCCGCTCTTTCGACAACGGGGTCACTTGGTATAAGACGAGCGGGGAGAAATACGTTCTTCCCATCAGAGCTGCCAATGCTGAATATGCCTGTCGCCTGCCGCAGAACTGTGAGTTAATAAACCAGACCAGTATGAGTGCCGATGCCGCCGGAAATCCGTATATCGCTACCTATTGGCGCAGTCCGGACAGCGATGTTCCCCAATACCGCCTTGTTTGGTACGACGGACAGGCATGGCATAACCGCCGGGTAACCGACCGGAAAACCCCGTTCACGCTGAAAGGGGGAGGAACGAAAATGATTCCGATTGCCCGTCCGCGCATTGTGGTGGAAGCCGGTGAGACGTATTATATTTTCCGGGATGAAGAGCGGGGCAGCCGGGTTTCTGTGGCTCATACTAAGGATGTGGCAACAGGGGAGTGGGAGATAACCGATCTCACGGATTTTCCGGTAGATGCTTGGGAGCCTTCACATGATACGGAGTTGTGGAAGCAGGAGCGGAAGCTCCATCTGTTCGTACAACGCACCCGCAGGGAGACGGAGAACACACAGCAGAAATAGAACCTCAGATGGTCTATGTGCTCGAAACAGATTTAAGCAGTAAATAAATATAAATATGAAGAAAGTATATTTAATGGCGTTTGCGCTCTTATTGGTGGCTGGCGCTGGGTGTGGCGGCCCGAAAAAGTCTGCTGCATCGGATGAAGTGATAGGGATTATCGATAAAGTGAATAACTATTGGCAAACCAATCATCCCGAACATGGCCGCGCTTTCTGGGATAACGCCGCCTACCATACGGGAAATATGGAGGTATATTTCCTTACCGGCAATCCGGAGTATCTGAGATACTCGGAAAGCTGGGCCGAGCACAACCAGTGGAAAGGGGCTAAGTCCGACAATAAGAATGAGTGGAAGTACAGTTATGGAGAGAGTGACGACTACGTTCTTTTCGGTGATTATCAGATCTGTTTTCAGACCTATGCCGACCTTTATACTATCACTCCCAATGAGCATAAGATAGCCCGTGCCCGCGAAGTGATGGAGTATCAGATGAGTACGCCGAATCATGATTACTGGTGGTGGGCCGATGGGTTGTATATGGTGATGCCCGTCATGACGAAGATGTATAACATTACCGGAAATTCTCTTTATCTGGAGAAGCTACATGAATATCTGGCTTATGCGGACAGCATCATGTACGATGAGGAAGCGGGGCTTTATTATCGTGACGGAAAATATGTCTATCCGAAACATAAGACGATGAATGGCAAGAAAGACTTCTGGGCCCGTGGAGACGGCTGGGTATTGGCCGGACTGGCAAAAGTGCTTAAAGAGCTGCCACAATCCGATCCATACCGGCAGGAATACATCGACCGTTTTTGCACATTGTCCAAATCGGTGGCTGCCTGCAACCCGAAGGATACTGGACACGCAGCATGCTCGACCCCGAACATGCTCCCGGGCCGGAAACCAGCGGAACGGCTTTCTTTACCTATGGTTTGTTGTGGGGAATGAATAATGGATTTCTGGATAAAGCCACTTATCAACCGATCGTGGAAAGAGCATGGAAATACTTGACGGAAGTGGCGTTACAGCCGGACGGAAAAGTGGGATATGTGCAGCCTATCGGCGAAAAAGCCATTCCCGGACAGGTGGTCGATGCCAATTCTACTTCCAACTTTGGAGTCGGGGCATTTCTGCTGGCGGCTTGTGAAATGTATCGGTTCTTGGAATAGAAAAAACAGAACTGTATTTTAGCCTGAATAATTTATGGTCAGTAGTTAAGTAGTAAGTAGTCAGTAGTTAAGTAGTTAAGGGAAATACATCAGATAAGCCATTCCTACTTAACTACTTACTACTTGACTACTTGTTGTTTAACTGCTTACTACTTGACTACTTGCCTACTTACTACTTGACGCTGTATATGAATCATTCAGGTTAAATACCTTTGTTGACTAATAAGTAATAGACTAATGCCCAATCCTGATCGTTCGCATAAGTGTCGTAGAACTGAGCTTTTATTCCATTAATTTTATAAGGATACATATAAGCACAAGAGGCTTTTCCATCTTCAAAGAAGAGGCAAAGATTGTTTCTTACTATATTCTCCGCACGTTTTTGATAGGAGTCGTCACCAGTACATAAGGCATAATAGTGATATACAGCTCCGGTTATTGTGCTCCAATAATGGGGGAAGGTATCACCAAACATTTCTTGCTTTCCAAACCAGTAGCCATCCCAGTGACGAATAGCGACTTCGTTCAGATGATAGCTCGGCTGAAAACCGTTGAAAGCCTCTAATACAGGTATTTGGCATTTTACCTCATCTAAATACTTACGGATACCTGTTTCCAGATAAAGTTGTGCTAAAAATTGGATAGCAGGTGCAACAATACTCTGCTCGTAATTCACTTCGTGTGCCGGATAATTCAGGCCATTATCAACGAATACATCGCCTGTCTTAATGAAATCTTTCAGTAGTTGCTTATATTCTTTATTCATTCCGGCGTCTTTTAAGGCATTTAATCCGGATTGTACAGGAATTCCAATCGCATAAAAGCCGTATCCAAACTGTCTGAACATGGCTTGAAGGGTTTGATAGCCATCTTTTGCAAATTGCTTGTCTTCCGTTATTTTGTACATATGGAAATAAAATTCCGCTATCCACATGTAGTTATAGCCACGATTGCGATTCTTTTGGTCTACGCTTGAGTAAGTTGTGTAATCTTCGGTTTGCAGGCGTTCCCGTATGAACTTGGCATATTGTAGCAGAGACATTTTTAGTGTTGTATCTTTTGTCAGTAGGCATTGTTTAGCTAATAGAACCCCCATTCCGTTGCGTTCAGCACCTTCATCGCGGTCCACTGGATTACAATTCGGCGTATCGTTCAGATATATGCTGTCTCCTTCGTTGTCATACACCATATAAGCACCGTCCCGAAGATCGGCAGAATCATGCAGTTGTTGATTGGTACGGATAAAATCAATGCGTTTTCGAATTAATTCGTCCGCATTATTGATGACAAGGCAATTGGCATGAGTCTGTTTATTACCGTCGTAGTAGAAATCGAAGCGCACTTCACCTGTTTGTTGCATCGGAAGTTCCACTACATAGATATTATCTTCTTGTTTTATTGATACGGGTATCCCATTCATTTTTGCCGTACAGTTTTTTAATATTTGGGAGCTATGAAGTTCTACACGGGCAATTTCTCCTTTTTCAAGAACATATTTATTGCATGAGACGAGTACATTGCCTCGTTCCAATAATTTATTACGGAAATCTTCATTCCCGTTGTGAGAGAAAATATTCCATTCTAACGTATAACTTTCTCCGGGTTTTAATTGGATGTCCGGCAGGTTCAGGGCAAAAATACCTCGCGTGTGTGAGTTTGCTTTTTCGAGTCCCCGCTCCCAAATTTCATAGCTTTTAACAGCACCTTGAGTTACCACCAATCCTAAATGGGGCGCAAAAGCTCCCATACGGAGTGCATTGACATAAGCAGCATTTTCTCCCTCCCAAATGTGTACGTTGGTGCGGGAATTAATACATTGTTGTGCACTGGGATAATTGTCGTTAAAGGGGGTATAGATGCCCATATCATGGACATAAATAGTTTCTTTCCCTCTATTGGTAAAAGTATATCTTTCTACCAATCCATTGTTATCTAATGTTCTTTTAACTCTAATTTGTACATCTCCTTCACGATAGGTCACTTCCATGCCATCGGCATTGATTTCCGAAGGGATTTCCCATTCTTTTTTTATGCTTATTCTATCTTTGGTGATGGTGAAATAACCTAATCCCCAGCCATAATTTTCTTTTATCCAGGGATATTGCGTACCGTCAGTCCTTACCAACCAATTCATATTGTATTTATCGCCTTTAATTCTCAATTCGCTGAGAGCACCGGTAAGAGGAGATGTTTTTAATTCAATGGAAAAATCTTCAGCCAATAAAAGGTCTGAAATTCCTAACATTACTATCAGGATTCCGAAATTCTTTACTAATTGTTTTCTCATGATGTCGGTTTGTTCAAATTCCACCTTAATAAATAATAATTAAGAGGATAGGTTTATGTATTTATTTGTTTTTTTAGAGCCTGTTTAAATTTTGCTCAGTATTATCTGGAGAGTTATTTTTGAGGATGTTTTTCTGTTTTTATGAGGAGGATAGCGGGCTATC
>ERZ840517.2578-NODE-2578-length-15832-cov-2.728275_pt1 | contig 15832 bp, 10 predicted proteins | sample MGYA00519876_ERZ840517 | MGnify/ENA primary metagenome ERZ840517 (study PRJEB31850, sample SAMEA3708882) | human gut metagenome | biome: human gut; feature: human-associated habitat; material: faeces | place: China | collected 2014 ... | reverse complement strand
AAAGGAATATAAAGCGAATATTGAAAATTTATCCCCACTAAATTGCTACTGACCCAATATACGCTCATTATGGTATCAAAGGTATTCCTCATTACGTGATTGTATCGCCTGAAGGGCGGATTATACATGTATGGAGTGGTTATGGGACGGGAGTGCTGAAAAAGAAATTGGAAGACTGGGTGAAATAAAGTGGGACGAAACCTGACGTTCCGTCCCATTGTGGGTCATCTCTTTTTCGGGCTTATTGCGTGGAGTATTCCCCGTAATAGAGTACCCGGCATTGAATAACGGAAAGAATTGCCTTGGTCTGTCCGTTCGTCTACTTTTTCGATGAAGCGTTCTGCGTCTTTTTCTGAAATCACGCCATCGTCTTGGAGTTTACGGATGGTGCGACGCTCGTAAGTGAGCATCATACGGATAGACTTGACGGTGAGTGCATGGCGGTAAGCCTTCGGGTAATTTTGTTCCAGTTGCAAGGTGACATGATTCATGCGGTCTATGTTATGGTTGATTTCCGTACGAAGAATGTCCAATCGTTTTTTCTGATCGGGTGTGAGGAGTTCGGAAGCATTGAGTTCGTTCAATAGGTTCAGATCCTCGTTTTGTAAAATGATGAACCCTCTGGCCAGGTCATATACGTTTACGATGCGTTCACGGAAGTAGAAACTGATGCTGTCCCCCAAGTGAAGTTTCTTTTGGATACGAGGCAGGACGGAGGTGCGGTTGCAATAATTGAATATGGAGGGACGGAAGTCCAACGTATACTGTCCGTCATGGTCATACATCTCGTCGAGAGAGTTCATCAAATGAAGGAATGTGGTTTTCGAAACGACACCTTCATCATAAAGTTGATGGCATACGGCCTTTTCGCGGTCCAATATACGGAGACGTATTTCGGAAAGGAATTCCATTGTGGGAAGAGGTCCGGACGGAGACAAAGACAGAGACGGTGGAAGGTATTTTTTCACTTTGTTCCAGTTTGCGTCGTGCAATGCCGCCTTTGCAGACAGTTTTTCCATATACTTTTCTGCACTGTCGTGTAAGTATCCTTGGATTTTGGAGTCTATCAGTACTCTGGCACTGGAAACTTGTATTAAGCCCAATCGTCTCAGTAGCCAACGCATGGTGGTGGCATTGATGGAAAGAGTGAGCGTGACGATACCGGCTGTGAGAAACAAGACCTGTCGTCTGATGTCTTCCGGAATTCCCGGTGTGTAAGAAACCATCAGGGCCAGTGTCATACCTAATGCTCCGCGCAGGCCACCCCATGTCAGAATGACGGACTCGCGTTTGGAAAGTCCGTATCCCAATCTTTTCATAACGGGGTAGAAAAGCATGATCATGGCAAACCGGATGAGGTTCAGTCCTACGTAAACAAGCAGCAAAATGATGAGGTCGGACCAATTCAGGTCTACTTTCTCTGCGATGACCACACCGACCATGATAAAAACTAATGTATTGGCTATATGGGTAAGAAGTCCCCAGAACTTTTCCATGAATACGTTGACTTGCGGTTTCAGTCTGGGGCGGCCGGTATAAGAGATAGTCAGTCCGAAAGCCACTAAAGCGATGACACCGGATATGCCCATATAGTATTGGGACAGAATAAACGTGACGTAGGCAGAAAGGATGATGACGCTGTTTTGTATCATCTCTTCCGAGTTGATACGTGTAATGAACCAGATTGTCAGTCGGGCCAGGCAGAATCCTAAAAGTATTCCGCCAATAACGACTTCCAGAAATTGCACTACGGGAGAAGCTGTGCTTGCTCCACTAAGCGTATAGGCTCCGAAAAACAGCATGAAACATACGATGCCGGTTCCATCGTTGAGCAAAGACTCTCCGTCTACTAAAGTGGAGAAGCGTTTGCTGGTACCCAGTTCGTGCAATAAAGCTACGACGGCTACCGGGTCGGTTGCACTGATGAGGGCGCCGAACATGAGAGCCAACGGCCATGTCCACGAGGTGTACTCTGGAGCAAACAGGCTGATGCCAATCATGAGGGCGGCTGTAAGCAACATACAGACGACTAATCCGGGGACAGCCAGTAAGGTGGAATTGGCCAATGTTTTTTTGAAGATGTGCATGTTCATTTCGTATGCTGCGTCAAATATCAAAATGGGGAGGAAAACATATAGAATGAAATCCGGATTCGTATCGGCTACGGTTGCCACTGCATTTTCCACGCGTGGCATGAAGTCGAAATAATGAAAACGGTTGAAGAGGCCTATCAGTAAACCGAATACAAACAGTCCTACGGTATAGGGAAAACCGGTTCGTTTCAGTATGGATTTTAATATAGCGCCGACTAACAAGCCGACAATGGCCAGCAGTAGAGGGGCCAGTAAGTTGAAATCTTCCATAATATTCTTTTTAATGGGTAGAAAGGTCTACTCTACAAATATAACGAAAAAAACCTACAAGACCATATAATCTTGTAGGTTTCTATTGTTTTTGTCGTAAAGTCTCTGCTTTTTCTTAGAAGAAGAGGTAACGATTGTCTTTTACTTCGGCCTTTTCATACAGTTCATTGGCAAAACGGCTGATGGCGCGCATGTTGAGAGACTCTTGTTGAGCTTCTTCTTTTTTAGCGTCGAACTTCTCGGCCGATTTGTTCTTATTGATAACCTGCAACGTGTAAACTCCTGCATTACCTTTGAACGGGCCTGCGAATTGATTGGCTGCTGTTTTGCTGGCTACGGCACTTAACATCGGTTCGCTGGAGCCGGTCTTCATTACGAAAGCGGAGGCACTGAACGTCACGTGCTTGATGGTGTCGCTTACAGCACCTTGTACTTTCATGGCGTCTGCTATGCTCTTCGTCTGAGCCAGTTTCTCTTTCAGCATCTCGGCTTTTTTGTCCTTGATGACTTCTTGCGTGAGATATTCTTTCATATCCTCCATCGTGCGGTAACCTTCCTTGTGTATACCGGTAAGGATGGCCACAAGCATGTGGTCGTTCTCACCACATTCGTAAAGAGGAGATACATTGCCTATTTCGGTGTCTTCATTGAATATCCATCGCATGGCCTCACGCGTGTTGCTTACTCCTCCTACATAATGTTCATTGTTGAACAAGTCTTTGCGCTCTTGTAAGTTATAGCCGTTTTTCAGTGCTTTAGCTTCGATATCCTTTTGGGTAGGATTGGAAGCGATGAAGTGGCTGAAGTCGTTATAAGCCTTTGCATAAGTGTCTTTACTGAACTCAATCGGGCATTTGATTACGGCCACATCATATTTGTTGATCATGGCACGGCGGTCTGTCACTTGTGCGATGATGCATCCTTGGGTAAAGTCAATCTTTTCGGTGGCATTTACCGGCATATTGGTGATGGTTTTGATAAACTTCAAGTTGTCGCCGTCCAAAGGAGCACCTTCATAATTACGTGAAGTAATCCATGTCTTCTCGCCGGTCTGGTTGTATTTCTTGGCGATGGAATCGAAAGCCACACCGCCCCGCAATGCCGTCATGATGCTGTCGGCTGTCTTTTGGATGGCATTCATATCGGCGCCTGCTACTTGTATTTGACGAAGTTGGATGGAATCCGGTGCGGAAATCTTGTTGATTACCTTGATGATGTTCATCGTGTTGTCTCCGGCATAATAATAAGGAGCTTTCATCTGTCCTACAGCCATGGAATCCAACTGTGAAGCTATGTCGTTGGGGAATATGTTCTTGCTGACCGGAAGCGGACTGTAATTAATCGTAGAGCCACTCTCACGGACAATTTTAGCAATGTCGCCTCCAGCAGCCAAAGCTGTGGCTGTTTCTGCCATATCTTTGTCTAAGGCTGCTTTGTCGGCTGCGCTGGCTTTGACCTGAACATCGATAAATTTAATGTCACGGCTTTCGGCTGTTTGCTTGAATCTTTCTTTCAACTCATTGTATTTGGCTTTTAAGTCGCTTTCTTCCACTTTGATATCTTTGTCATTGATGGTAGAGTAGGGCACGGCTGCCATGATAATGTCGCTTTCATTGGTACGTGCCTCGAATGCGGCCTTGTCTATGATTTTGTTGCCTAACATCGCTTTGCTCAGCAGTACTTGATATTTTTGCGCAAGACTTTCCTGACGGAGTGTCTTTTCAATGAACATCCAGAATTTGTAGAGACTGTTATAGTAGTCCATGTATTCGGCCGGCATCTGTTCGCTTTTGGTTTTCATGCCTTCATAATCGGTCAGGAACTTCTTCAGTACATTGGCATCGAAACGGCCGGTTTGTTCGTTGCGGAAAGGTGTTTGCATCAGTATGGGACTGTTGCCTTCCGAAATAATGGATTGGATTTCTGCGTCAGTGACAGTCAGTCCCAATTCTTCAGCTTCGTGCTCGATGAGTTTGTTGTTGACGTATGTGTTCCAAACTTGGTCGCGTAATTGAGTGAGTTGTTGGTCGTTGAGTGCGCTGTTGCCACTGGTGAACTTCACAACTTCCGCATATTCGTCCACTAAGTTTTGGAATTCATGTACTGAAATCCGCTCTCCGTAAATTTCGCCGACTTGCTGCTTGCTTTCGTTAGAAGCAGACTGGATGGAGCGCATGGCTTCCTCGGCAATGAATGCAAAAAGAGCCAGACCGATCACGATGACCAGCAAAGGCCCCTTAGCTCTGATTTTCTGTAATGTTGCCATTGATTTAAATGATTATTATTTTTATTATTTTCTTTAAACGATTTAAGCGCACGAAGATACAAAAATCTTCGCACATATTCATGTCTGTTGGGCTAAAATTTAGTTATTCGACGATTTTCAGACGTACAAGTTCTATTTTTGTCGTTGTATTCTTGATGATTTTGAACTCGAAATGGCCGAATCTGATGATTTCGTTCAGTTTCGGAAAGCTTTGATACTGGTGTAGAATCAGTCCGCTGACCGTGACATATTCTTCGGATTCCGGTAAATCCAATCCCAACAATTCATTGGCTTTTTCTATTTCCAGCCGTCCGGACAGGACGTATTCATTCTCATCGACCTTTTGGGCAATGTAGTTTGTATTGTCGTGCTCGTCTTCAATATCGCCGAAGATTTCTTCTACTAAGTCTTCCATCGTTACGATTCCCGAAGTTCCGCCGAATTCGTCTACTACGATAGCCAGAGATTTTTTCTGCTGCATGAACTTCTTTAATAGCTTTTGGGCAGACATCGTTTCCGGGACCACGGGAGTTTCTTTAATTCGTAAAGTCCAGTCTGCCGGGTTCCGGAACATTTCGGATGAATGGATAAAGCCTACGATATGGTCTATGTCTTCTTTGTAAACGATGATTTTGGAATTTCCGCTTTCAATAAACCTGTTTTTAAGGTTTGCTATGGATGAACTGATTTCCACCGCTTCTATTTCTGTCCGTGGTACCATACAGTCCCGTACCTTGACTTCCGAGAAGTATAGGGCATTTTGGAATATCTTGATTTCATCCGTAATGTCGTTTTCATTTTGAGCCGATTCGATACTGGATTGTATCAGGTTGTCTAAGTCTATTTTGGTAAAAGCTTGTTCCGACGCTTTCTTGTTTACTTTAAGTCCCATCAGGCGCAATATGCCGCGAGATAGCGCACTGGTGAATTTGGATACGGGATAAAGAAGTATATAGATGATAAACGCCGGAACGGCGAATATCTTCAGCATACGGTTCGGGTTTATCTTGAATAGCGTTTTCGGAAGGAACTCTCCGGTGACCAACACGATTAAGGTTGAAATGATGGTTTGCAAAGCCACGTTCAGTCCTTCGTGTTGGTTTAAATGGATCGGAGAAAGGACGAATTCGTTGATCACTCCTGCCATTAAAATACCATAGACGACCAACGCGATGTTGTTTCCGACCAAAAGGGTCGAGATGAAATCATTCGGACGTGTATAAAATATGGTCAGAATTTTGGAAGTCAGACTGGCATCGCTACGGTCTAACTCAACTCGAAGTTTGTTGGAAGAAACAAATGCGATCTCCATCCCCGAGAAGAAGGCGGAGAGCAACAGTATGATGATGATTTCTATAATGGTCAGTGTCATGGCTGATTGGGTTTGGTGGGAGCGGCACGCATGACCGAGTCATTGGAGGATGAACTGCCACTGTCGCTGAAAGGCGTTTCGGCATTGGCGTTGCTGACAGAGTAGCGTGTCATTTGTTCGTTGGAACGGAAATTATAACCTTGGAGGAATTCATCCGGTTTCCGGATGGTCATGAACATGTTGGAATACATTTCATGACGGTCCATATCCCAAAAAAGTTCTTCGCTAGTAAAGACAGTACCCTCTTGGTTGCGTATGACCACACGTCCGCGCAACTCCCATAATTGTTGATTGTGGCAATATGCCGTATCCGATTGCACGAACCAATCGATGTGGAACGTGGAGTCGAACTTTTCCAAAAGTATGCCTTTTACGAAAGTCCACCGCGGCGGATTGGTCGTATTGTAGATATTCCATTCTTCTGCCGTGATTTTATAGCGAATGACTCCGGAGTCCGAAATAAGGGTCGAGATGCCCCATGATTGCATGAAAGGCAAGGAGTCGTTTTCGTTTACGGCCGGAGCGTGGTTTGATTTTTCCGTAGAGCACGAGAGTATTAAAATAAGCATAACAGTCGCCCAAACGGAGACTGTTATGTGGGTCAAACGGGACAATCCCGTCGTAGACTTAACCTTATTTTTTCTCATTACTGAATCTTCCATTTCATGAACCATCTTTCGTTGAACGTAATACCGACGTTGAGACGCAAGTAGTTTTCAGTAATTAAAGATGATACGCTAGGAACGGACCTGCCCCACTGAAATGCGATATTGACCACGGAACGGTTATTGATATTGTTGGATACGGGAAGAGCGAATCCCGCCGTTACACCGAATTCCCGTGGGCCGTTATGTCCGTTTACCTTATAATAAGGTGTGGAAAAAGATGCCCCCATACGATATTGTACCCGTCTTAAGTATTTGCTGCTGTAACGGTCTGGTTGGAACTCCCCTCCGATCACAATTTTGGTGCGGTTCATATAGTTTTCCGTAGTGCTGACAAACTTGTCGTTTATAATTTGAGGCACACGGCATTCTCCCCATCTTTGATGAGTTACGTCCAAACCAACTTTCCATTGCTCTTTGTGTGCCCATGCCAATCCGGCTCCGAAAGATGTGGGTAATTCAAAAGCCTTTTCTATGACGGATTTCGTGGTATCTCCGTTGGCCACATAACTGTAATAATGGGCAGGAGAGTTGATTGCATGTCCGATACCGTATGTAATACCGGGAGTCAAAACGTCGTTTTTGCCGATTTTAATGGGATATTGTACTCCGATATCTATTTTATAGGAAGAAAGGTCTGCTTCTATTTGTCGGCGTAGCCCGTTGCTTGCGCTGGTGGCTGTTCCGTCTTCATAAAAAGTCTGCGTGATATTTTGGGCATAGTTTCCCCATACATATCCGAAATTGGCTCCGACAGAAAAGTTTGCGAACGGATTCCATCCCAAACCCACATACACCTCGTGCAGTCCTCCGTCGCCGGTATAGCTGTTGGTATAAGTCATGGTCGAACCGCTGTTGAAATGATCGCCCAGATATTTGCTTTCCGAGAAGTCATATCCTATACTGGAAAACGGGATAAAACCGAATGAAAATCCCAATCCCGGGCACAAACGGAAGCCTGCGTTGATATAGTCCAACGTGGTGTTGTGCGCATTGATACTGTTGCCTCCGCTTTTGAAATTTACGTTTTGCAACGTGAGACCTACGTCGAAGATGAATGATAAGGAATCTATGGCGGAATAGGAAGCCGGATTTTGCATATTAATGCGGTTTCCGTCGCGGAATCCCAATGCGACTCCGCTCATAGCCTTGTTGAAACCTTGCGACTGGTCTTTCAAGCTGCCGAGTCCGAAACGGGAATACGGGGAGTTTGAACCATTGGTCTGTGCGGGAGCATATAGTGTTGCCATGGCCAGCAACACGCAGAGTATAAGTTTATGACTGCTCATTATTAAATGCTAATATTCGGTTTAGCCCTCTGGGCACTATATATTTATCTGCAAAGATGAGATTTTTTATTTTGCTATCAAAGTTAAAAATATCGCCACCAGTTAAAAAAACCAAAAGGGACGGGTATTTTTCTTGGAAATATTTGATGCGTCCTTCTATTTCAAACTTCATGCCCTGAATGACTCCGGAACGGATAGACGTTTCCGTATCATATCCGATGTCTAAGAGCGGCCCCTCGCTGTCTATCAACGGAAGTTTGGCTGTGAAAGCACGGAGGCTTTTTAGGCGCATTTGAAGTCCCGGGGAAATGCACCCTCCTTTGTAATGTCCGTTTTTGTCGATGAATTCGTAAGTCAGGCATGTTCCGGCATCGACTATAAGGATGTCATGCCCGGGGTATTGCATGTAGGCGCCTACGGCCGCAGCCAACCGGTCCGCTCCCAACGTGTCCGGAGTCCGGTAATCGTTTGTGATCGGGACGGGAGTCTGTGCATTTAAATACAGCAAAGGGAAGTCGAGCCTTTTCAGTTGTCGTTCGGCTTCTGCGGTGATGCCGAATACACTTCCGACGATACCTTGTTTAAACGCATATTTATTCACGAATTCCGGCAGGCGTTCCAGTGTTTCATTTGAGGTCTTGATTTCTTCCACCGGAGTATCACCGTCAAAGGCTACCAGTTTGGCCAGCGTATTTCCTATGTCTATGATTAAATTCACGTGTTCATGCTTTGCGGTTGCAAAGTTAATCAAAAAATAACATGGCAGATGATTTCTTTGTCAAAAAGATGCTCGTCTCGCTTTTTTCCGTGAATGGTATGGGGCAAAAGGGAAAATGCACTAACTTTGCAAAGCTAAATATGGCATGGAATGAGATTTTTGAGATTTGTGTTTTTATACACCTTATTATATATAGGAGGGATGGCTCATGCCTTTCCGGCCGACTCTGTCGAGGTTAGTCTTCTGACTTGTTCTCCCGGAACCGAAGTGTATTCTTTGTATGGTCATACGGCCATTCGTGTGAAATCATATACCACGGGGGAGGACTGGGTTTTTAATTACGGTGTGTTCAGCTTCAACCGTCCGAATTTTATATGGCGTTTTACGCGCGGCGAGTGCGATTATCAGATTGGAGCCTTGCCTTTTGCTTACTTTGCCGAAGAATATGAAGAGCGTGGGTCGGCCGTCTATCAGCAAGTGCTGAACCTGAGGGCATCGGAGAAGGAACGGCTTTGGACGCTGTTGGTAGAGAATATGCGTCCGGAAAACCGGGAATACCGTTATAACTTTCTTTATGATAATTGTACGACTCGGGCACGCGACCGTATAGAGGAAGCTGTGGAGGGAAAGATTATTTATCCGGAGCAAGACACTGTCCGTACGTATCGTGAGATTATTCATCAGTATACGGCTCAGCATCCCTGGGCGGAATTGGGTAATGACATTTGTTTGGGGGCGGAGGCCGACCGTCCTATTTCTGTACGTGACGAGATGTTCGCTCCTTTTTATTTGTTGCGTTACGCCAATGGCGCGGTGATTCAGGGCTCCGACGGCAGTACGCGGCCGTTGGTGTTGTTTCAATCGCAAGTGGTTGAAGGGCGTGATGTGGAAATACAGAAAGAATTCCCTTGGTCTCCGGCACTGTCCGTATGGATACTTTTCTTTTGTGTGGCGGGGTTGACCGTGGTGGAACGGTGGCGTCATGCATGTTTTTGGGGGATAGACATTTTTTTGATGTCATTGGTTGGAGGAATCGGATTGGTGGTCACGTTTCTCTTTTTCTTCTCCGTTCATCCCACAGTAGGCTCGAATTGGCAGATTTGGGTCTTCAATCCCATTCCGTTGGTGGCCATGCTGTGGGTGGTTTGGTGTGCTGTTAAAAGGAGAAAAACTTACTATCATCCGTTAAATGTGTCGGTTTTAATATTATTTATGTTTTTTTCTGCCCTGATACCACAAGATTTTTGTGTGGTAGTTGTACCTTTGGCCTTAGCTTTGTTGCTACGTTCGTGTAGCTATTGTATAAGCTATCGAAAAAAAGAAAAATAAGCAAGCCATGCATTCTAAAAGCTATCGTTTTCTGACTCCGTTGATAATGGTGCTGACTTGGGCCAATATGGAAGCCCAGACGTCGCATCCTGTCCCCCGGTTGGTGGTCAACGTGACGATAGACCAGTTGCGTACGGACTATATGGAAGCCTTTTCTTCGCTTTTCGGAGCCGGAGGTTTCAATAAGGTGATGCGCGACGGGCGTAGCTATATGGATGCCGCCTATCCTTTTTCCCACATAGACCGTGCTTCGGCAGTGGCGTGTATCATGACGGGCACGGTGCCTTACGATAATGGAATCGTGGGCGAGCATTGGATGGACCGTAAGACTTTACGTCCGATGTATTGCGTAGACGATGCGACGTGCGAGGGATGGCTGACTTCCGAGAAGTACTCTCCGGTGGCGTTGAATGTTTCGACCGTCACCGATGAACTGAAGATGGCTACCGGAGGACGGGCTTTGGTGTACAGCATTGCCCCGGATGCCGACGCTGCAATTCTGGCAGCCGGGCATGCCGCCGACGGTGCTTTTTGGATAGACAATGCTTCCGGGCAGTGGAGCAGCACGTCTTATTACGGCCAGTATCCGGATTGGGCCTTGCGTTATGACGTTTCCGACCGTTTGTCCGGTCGTATTTCCGAACTGTCCTGGACTCCAATCAGTCCGATTGTAGAGAATTTCAATTTCTTTATTTCGCCTCAAGAGAGCAAAGGGTTTACACATAAGTTTACGGGAGACCGTAAGATTTATGAGTTCAAGACCAGTGCGTATGTCAATGACGAGGTCAACCGTTTCGCCAAACATTGTCTGGATCATACCGAGTTGGGCGAAGACCTTGTGACGGATTTCCTGTCCCTGACATATTATGCAGGGACGTTCGATCACAAACCGGTAGCCGAAGTTCCGGTAGAGTTGCAGGACACGTACGTGCGTCTTGACCTTGAATTGGCAGAGTTGATTACGATGTTGGAAAAGAAAGTAGGGGCCGGGCGTTTTTTGTTGGTCGTTACTTCTACGGGATATACCGATGACGAAATCACCGATTTCTCGAAATACCGTATTCCTACCGGTACGTTCAGCGTGACGCGTGCTTCTGCGTTGTTGAACATGTACCTGATGGCTGTATATGGCCAGGGGCAGTATGTGGAGACGGAGTTCGGCTCGCAACTGTTCTTAAACCAGAAACTTATAGAAGACAAGCAACTGAATTTAAGTGACGTGCTGACACGTGCGCAGGCTTTCCTGATTCAGATGGCCGGCGTAAAAGACGTGTACACTTCCCAGCGGTTGGCTTTGTCTGCGGGAGAAACCGAAATACGCCGTTTGCGGAACAGTTTCAACCAGATGCGTTCGGGAGACATCTTCATTGAAGTGTCTCCGGGTTGGAAGGTCGTCAACGAAGAGACGCATGAACAAACCTTGGAAAGGGCTTCATATGTAGGTTTTCCCATTTTCTTTTTCGGCTGTAACGTACGGCCGGAAACGATAAAGACGCCGGTAACGGTGGATTGTATCGCTCCCACCGTAGCCCGCTTCATGCGTATCCGTGCTCCAAACGCATGTTCCGCAGCCCCTTTATCGGCCGTCCGCTGATGAAGATATTTAAATAATTTTCTATTCTTTTACTTTTTTTGATTAACTTTGCGCAAAGAAGCGCAAAGTGCATCGCGTGAATAAAAAACAAAACAAAATATATGGATATAAACAAGTTTTTGAGCAAGCTTTTCGGGAATAAGTCTACCCGGGACATGAAGTTGATTCAGCCGTTGGTAGAGACCGTGAAAAAAGCTTACCCTGAAATTCAGGCGCTCAGTAATGATGCCCTGCGTGCCAAGACGCAGGAAGTGAAAAAGTACGTGCAGTCTTCGGCCGACGACCTCAAGGCTAAAATTGCAGAGTTAAAGGCAAAGGTGGAAGAAATGCCGATTGAAGACCGTTCTTCTCTTTTTTCGCAGATCGACAAGTTGGAGAAAGACGTGTTGGAACGTTACGAACAGGCTTTGAACGAAGTTATGCCGGTGGTGTTCTCCATCGTGAAGTCCACGGCCGAACGTTTTGCCACTCAGGAAATCGTGGACGTGACGGCCAACGATTTCGACCGCGAGTTGGCGGCAAAGTTCGATTTCGTGGATATTGAGGGCGACACGGCGCATTACCACAACCATTGGACGGCCGGAGGAAACGATACGGTGTGGAACATGATACACTACGACGTACAGCTTTTCGGTGGTGTCGTACTGCACCAAGGCAAGATTGCCGAGATGGCGACCGGTGAAGGTAAGACATTGGTGGCTACCCTGCCTGTGTTCCTGAATGCCCTGACCGGCAACGGCGTGCACGTGGTGACGGTCAATGACTATTTGGCCAAGCGTGACTCCGAGTGGATGGGGCCGCTCTACATGTTCCACGGTTTGAGTGTGGACTGTATCGACAAGCATCAGCCCAACAGCGACGCCCGCCGTCGTGCCTATCTGGCCGACATCACGTTCGGAACGAACAATGAGTTCGGTTTCGACTACTTGCGCGACAATATGGCAACGAATCCCAAGGATTTGGTGCAACGTGCACACAACTACGCCATCGTGGACGAGGTCGACTCCGTATTGATTGACGATGCCCGTACGCCGTTGATTATATCCGGCCCCGTGCCTAAGGGCGACGACCAGTTGTTCGAACAATACCAGCCTCTGGTAGAGAAGTTAGTCGGTGTACAGCGTCAGTTGGCTACTCAATACTTGGCCGAGGCCAAGCAGATGATAGCTTCGGGCGACAAGGTGGAGCAGGGATTCCTGCAACTGTACCGCAGTCATAAGGCGTTGCCCAAGAACAAGCCTTTGATCAAGTATTTATCCGAGCAGGGTATCAAGTCCGGTATGCTGAAGACCGAGGAAATCTATATGGAAAACAACAACAAGCGCATGCCCGAGGCTGTGGAACCGTTGTATTTCGTTGTAGATGAGAAGTTGAACAGCGTGGACCTGACGGACAAAGGTTTTGCCTGGCTGTCCAAAGCTACCTCAGACCCGGAATTGTTTGTTATGCCGGACATTACGTCGGCCATGTCGGCGTTGGAGACAGATAGCTCTTTGACCGACGAGGAACGCGTCATGAAAAAAGACCAGCTCTATTCCGACTATGCCGTGAAGAGCGAACGTATGCACACCTTGCAGCAGTTGCTGAAAGCTTATACCATGTTCAACCGCGACGATGAATATGTCATCATCGACGGCGAAGTGAAGATTGTGGACGAGCAGACGGGACGTATCATGGACGGGCGTCGTTGGAGCGACGGCTTGCATCAGGCTGTGGAAGCCAAAGAGCACGTTAAGGTGCAGGCTGCAACCCAGACTTTTGCCACGATTACCTTGCAGAACTATTTCCGCATGTATCATAAGTTGGCGGGTATGACCGGTACGGCCGTAACCGAGGCCGGCGAGTTTTGGGACATCTACAAACTCGATGTGGTGGAGATTCCGACCAACCGTCCGATTGCGCGTAAGGACATGAACGACCGCGTGTATAAGACACAGCGTGAGAAATATAAGGCTGTTATCGAGGAAATCGAGATGCTCATCAAGGCCGGACGTCCCGTGTTGGTCGGTACGACTTCGGTGGAAATCTCGGAGATGTTGAGCAAGATGTTGCAGATGCGTAAGATTCCGCATAACGTGCTGAACGCCAAATTGCACCAGCAAGAGGCCGACATCGTGGCGCAGGCGGGGCAGAGCAGCACGGTGACCATTGCCACCAACATGGCCGGTCGTGGTACCGACATCAAGCTAAGTGACGAAGTGAAGCAGGCCGGCGGTTTGGCCATTATCGGTACGGAACGTCATGAGAGCCGCCGTGTAGACCGTCAGTTGCGCGGTCGTGCCGGACGTCAGGGAGACCCGGGTTCATCCGTTTTCTTCGTGTCCTTGGAGGACAAGTTGATGCGTCTGTTTGCCAGCGAACGGATTTCCAGGGTTATGGATAAACTGGGCTTTGAAGATGGCGAGATGATTGAACACAAGATGATCAGCAATGCCATCGAGCGTGCCCAAAAGAAGGTGGAAGAGAACCACTTCGGCGTGCGCAAGCGTCTGTTGGAATACGACGACGTGATGAACAAACAGCGTACGGTGGTTTATGAGAAGCGTCGCCACGCCCTGATGGGTGAGCGTATCGGGATGGACATCTCCAATATGATTTGGGACCGTTGCGTGAACATCATCGAGAATAACGACTATCAGGGTTGCAAGGAAGGCTTTATCGAGGTCATGGCCATGGAAGTGCCGTTTACGGAGGACGAGATGAACAGCATGAAGCGTGAAGATTTGTGCGAAAAGGCCTTCCAAGCTGCCATGGAACGTTTCAAGCAAAAGACGGATATGTTGGCTGCTGTGGCCCAGCCTGTCATCAAACAGGTGTATGAGGCACAAGGGCACATGTATGAGAACATCATGGTGCCCGTGACGGACGGACGTCGTATTTATCAGATTTCCACTCCGCTCAAAGAGGCTTACGAAACGGAAAGCCGTTCCATCGTGAAGGCTTTCGAGAAGGCCATCATGCTGCATACCATCGACGAGGCGTGGAAAGAGAACTTGCGCGAACTGGACGAGCTGAAACATTCCGTACAGAACGCCAGCTACGAACAGAAAGACCCCTTGTTGATTTTCAAACTCGAAAGCGTGAAGCTCTTCGATGCCATGGTGGACAAGATTAACAACCAGACCGTCAGCGTACTGATGCGCGGGCAGATTCCGGTGCAGCAGCCCGAACAGGTGCGTGAGGCCGAACCGGAACTGGCTCCCCGTCAGGAGAGATACGTGGAATCCCGCGAGGACTTGACCGACCCCAACCAGGAGGCAGCTGCCCGTCAGGATACGCGTGAACCGCAGAAGCAGCAACCGGTAGTGGCTGAGAAGCTTCCGGGACGTAACGACCCTTGTCCTTGCGGTAGCGGAAAGAAATTTAAGAACTGCCACGGACGCGGGTTGTAATCCGTAGGTCGTGCTGCCATAGTATACAAGGCATCTCCCGGAATGGAGAGGAGGCAATCCTCTCCATTCCGGGAGATGCCTTATTTCCACCCCTGCAGGTTGAAAAGGATATGGGTGAGTTTTTCTAAGGATGTCTCTATGCGTTTGAATCCTTCTTCTGTGTTTATGTCGATGCCGCAAAATGGTGCGCATGGGCTGTGCAAGGTGAGGTAGTAAATGCCGGCCGTGAGTAGGGCAGATACGGCATTGATGTCTATGCTTGTGTTTTTAAAAGTTTCTTCATATCCCCCTACGAGTGGCAAGGTGTGAAGTTCGCGGTTTTGTGCCGTATGTTTGGTTATGTCGTTTGCGTCAGTTACTTCCCACCTGAGCAGTTCCTGCATCAGGGGACTTTCGCCCAATCCTCTGAGTAGTCCTTTTAATATGTTGGAGTAACGTTCTTCCGAGCACGCTCCGGACGTGGAGTGTTTGACAGTGTCGCTAAACCAGTAATCAAATTGATGTGTGAAGTTGTTGTAAAAATCTTCCAGGTTCTTATAGCGTTTGTAAAAAGTGGCAGGTTCTATTTTTGCCTTTTTGATAATGTCTAAAATGGTCGTTTGCGCGAACCCCTTTTCCATGATGGTGCTTCGGGCAGCTTCGTTTATGGCTTTTTCTATGTCTGCCTTTGTGCGTCTGGCCTTTCTTGTCTTCTTCTTTTCGTTCATCATTTTGTGCTTGCATGTTTTTTCTATTACAAAAGTAACTAAAAAACAACAAGTTTCTTGATGATACATTTGTTATAAGAAGATTTAGAGCCTGTTTAAATTTTATTTAATAACATCCTAATGGATGCCAGTTTTAC
>ERZ840517.2575-NODE-2575-length-15840-cov-7.564713_pt1 | contig 15840 bp, 14 predicted proteins | sample MGYA00519876_ERZ840517 | MGnify/ENA primary metagenome ERZ840517 (study PRJEB31850, sample SAMEA3708882) | human gut metagenome | biome: human gut; feature: human-associated habitat; material: faeces | place: China | collected 2014 ... | reverse complement strand
GACAATACTTGGCTGGAGACGGCCCGGAAAGATAGGTAGCGCCAACACAACAGCCCCACGACATTTGTCGTGGGGCTGTTGCTTTTTGGTTTACTTTTGGGTCATATGGTAGTGAGTTTTTGCTGAACTTGATTGAACAAAAGCACCCGCAAGGGTGCTTTTTGTGGCTGTAAGGGTGCTTTTTATGGCTGTAAGGGGGCTTTTTATGGCCGTTTTGACTTGCTGAAGTTCCAACCTTTCGGGCCTTTTGGCCAGTTGCTCATGTAGATAGAATAACACAATAATGGGATATATAGTAGAACAAAAAAGGCGCCAATGAAAAAATAGGCGAAAAGAGTGATAGAATGAGTTGGGGGAAAGATGTAGGCTAAGACCAGCATAGCGATGATCGCAGCCAAATTGAGTGCCCGCAGCGCCTGGAATAGCCGCATATGCCGGGGGGCACCGCAGTATTTCATATGGCTGTAAGGCAGCAGTATGCGATACCACAGAGAGCGCGTTTTATCATATTGGCGTATTTCCCGGTGGCTCATTTTGAACTGATATGCGTCCTCGATTCCGGAGCGAAGTATTCCGCCACATTGCAGGGCAAAGAAAATGAAAACGATACACAGTTTATCTAAGGGCATGGGCGCCTCCTGTTCCTGGTCGGTTACAATTTCGCCCAGTACCCCACCGCCAGCGCGCCGTATATCGCCGGGCAGGAGAGGGTATCCGCAAAGGGCTGCAACGCTGCGGCGGGATCCTCCAGCACATCTGCCTGATTGATAAACAGCACATCGAAGCCGCCCTCTTTCGCCAGCACGCGGGCGGCGATTTCAGGAGTAATGTTCGCATCCGTGGATGTTTCGGCCAGCGGCGCGAACAGCTCCGGGCGGTGGGCGGCGTCCTGTATGGGCTGTCCCAGCGCGGAGGCACCGAATACGCAGACGGTGCGGTTTCGTTCCGGTGGCAGTACTGGTTCCCAGGCGGCGTGGGCCTTGGCGGGCAGGCGCTTGGAGCCGTCGGCCTCCACCAGCACAAAGTCCGCGGCGTACTGCCAGCCGGGGAAGTCCGGGGCGGTCAGCTTGCCCTCCGGGGTATAGGACCCGGCGCAGACGATGGGGCTGTGGGCAAAGCCATCACACAGCTCCGCTGCGGTGGCGGCGAAGGGACACCAGTCCGGGCGCATGATGTGGGTGGTGGTGGACACCAGCACCGTGCCGCGGTGGGACAGTTCCTGTGCCAGCACGCGCAGCAGGGAGGTCTTGCCGCCGCTGCCGATCACCGCGGTCAGGCCGGGACGAATCCCCAGCAGTTCCCATAATTCCATGCCTGTCACCACCTTTCATACCCATTGTACCACAGAAATTTCCCGCCGTAAACCTCTTGACAAGGGTTGCTTGTGGTGTTAAACTGTGAAAAGTAAGAAAAGTTATACCAATCCAACTGAAAGGAGAGAGAATGTGAGCAGAGATGAGCGCTACTTTATGAGCAGCGTCAAGATCGGCCCCAAGGGGCAGATCGTTATCCCCAAGGAGGCGCGGGATATGTTCGGCCTGCAGCCGGGGGATACGTTGGTGCTGATGGCGGACAAAAAGAAAGGCCTGGCACTGCAGACCGTGGATAAGCTGAACCCGCTGATGAAGACGGTATTTAACAGTCTGCCCAGCGGGGAAGAGGAGGCGGAGGACGAATGAACGTACTGGAGGTACAGGGCCTGACCAAGCGCTACCCGGCATTCACGCTGCAGGACGTGTCCTTCAGCGAGCCGGAGGGCGCGGTGATGGGGTTTATCGGCCGTAACGGCGCAGGCAAGAGCACCACGCTGAAGTCCATTCTGGGCATGGTACACCCGGACGCGGGTGCGGTCAGGGTATTCGGTATGGACTACGCGGAGAATGAGCGCGCTGTCCGGCGTGAGCTGGGCGTGGTGCTGGGGGGGATCGATTTCTATCCCAAAAAGAAGATAAAGACCATCACAGACGTGACCCGCCGATTTTACGATAATTGGGACGAGGAAAAATACCGCCACTATCTTGAACTGTTCCGCATTGATGAGAGCAAGCGGGTGGATCAGCTTTCCAGCGGCATGAAGGTCAAGTACATGATCGCCTTGGCGCTGAGCCACAATGCCCGGCTGCTGATACTGGACGAACCCACCAGCGGCCTTGACCCGGTGAGCCGCGACGAGCTGACGGAGCTGCTGCGCCGGGTGGTGGCGGACAGCACGCGCAGCGTGCTGTTTTCCACCCATATCACCTCCGATCTGGAGAAGTGCGCCAGCCATATCGCTTTTATCAAGGACGGCGAGCTGCAATATACCGGTTCTCTGGACGATTTCCGCACCCACTACAGGGACGTGGGCGCTACGCTGGAGGATATCATCGTACACGTAGAGAGGAGGCCGCTGGATGAAGACGCTATTATATAAGCAGTTGCGGCTGGTGTGCCATCCCATGACGCCGGTATTCTGCCTGTTCGGCTTCATGGTCATCATTCCAAACTACCCCTACACTGTCATCTTTTTCTATGTGATGCTGGGGCTGTTTTTCACCTTTCTGAATATGCGGGAGCAGAAGGACCTGTACTACACGGCGCTGCTGCCGGTGCCCAAGCGGGACGCGGTAAAGGCCGGCTGTCTGTTCACGGCGCTGATCGAGCTGCTGTCGCTGGCGGTGCTGGTGCCCTGCGCCCTGCTGGCGGTCCGCTTGCAGCCGGGGAAGGACAACCTGGTAGGGCTGGATCCCAATCTGGCGCTGTTTGCCGCCGGGTTCCTGCTGTATGCGGTGTTCAATGCCGTTTTTCTGCCGTCGTTTTACGCGAACGGCTACAAGGTGGGCGTGGCATTTGTCAAGGCGATCATTCCCACCACGCTGGCGATGATCGTGTTTGAGGCGTTGCCCCATGTTCCCGGCCTCATGTGGCTGGACGATATGGACGCGGCCACGCAAGTGCGTCTGCTGCCCGTTCTGATCGGGAGTATCCTGATCTACGTGGGATGCATGGCGCTTACGTTCCAGGCATCGGCAAGGGCCTACGAAAAAGTTGATCTGTGACAGCAACGACCGGCGTGAGCCGGTCGTTGCTTTATTAGATCATCCAGTAGGGAGGCTGAGGAGTTTGCCCCTCGGGTAGGGGAATGACCACGTCTGTCCGCACGTCGCCGTACAACGTCTTGTGCTGCGCCATGATATTTTCCAACGGTTCGACAGTGCCACACAGCAGCGCCTGCCAGACCATGCCGCAGGTGGACATGATATAGGCGGGAGTGAACCCATTGCGAATATAAAACTGGATACGCCGCAGACGCAGTGCGTTTTCCGCGTCACTGCCTCCTGGCACAGGAAACTCCGCCTCCGCTACCAGAGGCCGTCCCAGCTGCTCCAGCCGCGAAAGCATATCACTGCCCAGCCCTTCATTACGACGAGCGCGTGTGGTTCCCAGATAGTCCAGCAGTACCAGTGGTATTGTCGCATTTTTCCACAGGGCGGCGTAACTCAGCAGCTCATCTCCGTCAAACAGTCCCCATACCTCGTAACGTCCTTCCTCCAGCAGACGGAGAATATCGGGCAGAGGCTTGCGTTCCTGCGGGACAAAAGCCTCGGATAGCTGGTCGTGATACCAGCGGGGGTATTCCTTTGCGGTTAACAGGCGAAAATCCATAGACGTTCCTCCTTCAGAAAATTCATAGACGGTCCTACTTCAACAGCCGCTGCATATCCTCCGGCAGGGGCGCGGTCACATCGATGGTCGTGCCGGTGAGGGGATGCGTCATCCGCAGGTGATAGCTGTGCAGCGCCGGGCGGGCGATCAGGGCCCGGTCCTCTGTACCGTAGAGCCAGTCGCCGGTCAGCGGGTGACCGATGGCGGCCATGTGGACCCGCAGCTGATGCGTGCGTCCGGTGGTGGGCGTCAGACACAGCAGCGCACGACCCTGAGAGACTGCCAGCACCTCGTAGTGGGTGTGGGCGGGTTGACCCAGGGGGTCGGCCTGCCGCTTCAGCAGCGAGCTCTCAGCGCGTCCTATGGGCAGATCGATGTCGCCCTCTGCCGGGGAGGGGATGCCCTCGCACACGGCCCGGTACTCCCGCCGGAAATCGTCCGTGTGCAGCATGGCCATACATCGGGCATGGATGAAGCCGGTCTTTGCCACGGCCATAACGCCGGTAGTGCCGCGGTCCAGCCGGTTGACGGCGTGAAAGCTCTCACTATGCAGATAGTGTGCCGCAGCGCCGGCAATGGTGGCTGTTTCCTCTGTCAGCGCCGCCGGATGCACGGCAATGCCCGCGGGCTTGTTGATAAGCAGCAGGTCCTCATCCTCGTACAGGATATCCAGAGGGAAGTCCACCGGCCGGATGTGTGGGTGTTCTCCCGGCAGATCGGATACGTCCGCCGCCAGCACATCTCCGGGGCACGGCACGAAGCGTACGGTAACGGGCGCGCCATTGACAGTGATGGCCTGCCGGAATTTCAACCGGCTGAGAAAGCTGCCGGAGACGCCCCACAGGCCATGCAGCAGCCGCTTCACGGTCCGGTTGGCCTCCGCGGCGGTGACGGTATGGGTCAGAACACGCATAGACGGCACCTCCTGTTGCTCTTGAATGAAATTAGTATAGCAGAATTTATGGGAATATGGTATACTAACTTCACAAAACGTGAAAGCGAGGGCTTTTTATGGCATCCAAGGTATACTTCGCCGACCTGCGGGCCGACGTGCATGAAAATCTCCAGCAGAAGCTGACCCGCCTGATGAAGACCGCCGGTATGGGCGATATCGACTTTCAGGATAAGTTCGTGGCCATCAAGCTGCACTTCGGCGAGCCGGGAAACCTGGCGTTCCTGCGCCCCAACTGGGCGCGGACCGTGGCGGATTTTGTGAAGGAAAGGGGCGGTAAGCCGTTCCTCACCGACTGCAACACCCTGTACGTGGGCGGGCGTAAGAACGCCCTGGACCACATGGACAGCGCCATGCTCAACGGCTTCAACCCCATGACCACCGGCTGCCAGATCATCATCGGCGACGGGCTGAAGGGCAGCGATGAGGTAGAGGTTCCCGTGGTCGGCGGCGAGTATGTGAAGAACGCCAAGATCGGCCGCGCCGTTATGGACGCCGATGTGTTTATCTCTCTGACTCATTTTAAGGGACATGAAGAGGCCGGCTTCGGCGGCTGCCTGAAAAATATCGGCATGGGCTGCGGCAGCCGTGCCGGCAAGATGGAACAGCACAATGCCGGCAAGCCCCATGTGGCGCAGAAGCACTGCATCGGCTGCGGCCAGTGCCGGAAGATATGCGCCCACGGCGCGCCCATCATCGAAAACGGCAAGGCCCATATCGATCACGACAAATGCGTGGGCTGCGGCCGCTGCATCGCAGTCTGTCCCAAGGATGCGGTGCGGATCGACTGGGACGAGAGTACCACCAACCTGAACTGCAAGATCGCCGAATACACCAAGGCGGTGGTGGACGGACGCCCCTGCTTCCACATTTCGCTGGTCATCGACGTGTCGCCCAACTGCGACTGCCATGCGGAGAACGATATGGCCATCGTGCCCAACGTGGGAATGTTTGCCTCCTTCGACCCGGTGGCGCTGGACATGGCCTGTGTGGACGCGGTGAACGCCCAGACGCCCCTGCGGGGCTCCGCCGCCGATGACGCGCACGCCAAGGCCCATGTGCATGACCACTTTCAGCGCCTGCACCCGGACACCAACTGGCGCAGCTGTCTGGAGCACGGCGAGAAGATCGGCATCGGCACCCGGGAGTATGAGTTGATCAAGATATAAAAAGCGGAAAGCCACCCGTCCGGGTGGCTTTCCTTATGTATTTATTCCGCATCATCTGCGGACGTTTCCTCTGAGGCGTCCTCGTCCTCCGGGTCATCGATGTGGGCGAACCACTCCCGGTAGCGGTGCATATCCTTGGCGAACAGCTGCCCGTTGCTGGGCGGTGTGTAGGTGATGGCGTTGGCCCCGGCGGCAATGGTGGACAGGATCGTCTCCTCCGTGGGACCGCCGGTGGCGATAACGGGCAGCTCCGGATAGCGGGCCCGAATTTCCGCCACGATGGCGGGCGTCCTGTCCGCACCGGAGACGTTCACAAAATCGATGCCCGCCGCCAGCTTGCTCTCCAGGTCCACTTTTTCCGACACCACCGTATAGACCACCGGGATCTCCACGGTGGCCTTGATAGCCCGGATGGTATCGTCGTCAATGAACGTGTTGCACACCACGCCGAAGGCGCCCTGGTGCTCGGCAAAAGCGGCGATGTGGGCCGAACGCTGGCCCTTGGTCAGACCGCCGCCTACGCCAACGAACACCGGCACATCGGACACGCCGATAATGGCCTGGGTGATGCCTGCCTGGGGCGTAAAGGGATATACGGCGATGACCGCATCGGCGTTGATGTTCTTAATGATGGCCACGTCGGTGCTGAATACAAGCGACTTGATACGCCGGCCGAATACGCGGATGCCGCTGCATTTGCTGATACAGTGGGGCACGGTCAATGCGTGCTTACGCAGGGTGCCCTCGTAGGTGGGGACATATTTCTTCACAGTTCCTTCCTTTCCAGCAATTAAGCATTTTCTCATTTGAGAACATTATAGCAGAAAAAGGACGCAGTGTAAAGGAAAACCATGCGGTTTTTAACAGATCGTTCACAATGACTATTGCGCGGGAAAGTGCAGAAGGCAGCGAGGGATCATGCCTTGGTGAGATAGGCGCGGCACTTGTTGTTGGCTTCCCGGGCCACCAGTTCCTCATCCACAGTGACAAGATGCCCCTGCCGCACGGTGACGCGTCCCTGCACCACGGTGTAGTCCACCGGCCCCCGGACACCCACAGTACCCAGCACAGAGCCGGCGTCCTGATCACAGCCTACCAGCTCCAGCCGGCGGCTGTCGATCATAAACAGATCGGCGCACTTGCCCACGGACAGCTGCCCGATGTCGTCCCGGCCCAGCAGCCGCGCACTGCCCCGGGTGGCCATTTTGAGGATGTCATAGCCGGTGGGAGCCTGACGGCTGGCGTGCAGCCGGTGCAGCAAGAAAGCTATCCGCAGTTCCTCCAGCAGGCTTGAGCCGTCGTTGCTGGCGCTGCCGTCCACCGCCAGTCCTACCGGCACACCCAGGGCCAGCATTTCCGGGATGCGGGCCACGCCGCTGGCGAGCTTCATGTTGCTGATGGGGCAGTGCGCCACGCCGGTACCTGTCCGGGCCAGCAGCCGCAGCTCCTCGTCATTGAAGTGTATGCCGTGGGCAAACCACACATCGTCGCCCAGCCAGCCCAGCCGCGCCATGTATTCCAGAGGCCGGATGCCCTCGCGCTGCAGCATGAAGTTCTCCTCGTCCTTCGTTTCGCACAGGTGGGTGTGCAGCCGAACATGGTACTGTCGGGCCAGGATGGCGCTCTGACGCAGCAGCTCCGCCGACACGGAGAAAGGAGAGCAGGGGGCCAGTGCCACACGGCACATGGCGCCGTAGCTGTCATCGTGGTATTTCTCGATGCAGCGGACGCTGTCTGCCATGATCTCGTCTACCGTTTGCACCACGCTATCCGGCGGCAGGCCGCCGTCCTTGACGCTCAGGTCCATGCTGCCCCGGCTCATATACAGGCGAATGCCCAGCTCCCGGGCGGCGCTGCGCTGTGCGCCCAGCAGGTCGCCGCTGTGGGCGGGGAACACATAGTGGTGGTCAAAGCAGGTGGTGCAGCCATGCTTCATCAGTTCGCCCATGCCGGTCAGGCTGGACAGGCGAATTACATCCTCATCCAGGTTTTTCCAGATCTCATACAGGGTCTTCAGCCAGTCGAACAGCTCCATATTCTGTACCTGTGGTAGGTTGCGGGAGAACACCTGGTACAGGTGGTGGTGGGTGTTGACCAGACCGGGGTAGCACAGCATATGGCTGCCGTCGATGACCTCATCGGCGGTGACGTTCAGCGCCGTGCCGATGGACTTGATGAAGCCGTCCTCGCAGTAAAGGTCCGCGTTATGCAGTACGCGGTCTTCGTCGTCGCAGGTGACCAGCTGGTGAATGTTCTTAATGAGCAGGGTGGACACGGTAATTCCTCCTTATGGTGATAGATGGGTAGGAAAAAAGAGCAGGCCGCAAAGCGGCCTACTCTTTTCATTATCAGGTCAGCGTTCCTCGCGGAAGTAGGAGAGACCGAGGGACGCAGGGGGCTGATCCTCCCGCTTTTTACGCAGGGACACGATGATCAGCACGATCAGAGTGATGACGTAGGGCAGCATCTTGTACAGCTCCTTGACAGCCATCTGTGCGCCGGTGGGCAGATAGATGTTCAGAATGTACAGACCACCAAACAGGATGGAGGCCAGAATACTGACATTGGGACGCCAGATGGTGAAGATGACCAGCGCGATGGCCAGCCAGCCGCGGTCACCGAAGGCATTGTTGGACCACACGCCGTTGGCATAGTCCATGACGTAGTACAGTCCGCCCAGGCCCGCGATCATGGAGCCGATGCAGGTGGCCAGATACTTGTACTTGGTGACGTTGATGCCAGCGGCGTCGGCGGTGGAGGCACTCTCGCCCACGGCACGCAGGTGCAGGCCGGGACGGGTGCGGTTCAGGAAGTAGGAGGCGCCCAGAGCAATGATGATGGCCACATAGGCCAGGAAGCCGTAGGACAGGAACAGCTGACCGAACCAACCGGTGCTGTCGGCGCCGGGCAGCGTAGTCTTGAAGTACAGACTGGTGCTGGACAGAGCGATGGAGGGAACCTCACTGTTGGTCAGCTTGATGAGGGAGCCACCGAAGAAGTTGCCCACGCCCACGCCGAAGGTAGTCATAGCCAGACCGGTGACGTTCTGGTTGGCGCGGAGGGTGACGGTCAGGAAGCAGTAGAGCAGACCCATCAGCAGGGAGCCCAGCAGGGAGCACAGAATGGGGATCATGATGGCCAGAAAGCCGTTCAGCTGACCGCCGGCGGCTTGCTCATAGAAGAACGCGCCAATAACGCCGCTGATGCCGCCCACGTACATGATGCCGGGGATACCCAGGTTCAGGTTACCGGACTTTTCTGTCAGAATTTCACCGGTACTGCCGAACAGCAGGGGAATACCCTGCATGACCGCGCGGGGGAAAAAGGATACAAAGTCGAAGCCCATCCGTTACGCCTCCTTTTTGCTGCTCTTGCGCAGAGTGACCTTGTAGGTGATGAAGAACTCGGTAGCAATGATGAAGAACAGAATGATACCGGTCAGAATATCCGCGAAGGACTGGTTCAGGCTGAAGGCGGTGGAGATCTCGCCGGCACCGCGATCCATGGTCACCAGCAGCAGGGAGGCGGCGATCATGATGAAGGGGTTGAACTTGGACATCCAGGACACCATGACGGCGGTAAAGCCGCGGCTGTCCACGATGGTGGTGGTCAGGGTGTGGCTGATGCCGGCGGTCAGGATATATCCCATCAGGCCGCAGATCGCGCCGGAGAGTACCATGGTGCGGATGATCACGCGATCCACCTTGATACCGGCATAGCTGGCGGTGCGCTGGCTCTCGCCAACGACGGCGATCTCATAACCGTGCTTGCTGTATGTGAGATAGATATACATCATGCCGGTCAGCAGTGCGACCACCAGAATGGGGAGCAGCTGTGCCTGTCCGCCGATGCGGGGCAGCCAGCCGGCCTCGGAAGCCTGGTTGATGATGCCGATCTTACCGGCGCCCTTGGGCACCTCCCAGATAATGATAAAGTAGGAGGCCAGCTGCATGGCGATATAGTTCATCATCAGGGTGAACAGCGTCTCGTTGGTGTTCCATTTGGCCTTGAAGAAGGCGGGCAGGAAGCCCCATACGGCGCCGGCCAGCAGCGCGGCCGCCAGAGAGATGACGATCAGCAGGAAATTGGAGACCTTGCCGCCCAGCAGGATCATGCAGGCGGTGGTGGCCAGACAGCCGATCAGGGTCTGACCCTCGGCGCCGATGTTCCAGAACCGCATTTTGAACGCAGGCGTCACCGCCAGAGAGATACCCAGCAGCACGGCTACGTTCTGGCCGGTGACCCAAATCTTGCGGGAGGTGCCGAAGGCACCCTTGAGGATCGTGCCGTAGACGGCGATGGGATCCTGACCGGTCAGCAGGGTGGTGATCAGTCCGCAGAACACCAGCGCCAGCAGCAGAATGCCGCCCCGGATCAGCAGAGCCTTGGGCAGAGGCAGCGCATCACGCTTGGAGATATGAAAGAGGGAACCTTTCTTATTCATCTGCCTTGCCTCCTTCCACGTGGGTCATGAGTGCGCCCACTTCCAGCTTGTTGGTCTTGCGGCCGTCCACCACGCCGGAGACCTTACCGCCGCACAGAACCACGATACGGTCGCACAGCTCCAGCAGAACGTCCAGATCCTCGCCCACGTAGACGACGGCCACGCCCTTCATTTTCTGCTCAGTCAGCAGGTTGTAGATGGTGTACGAGGTGTTGATATCCAGACCGCGGACAGCGTAGGCGGTCATCAGCACGGAGGGCTGCTGGGCGATCTCGCGGCCCACCAGCACCTTCTGCACGTTGCCGCCGGACATGCGGCGGACGGGGAAGGCGGTGCTGGGAGTGACCACCTCCAGCTCCTGCCAGATGCGCTGCGCCAGCGCCTCGGGATCCTTGCGATCAAGGAAGATGCTCTTGCCCTTGCGCCAGGAGCGGAGCATCATGTTGCCGGTCATGCCCATGGAGCCGACCAGACCCATGCCCAGACGATCCTCGGGGACAAAGCTCATGGCCACGCCGTTCTTGCGGATGTCCATGGGATCCATGCCCACCAGGTTTTTCTCCTCGTTGGTCTCCGGGGAGATATAGGTCACGGTGCCGGAGGTGACGGGGTACAGACCGGCGATGGATTCCAGCAGCTCCCGCTGGCCGGAGCCCGCGATGCCGGCAATGCCCAGCACCTCGCCGGCGTTAACAGTAAAGCTCACGTTGTCCAAACGCTTGACACCCAGCTCGTCGAACACGGTCAGCCCCTCGATCTTCAGCCGGGGCTCCACATTCACGGGGGTGGGGCGGTTGATATTCAACGACACGCTGTGGCCCACCATCATGTCGGTCAGGGACTGCTGGTCGGCGTCCTTGGTCAGCACGTCGCCTATGTACTCGCCCTTGCGGAGCACGGCCACCCGGTCGGATACGTCCAGCACCTCGTGGAGCTTGTGGGTGATGATGATGAGGGACTTGCCGTCGGCCTTCATGTTGCGCATGACGGCGAACAGCTTGTCCGTCTCCTGCGGGGTCAGCACGGCGGTGGGCTCGTCCAGAATCAGAATATCGGCACCGCGGTACAGCACCTTGACGATCTCCACGGTCTGCTTCTGGGAAACAGACATATCATAGATCTTCATGTCCGGGTCGATATCAAAGCCGTACTTATCACAGATGTCCTTGACCTTTTGACGTGCATTGTTCAGGTCAAGCTTGCCCTCCAGGCCGAGGATGATATTCTCGGTGGCGGTGAACAGGTCGACCAGCTTGAAGTGCTGGTGGATCATGCCGATACCCAGATCGAAGGCATCCTTGGGAGATGCGATGGTCACAGGCTTGTCGTGGACGTAGATCTGCCCCTCGTCGGGGAAGTAGATGCCGGAGAGCATGTTCATCAGCGTGGTCTTGCCGCTGCCGTTCTCGCCCAGCAGGGACAGGATCTCGCCTTCGTACAGTTCAAGGTTTACATCTTTGTTTGCGATGACCTTGCTGCCGAACCGCTTGGTGATGTTCTCCATTCTGATCGCGCATTTCTTTTCCAAGGCTGTCATCCTTTCTTTCGGCGCAGATGGCTGCAACACCTCGAATACGCCGGGGATAAATTCCATACGACTTATTCTACCATACATGGTGAGCGTTGTAAATCAAAATCAGCAAAAAATTTGTCAGGTATATACAAAGAATGTGAGGTTACACAAGAAAGAGTCATTCTCTTTGTGTAAATCGTCAAAGCCGCGTGTAGGAGGGTAAAAGCAAGAGGTGGGCTGCCTGTGCAGCCCACCTCGTTGTGGTGCAATATGCTATTCCTTACGGAATTTACATTACATCTTGGTGTCCAGACGGGTGATGCCGTCGATCTCCAGATCGAAGTAAGGAGCAGAGCGCTTCTCAGACTCGGCAAAATAACCATCGTGGACGACCTCGGTGTCACCGGCATAGGCCTGATCGGTATCGACATCAGCCATATAGGAGGTGATGTGACCGTCAGCATCGACCTTCAGGTAGTCGACCTTAAAGGCGTTCATGGTGTCGTCCGCCTTGGTGGTAAAGGTGGAGCAATCGAACACGTGGATCTCGCCCTTCTCCAGCTTCTCGGTAGCAGCGGCAATGGCCTCGGCAGTGCCTTCGGCGGCCACGGTGGTGTTCAGGTCAGTCAGGACCACGGAGTTGGTGGCCAGAGTGCCGGTCCAGTCAGTATCGATGGCGGTGCCGTCCATGACAGCCTTGATGGCATACTCATAGTAGGGCGCCCAGTTGATGCGGGAGGAGATGATGTAGGTGTTGGGGCAGGCAGCCTGAGTGGAGCCGTTGTAGGAAACGTTGGGAACACCGGCGTTCTCGCAGGCGGTAGGAGCACCCAGAGAGTCGGCGTGCTGGCTGATCAGCTTGCAGCCGCCCTGGATCAGCTTCTCGGCGCCTTCCTTCTCCAGAGTCTCATCGTACCAGCTGCCGGTGAAGGTCACATCCATGGTGACGGTGGGGCAGACGGACTTGGCACCCAGATAGAAGGAGGTGTAGCCGGAAACCACTTCGGCGTAGGTGAAGGCACCCACATAGCCCATCTTGGCCTCGTCAGCGGTGAACTTACCGGCCTCGATCATCTCGTTCAGCTTCAGACCGGCAGCGATACCGGCCAGATAGCGGCCCTCATAGATGGAGGCGAAGGCGTTGTGGTAGTTGGCCAGATTCTCGGTGTGAGCGCGGGTACCGGTGCTGTGGCAGAACTGCACCTCGGGGTTCGCCTTGGCGACCTCGATCATGTAAGGCTCATGACCGAAGCTGTCGGCAAAGATGATGTTGCAGCCGGCGTCCACCAGATCAGCGGCGACCTCGGCGCACTGCTCGGTCTCACCCACGTTGGTCTTGATGAAGTAATCCTCATTCTCGACCAGACCCAGGTTGGCGCAGGCTTCCTTGGCGGCATCGATGAAGTTCTTGTCATAGGTGGAGTTTTCATCATGCAGGGTGATGAAGCCGACCTTGACCTTGGCAGCGGTGGAATCACCGTCGCCGTTACCCTGAGTGTCGTCCTTCTTCTCACCGCAGGCCACCAGGCTCAGAGCCATGACCAGGGCGAGGAGCATTGCAAGGAACTTTTTCATTCTTGTTTTCCTCCTTAAAATATGTGACGCACGCTTAAAAGTAAGGCAAATTTGGCGCGCGCCTGAACAACGGGCATCCGGCCCGGTATTCACGCAACTCATAAGAACGTGGGTATTATACAGGATTTCACCGCCGATTTCAACAGAAAATGTGAATTACGGCAAAATTTCTTTGTGACGCACAAAAAATCTTTGTAAATCTTGTGCAGTATGCGGCATTTGATAGAAATTTCCCGTTCCGAAATACCCGTTCCATATGGCAGGGATAAGCGCGTTACTGATGAATACGGGTGCCGGTCTTGCCCTCGATACCGTCCTTGGCCTTTTCGAGCAGGGTGATAAGGGCGGTACGGCCGGCCTTGGACTCGGCGAACTTCACCGCGGCCTGGACCTTGGGCAGCATGGAGCCCTTGGCAAACTGGTTCTCCTCCATGTACTTGTAGGCTTCGGCGGGGGTCAGATCGTCCAGACCCTTCTGATCGGGCTTGTTGTAGTTGATGGCCACCTTCTCCACGGCAGTCAGGATGATGAGCATATCGGCGTCCAGCAGCTCGGCCAGCAGCTCGCTGCCGAAGTCCTTGTCGATGACGGCAGGGGTGCCGGAGAGCTTGCTGCCCTCGCGGATAACGGGGATGCCGCCGCCGCCCACGGCGATGACCACGTGACCGGCCTCTACCAGCGCCTTGATGCTGGCCTTTTCCACGATGTCAAAGGGCTTGGGGGAGGGAACGACCTGGCGATAGCCGCGGCCGGCGTCCTCTACCATGGTGTAACCCTTCTCGGCGGCGATGCGGTCCGCCGTCTCCTTGTCATAAAAAGCGCCCACGGGCTTGGTGGGGTTCTGGAAAGCGGGGTCGTCCTTGGACACCACGGTCTGGGTCACGATGGTAGCCACGGGCTTGTCCATGCCGCGGCTGGCCAGCTCATTGCCGATGGCCTGCTGCAGGTGATAGCCGATGTAGCCCTCGGACATGGCGCCGCACTCAGGGAAGGGCATATCGGCCTTGATGGCCTTGGCCTCGGCAGCGGTGGACAGGCCCAGATTGATCATACCTACCTGGGGGCCGTTGCCGTGGGCGACCACGACTTCATTGCCTGCGGCGATCAGGTCCACGATGGACTTGGCGGTCTCGGTGACCAGCTGGAGCTGCTCAGCGGCGGTATTGCCCAGTGCGTTGCCGCCCAGCGCGATAACGATTCTCTTAGACATAATGCTCTACCTCACTGTTTTCATTTTTCCATCTCCGCGTGCCCGCTCTGAAGCGCAGGGGGAAAGGGCGTTTTCAGGGCGCGGGGGAGACGGTCTCAGATAGTATAACACAGATTGTATACAGTACACAATATCTATCACCCACAACATTTACACAAAAATGCGGCAGGGGACAGAAAATAGCGGGAGGGGGAGCCCCTCCCGCTATCGGGTCGATTATTTAGAACTTCTTGCGGGTGTCCTTGGTCTCGTCCAGCTCCATCAGGGCCTTGACGGGATCCTTCACCTGGGCCATGAAGATCATGGCGGCGATGATATAGGGCTTGTAGGAGGCCTGCTTGTACAGAGGCACGATGTAGCGGTCGAACACGGAGTTGTCTACCTCGCCCTCGGCGCAGCTCAGGCCGGTGATGTCGGCGGGCAGGCAGTGCAGGTACAGGGCCTTGCCGTCCTTGGTGAGCTTCATCATCTCCTCGGTGCAGGCCCAATCCTTGTGCTGGGCGTTCTGGGCCAGCAGGCGCTTCTCCAGTGCGTCAATGCCCTCCTTGTCGCCGGCGGCGTACAGCTTGGTGCGCTCTTCCATAGCAGCGTAGGAAGCCCAGCTCTTGGGATACACGATATCGGCATCCTTGAAGGCCTCGGCCATGCTGTTGGTCTTGTGGAACTTGGAGCCGTACTTCTCGCAGTTCTTGCGGGCGACCTCTTCCACCTCGGGCATCACGTCATAGCCCTCGGGATGGGCCAGCGTCACGTCCATGCCGAAGCGGGTGAACAGGCCGATCACGCCCTGGGGCACGGACAGGGGCTTGCCGTAGGAGGGAGAATAGGCCCAGGTCATAGCGACCTTCTTGCCCTTCAGGTTCTCCACGCCGCCGAAGTAGTGGATGACGTGAAGCATATCGGCCATGCACTGGGTGGGGTGGTCCACGTCGCACTGCAGGTTCACCAGGGTGGGCTGCTGCTCCAGGATACCGTCGCGGTAGCCTTCCTTCACGGCGTCCATAAAGGTCTTCTGATACTTGTGGCCCTCGCCGATGAACATATCATCGCGGATGCCGATGACGTCGGCCATGAAGGACACCATGTTGGCCGTCTCGCGGACGGTCTCACCGTGGGCGATCTGAGACTTCTTCTCGTCCAGGTCCTGGACCTCCAGGCCCAGCAGGTTGCAGGCGGAGGCGAAGGAGAAGCGGGTACGGGTGGAGTTGTCGCGGAAGATGGAGATGCCCAGGCCGGAATCGAACACACGGGTGCTCTTGTTGCGCTCGCGCAGGTCGCGCAGGGCGTCGGCCACGGTGAAGATGGCGTCGATCTCGTCGTCGGTCTTGTCCC
>ERZ840517.2569-NODE-2569-length-15869-cov-2.658088_pt1 | contig 15869 bp, 10 predicted proteins | sample MGYA00519876_ERZ840517 | MGnify/ENA primary metagenome ERZ840517 (study PRJEB31850, sample SAMEA3708882) | human gut metagenome | biome: human gut; feature: human-associated habitat; material: faeces | place: China | collected 2014 ... | reverse complement strand
CTTTATGAAAAAGGACGTTCATACGTACTGATGGACAATAACAGTCAAGCCATCTCCTCTTTCAAAGATCTGTTAAGCAAATACCCCGAAAGTCCGGTCGGAAGAAAAGCCGCCGCCGAAATCGGATTGCTGTACTATCAGGACGGGAACTACGACCAAGCCATCGAGGCTTATAAACAGGTGATCAATAAATATCCGGGAAGTGAAGAGGCCCGCCTGGCCATGCTCGACCTCAAATCCATCTATGTAGACATGAACCGTATCGACGAATTCGCAGCGTTGGCGGCTGCCATGCCCGGCAATATCCGCTTCGATGCGAGCGAACAGGATTCACTGACTTACATTGCTGCCGAGAAGATTTATGGACGTGGCCGCATCGAAGAAGCCAAGAGCAGTTTCAATAAATACCTGCAAACATTCCCTGAAGGGGCTTTCGGTCTGAATGCCCATTATTATCTCTGTCTCATCGGCAAAGAACAGAAAAACTACGATATGATTCTGCTTCATTCGGGCAAGTTACTGGAATATCCGGATAATCCGTTCTCGGAAGAGGCATTGGTGATGCGTGCAGAGGTACAATTCAACATGCAACAGTTTGCCGATGCATTGGCTTCGTATAAAATGCTGAAAGAAAAGGCAACCACAGCCGACCGCCGCCTATTGGCCGAAACAGGAATGCTGCGCTGTGCCTATCTCATCAAAGATGATACGGAAACCATTCATGCAGCAACCGATCTGCTGGTCGAAGCCAAACTGACTCCGGAATTGGGCAACGAGGCTCTCTACTATCGTGCCAAGGCATATATGAATCAGAAGGCAGATAAAAAGGCACTGGCCGACTTACAAGCACTCGCCAAAGATACCCGAAACCTTTACGGTGCGGAAGCTAAATACCTGGTAGCCCAGCAATATTACATCTCCGGAGAATACGAAGCAGCCGAGAAAGAACTACTCGATTATATCGAACGGAGCACCCCACATGCTTATTGGCTGGCACGGAGTTTCGTCCTGTTGTCGGATGTATACGTAGCCATGGATAAAAAACTGGATGCACGCCAATACCTGTTGAGCTTGCAACAGAATTACCATGCCAATGACGATATCGAAAGTATGATTGAAAGCAGACTGGAAAAACTTAATAAGTAACGAAGTATGAAACGTAATCAATATATCTTCTTGGGAATGGTCTTTATTGCCATCCCTTCATTAGTACAGGCACAAACCCAGCCAAAAGATACTACCCTAAACCGCACGGTAGTGGTGGAGCAGGAATACAATCCCATTATCATGGATGCCGCTAAGGTGAATGTTCTGCCGAAAGTAGAAGAGCCCGTAGTTAATAAAAAAGAGGTGGAATATGCTGTCAGTTCCACACCGGCTTCGAATATCCCGGCAGGAACCATGCAGGCCTATACGGGAAAAGAGACACAAGCCACGAGCCATCCGGGATATGTACGCTTAGGATACGGTAATTACAATAATCTGGACGCTTATGCCAATTACCTTTTCCGCCTTTCCGACCGGGATAAGTTGAATGTGAATTTCAACATGGTAGGAATGAAGGGAACATTGGACATGCCTTCTTACCGCACTTCAAAGCCAGATGAATGGGATGCATTTTACTACCGTACACGAGCAGGCATCGATTACCTGCACCAGTTCAATCGAATGAATCTGAACATAGCCGGACACTTCGGACTGAGCAACTTCAACTATCGCCCGTATTCCATCTTCAATAAACAGAAGTTTACTTCCGGTGATATGCACGTCGGATTAAAGTCGACCGACGAAACATTACCGCTTCAATTTCAGGCAGAAACGAATCTGTTGTTGTACAACCGGCAACAAGGCTTCCCGGCGATAAATAAATTAGGAGTCACCGAAACCCAAGTTCGCACCAAAGGAAATGTAACGGGAATGATCAACGAAGAACAATTGATTAGTATCGCTGTAGAAATGGATAACCTCCTTTATGATCCGCGACAAATGGGAAGCTACAAAGAAACGTTATTCCACAACCGTACCACGGTAAACTTAAACCCATATTATGAACTGAATGACGACAGTTGGCGACTTCATATCGGAGCTAACGTAGACCTGTCTTTCAAAAACGGCAAAAGTTTTTATGTCTCTCCCGATATTGATCTTGCCTACATTTTCTCAGACAGCTATGTACTTTATGCCCGAGCAACCGGAGGACGATTGCTGAACGATTTCCGTCGTCTGGAGCAGATAAACCCATACGCTTGTTTCTCACACCCCATTACAGACACGTATGAACAGGTCAATGCCCGTATCGGTTTCAAAGCCAGTCCGGTGAACGGACTTTGGTTTGACTTATTTGGTGGATACCAGAATCTGAAAAACGACCTGTACCCATACATGAGTGACATAACCGGTGGCCAGGGAGGCGTATTTACAGATTACGGGCAAACGGACAGTTACAATTTCCATGCCGGAGCACAAATCAGTTATGCTTATAAGGATTTGTTCTCTTTCGCTGCCGATGCTACTTATTATCATTGGGATGCCGACGATCCTAACGTCGATTCGGAAACAGTCAATTATAACGACGCCCTATTAATGAAACCTCAGTTTAAACTCGGATTGCAGATAGAAGCGCGCCCTATCCATGCACTGTCATTGAACATCAGCTATCAATATATCTCCCGGACGGAACCCTATTTCTTTACCGGAGCCAAACTGCCGGCTGTCAGTAACCTTGGACTAAAGGCGACTTATACCCTGTTCAAAGGCGTTTCCATCTACGCCAAAGCAGACAATTTACTGAATAAGGAGTATCAGTACTACCTGGATTATCCGACCCAAGGCATCAATTTCGTAGGCGGACTGAGTTTCCAATTCTAAACAGAATCACTTTCTCATTAATATAGGTACGATAAAACACTCTCTGCACTTCAAAAGCAAAGGGTGTTTTATTATGTACCATTCCCATATTCTGTTTCTTCGAAAAGGAAATTCCCTACAAAGCGCCTGTCAACAGAATCAAAAAACAGACTAACTATTTGCTATTCAGAATATTTTAGTTATTTTTGTACATAAAACTCACAAAAACAAAGGAGGGTAAAAGCATATGATACAAAAAGCCGATATATCGTGTCTTTCAATCCGTTTAGGCATGTTTCTCCTGCTGATTTCGGTTTCGCTGTCGCTCTCTGCCCAGGAAGATAGTACACACATGATCAACGACAGCATACATACCTCCTCCCGAACCTCATTTAAGCTTCTTCCACCCGATCCGTTTATGGAGAGAGCCACTTATCCTTTGTATCCGTCCGATGCGTATCCATACAAACCTATGAATCATCCACCTGAAATCTCACTGAAAAAGGAAATCTATCTGCCCTATTATACCAATCCCTCCCCGATCTTTCGGGGGGACTATCAAACAGACGGCATCATAAAACAATTCCGCCACGGAGCTTTCTTCGGTTCCGGAACACAGACAAGTCTACCGGGAATCGGACGCTTCAACAACGCTTCTCTCGGTTACCAACATGTTTTAAATCCCAAACTGGCATTACAACTGAGCGTCAATGCTATGAAAATAAATATGAGCCACATCAGTGGACAAGCATTCAGTACCTCGGGAGCCTTGCTCTATCATCCTTCGGATCAAGTTACCCTCAAGTTCTTCGGCTCGTATGATATTGGAAACTCCTATGGGATGAGCACCCACCGATACGGCGCCACCATGTCCGTCGACATGTCCGACCGATTCAGTATGGAAGTAGGGGCACAGCGCTATTATAATGCTATGAGAGGGCGTTGGGAAACAGTGCCGATCGTGATTCCTTACTACCGCTTTGAGAAATTCAAACTCGGATTGGACGTAGGCGGATTGATATACGAAATTCTCCGTGAAGCAGTTTTTGACAAACAAAACAGCAGCGGTCCCACCCTCGCACCGCCACGCTTTTCGATACCGATACGATAAAGCTGTATTGCACTCTATTCCGGGATTTGTCCATTACTAAAAAATCTCGTCTCCCCGCTTCCCTGACTCCTAAAAAAAGTCTTTTTTTGCAAAAAAGGAACAGATTCTCTCTATATTATAAGGTAAGGAAAATGTTTTTTTCTACTTTTGTCGGCGAATTTCAGAATAAATGGGAGTTGAAACTTAGAAAAGCACCACTCTCGGCATTCTTAATTAAAGTAAAAGTTATGCAGAAAAACCTTGTTATTGTCGAGTCTCCAGCAAAAGCAAAAACCATTGAAAAATTTCTGGGGAAAGATTTCAAAGTACTCTCCAGCTATGGTCATATCAGAGACTTGAAGAAGAAAGAGTTCAGTATCGATATCGATAAAAACTTCAAGCCCAATTATGAAATACCGGCAGACAAGAAAGAGTTGGTAACAAAACTACAGGCAGAAGCCCAGAAAGCAGACGTTGTATGGTTAGCATCCGATGAGGACCGCGAAGGAGAAGCCATCGCCTGGCATCTTTATGAGGTATTGAAACTAAAACCGGAACAGACCCGGAGAATCGTCTTTCATGAAATCACCAAGAATGCCATATTAAAAGCCATCGAGAATCCACGCGAAATCGATATCAACTTGGTCAATGCACAACAGGCACGACGCATCCTCGACCGTATCGTTGGTTTCGAACTTTCTCCAGTATTGTGGAAGAAAGTCAAACCGGCTCTTTCCGCCGGACGTGTTCAATCAGTAGCCGTACGGCTAATTGTAGAGCGGGAACGGGAAATACAGGCATTCAAGAGCGAAGCGTCTTATCGCGTTATCGCCATATTCCTCGTACCGGACACTGACGGTAAACTGACAGAAATGAAAGCGGAACTGGCTCATCGCCTTAAGACAAAAGAAGAAGCCAAAGCATTTTTGGAAAGTTGCAAAGATGCTATATTCACAATCGAAGATATTACCAAACGCCCGATAAAGAAAAGCCCGGCCGCACCATTCACAACCTCGACTCTGCAACAGGAAGCGGCCCGCAAATTGGGGTATACAGTGGCACAAACCATGATGTTGGCACAAAAATTATACGAAGCCGGATTAATCACTTATATGCGTACCGATTCGGTCAACTTGTCGGAATATGCAACTGAAGGTAGCAAACAGGCTATCATCAACATGATGGGAGAACAATACGTGCATCCGCGCCACTTTACCACCAAAACCAAAGGTGCACAAGAAGCGCATGAGGCCATCCGTCCTACCTATATGGAAAACTCCACCGTAGAAGCACCCTCACAGGAAAAAAGATTGTACGACCTGATCTGGAAACGTACCATCGCTTCACAAATGGCAGAAGCCGAACTGGAAAAGACAACTGCAACCATCGGTATCAGTACCAATGATGATGTGTTTACAGCAACCGGAGAAGTTATTACTTTCGACGGTTTCCTTCGCGTCTATAAAGAATCGTATGACGACGAAAACGAACAGGAAGATGAAAGCCATCTGCTTCCTCCATTGAAAAAAGGACAGGTGCTCGAGCACAATGATATTGTCGCTACCGAACGTTTCACCCAACGTCCGCCGCGTTACACAGAAGCCAGTCTCGTACGCAAACTTGAAGAATTAGGTATCGGCCGTCCTTCCACATATGCTCCTACTATCTCTACTATCCAACAACGCGAGTATGTAGAGAAAGGAGACAAAGCAGGTGAGGAACGCTCTTTCAATATACTGACACTAAAAGGCCAAAATATAAGTGATGCCATACATACCGAAATAGTAGGAGCAGAAAAATCAAAATTACTGCCTACCGATATCGGAACGGTAGTGAATGACTTCCTGAACGAATATTTCTCAAATATTCTGGACTACAACTTTACGGCTAATATCGAAAAAGAGTTTGACGAGGTAGCAGACGGAGAGAAGCAATGGACAGCAATCATGAAACACTTCTATAAAGGATTCCATCCTTCGGTAGAGTCGACATTAGCTACTAAAACAGAACATAAAGTAGGTGAACGTATTTTGGGTGAAGAACCGGGAACCGGGAAGGTAGTATCGGTCAAAATCGGACGCTTTGGACCTGTCGTACAAGTCGGCAGTACGGATTCGGAAGAAAAGCCCCGTTTTGCACGTTTGGAGAAGGGCCTGTCAATGGAAACGATCACTCTTCAGGAAGCATTGGACTTGTTTAAACTTCCGCGTGTCGTTGGCGAATACGAGGATAAAGAAGTAAGCATAGGTACAGGACGCTTTGGACCGTACGTACGCCATGACGGTAAATACATATCTCTGCCTAAGACACTCGATCCGATGGCCATTACGCTTGAAGAAGCCATCGAACTTATCACAGAGAAGAGAGCCACAGAGGCCAAACGCCACATCAAGCAATTCGCCGAAGAACCGGAACTGGAAATACTGAACGGAAGATACGGACCATATATCTCTTATAAAGGAAGTAACTATAAAATCCCTAAAGATGTGGTTCCCGCAGATTTGAATCTGAAAACTTGTTTGGAGATTATCAAGCTGCAAAGCGAAAAAGCAACGTCCACTCCTAAAAAGGGACGGACAGCAAAAAAGAAATAACATAATAAGATTTTTTCTAAGAGACATTCTCATTTTGTAGAATGTCTCTTATTTTTTACTCATTTTCAGTGTTTTATATCTATTTCTTATTATCTTTGCAGCAGCAAACAAATCAAATAACATATATATGAAAAAAATTACGACCCGACTCCTCTGCGCCAGTAGTATATTACTGTTCGGTTTATCATCTTGCGTAAAAGATGTAGATTTATCACAAGCTCCCGAGAAGCCTGTAAAAGGCGATTATTTCGATTTTCAAACTACGCTTAATTGTCCGATAGACATAGACTTAGGCTTGCAGGACTATACTGTATCGATAGAAATTTACAGCGAAAACCCTTTTGAAGAAAACGATGGGATCAGTACAAAGAAAGATATTGAGCCGATCTATCGCGGTATAACAGATGCCAAAGGCATACTGAAAGGAGAAACGACCCTGCCAGCCTATATCAAGAAAGCCTATATCTACTCACCGTATGTAGGTGTACCTTTCATAGAGACAGAGGTTACTGCAAGCAGGATTTCTGCTGGCATAGAAGACCCCAAAAACAGAAGCGGAAACACCAGAGCCACGACATACACCTATCCTTCCGATATGCTGGTATTAGGAAATTGGAACGAATCCGGTTACCCCAGCTATTTACTATCGGAGCGTTTCATCTTCCCGGAAAACGAACTATACAACATTACCAAAGCTACTACATCTCCATACAAAGAAGAAATGCAAAGTTATTTTCCACAATATTTCACACCGGGAGTAGAAACAGGCATTCCCATTATAAAGGAAACAAAGGTGAACTTGGCTATGATAGGAAAATATGCACCTTCAGTAAGTAATACGATTCTCTATTATACCTACCCCACCGGACAGCTACCAAGTTCTGTCAACGACATACAAAAAATTATTGCTTTCCCTGTATCGGCAGGTATCTCTTGTGGAAGTACGATACAATTACATTATTGGAATAAGGAAACCAATCAATTCGAAGATAAATTTCCAGCAGGAGTTACTATTGGTTGGGGAGTCTCTTCGAGTGCTTTTATCAAAGGAAATATCGGCCACTCCAGTGGAAATCATAACTATTACTCCGTCAATGCACTCAATACCAAAAACGGCGATGAAAACAATCAGCACACAATCGCTATTTTTGATAAGGCCAACAGCTCGGTTACCATAGGGATAGAAGACAGACCATTGGAAAGCCAGCGACCAAACTATACCGACGTTATTATGTATTGTCATGCAGATGTGGAAGGAGCTATTGATGGGAGCAACATGGCTGAATTGGAAAAGCCAGAAGATCCGGGTCCTTCCGAAGAGGATAACTATACAACCTATTTCGGATTGCTCGCTTTTGAAGATCTATGGCCAGATCAAGGAGACTATGACTTGAACGACGTAGTGGTATACTATCAATCAAGAGTATATAAGAATATGCAAAACCGGATTACCTCTACTATAGACGAATTCACTCCCTATTGGGATGGCGCCGGATACAATAATTTTAACGGATTCGGATACCGCCTATCAGTTACTCCCGATAAAGTAACTGCCGTAAATATTGCTTATGAGAACTATACATTCACAGCAAGCCCCCTGTTCCAGTTTGACAATAAAGGTTTGGAGGAAAGAGCAGATAATGACAATGCCATTATTATTGTTGCAGACAACATGAAGCAAGCTGTAAAACAAAAAGGTAAGTTTACCGTCACTACAACTTTCGGAACTCCACAGATCGAATCAGCAGCCATGCTCCCCCCTTATAATCCGTTTATCATTATCAATGCCTTGAATGAAAGAGGTAAAGAACTGCATCTTCCCAATTATGTACCCACTAAACGGGCAGACAGCAGCCATTTTGGAAAAGGAAATGATCTGACCGATGAGAGCCAACAAATGTATTATATCTCTAAAGACAACATGCCTTATGCCATACATTTGCCTAACATCAAAGACTTCGACTGCTCAAATGAAGGCATACGAATTGACGAGATTTATCCGAATTTCACAAATTGGGTAAAAAGTAATGGTAATGAAAACACTGACTGGTACTTACACAAGAAAGAATAATCAGAAACATCATTCATCCCTGTCAAAAAAGTCTTTCTAACTTCACTTAAAACACTAACTGGAATAAAAACAATATACGGGAACTCTTCAGCAAGTCAATCTTACTTGAAGAATTCCCGTATGTTCTATATTAGCTCACATCAACTCTTACATTCTGGCCGGCACTTCAATGCCCAGTAAGCCCATTCCCAAACGTACTACCTTAGCCACATTGGCAGATAATGCGATACGGAATATCTTCACCGCTTCATTCTCTTCGCGCAGGATGCTAAAATCATGGTAGAATTGATTATACTCCTTCACCAAGTCATAAGTATAATTGGCAATAACAGACGGACTGTAATCTGTCCCGGCCTGTTTAACAATTGCTGCAAAATCAGCTACCATCTGGATTAATCCTTCTTCTTTTTCACTCAATTCAACTCCTAAAGGAAGTTGCTCAGGAATAACGATACCGTTCTCTGCCGCCTTACGAAGTACAGATTGTATACGTGCATAGGTATATTGGATAAACGGCCCGGTATTTCCATTAAAATCGATGGACTCTTTCGGATTGAATGTCATGTTCTTGCGGGCATCCACTTTAAGGATAAAATATTTCAATGCACCTAAACCGACAATGCGGGCAATATCATCTGCCTCTTCCTGTGTCAATCCATCCAGTTTACCAAGCTCCTGAGAGGTTTCTTTAGCAGTTGCAATCATCTCTTCCATCAGATCGTCGGCATCCACCACTGTTCCTTCCCGTGATTTCATCTTACCTTCCGGAAGTTCGACCATACCATATGAGAAATGAACCAAGCTTTTACCCCATTCGAATCCTAACTTATCAAGCAGGATAGAGAGCACTTGAAAGTGATAATTCTGCTCATTACCCACCACATAAATCATCTTATCGATGGGATAGTCGGCAAAACGCAATTTGGCTGTCCCGATATCTTGAGTCATATACACAGAAGTACCGTCAGCACGTAGCAGCAACTTATGATCGAGCCCTTCTCCCGTAAGATCAGCCCATACCGAACCGTCTTCTTTCTTATAGAAGAAACCTTTTTCCAATCCCTCCATTACCTTTTCCTTTCCCTCGAGATAAGTATCCGACTCATAATATATCTTATCGAAACCAACTCCCATCTTACGGTAAGTCTCGTCAAATCCGGCATACACCCAATTATTCATCATAGCCCACAAAGCACGTACTTCAGGATCTCCCGCCTCCCATTTCACCAACATTTCACGGGCTTCATTCATCAGTGGAGAAGCTGCCTCCGCCTCTTCCTTCGTCATGCCCTTCTCCATCAGCGAAGCTATTTCCGCTTTATAATGCTTATCGAAAGAGACATAATAATCCCCAACCAAGTGATCTCCCTTTTTACCGGATGATTCGGGAGTCTCACCATTACCATAAAGTTTCCAGGCCAACATAGACTTACAGATATGGATACCCCGATCGTTTACAATATTGGTTTTTACGACCTTATTGCCATTCGCCATAATAATATTGGCTAATGCATTTCCAAGCAGATTATTGCGTACATGCCCCAGATGTAGGGGTTTATTCGTATTAGGTGAAGAATATTCAATCATCACCAGTGGAGAATCAGCATCGGCAGCCATTATACCATACCGTTCGTCAGCATGAATCATATTCAGCAATTCAATCCACGCAGAAGAAGCTATTGTCAAATTCAAAAAGCCTTTTATCACATTAAAAGCAGCTATTGCCGGCTCATTAGCTTGTAAGTACTCACCGATCTCCTGTGCAGTTTGTTCCGGTCCTTTCTTCGACATACGCAGGAAAGGGAACACAACCAAGGTAAGATGTCCTTCAAATTCCTTTTTCGTTTTCTGCAATTGCACCTGTACGGCAGGAACATCCTGACCATAAAGAGCTTTCAGTCCGCTTATTACGGACATTACAAGTTTATTCTCTATATTCATAGCTTACAATTATTTTCTGCGCGCAAAGATACAAAAAAGGAGGCGTTAGCACGCCCCCTTTTTTTAAAATCTTTCAACTATATAGTTTATTCAACAGCCTCAGAGAGTTCTGCACCTGCTTTAAACTTAGCAACCTTCTTTGCCGGAATAGTGATAGCTTGTTTTGTAGAAGGGTTAATACCGGTTCTTTCAGCTCTCTCAGAAACAGAGAAAGTTCCGAAACCAACCAAAGAAACCTTGTCACCACCTTTTAAAGCGCCAGTAACTGAAGACACAAAAGCATCAAGTGCTTTTTTTGAGTCAGCTTTGCTCAAACCAGACTCAGCTGCGATAGCATTAATAAGATCAGCCTTATTCATAATTCGTAAATGATTAATTAATATATGTGTTACACAAAAAGATAGACGACGTAAAATCCTCACAAATATAGACTAACAAAACAATATATCAAATAAAAACATCAAAAAAACGCATCAATTTGCTGAAAAAGAGCTAATAGGGATTCATTTTTCTGCTTTAAAACAGAATTTATTCGTATTTTTGCAACCATTACTCGTAAATTAGCATAAAAGAGATTCAAATATATGATGCCTACAGTTACTAAAAACCTGATAATTATCAATGTACTGTTTTATTTAGGAACAATCGTTGCACAAAGTTATGGTATAGATCTCGCAAACTATTTAGGTTTGCATTTTTTTATGGCCGAAGACTTTAATCCCGCCCAGTTGATAACCTATATGTTCATGCACGGAGGATTCACTCACCTTTTCTTCAATATGTTCGCCGTGTGGATGTTCGGACGCATTCTCGAACAAGTGTGGGGGCCGAAACGTTTTTTATTCTACTATATTCTTTGTGGTATCGGTGCAGGAATTATCCAGGAGATCGTACAATTCGTTGAATACCAGACTGTCTTATCAGGATATTCCATGGTCCAGACTTTTAGCGGGACAATACCGATGAGCGAATACCTGAATATGATGAATACCGTAGGAGCCTCAGGAGCCGTATATGCGATCCTGTTAGGTTTCGGAATGTTATTTCCTAATCAACAATTGTTCATTTTCCCGCTTCCATTTCCTATCAAGGCCAAATATTTTGTCATCGGATATGCCTTAATCGAACTATATTCCGGATTTGCCAATAATCCTAATGATAATGTAGCTCATTTTGCCCATTTAGGAGGAATGATATTCGGTTTTATTCTGATTATGTATTGGAAGAAAAAAAACAATGATCATGGGACATATTATAACTGATCTTAAAGAAGCTTTTCGCAGAGGAAATGTCTTTATACAACTCATATACATCAATGTAGGGATTTTTGTAGCAACTGCATTGATAAACATTCTATTGCAACTATTCAATAGAAGCGCTGCCGGAATATTCGAACTGTTGGCACTTCCGGCCTCCTTTACCCGGTTTATCCTGCAACCGTGGTCACTGTTCACTTATATGTTCATGCATGCCGGTTTTATGCATATTCTGTTTAATATGCTTTGGCTATATTGGTTTGGTCAATTATTCCTTTACTTCTTTTCCGGCAAGCATTTACGCGGTTTATATATTTTGGGAGGTATATGCGGAGGATTATTGTACATGATTTCCTATAATTTGTTTCCTTATTTCCGTCCCATGGTGGAAGTATCGACAATGGTAGGTGCATCCGCATCCGTACTTGCCATCGTGGTGGCAACCGCCTATCGAGAGCCCAACTATCCCGTACGCCTTTTTCTTTTTGGTACTATACGCCTAAAATATTTGGCCTTAATAGTGGTCCTGACAGATCTGTTGTTCATCACTTCCGGTAATGCCGGAGGACACATCGCCCACTTAGGTGGTGCATTGGCAGGTCTCTGGTTTGCCGCCAGTCTGAGTAAAGGCACAGATATCACTGTTTGGATAAACAGAATATTAGACGGAGTGAGTTCTCTTTTCTATAAAAAAAACTGGAAGCGTAAACCCAAAATGAAAGTGCATTATGGCAATTACAGCCGCGAACAAGACTATGATTATAATGCCCGGAAAAAAGCGCAATCGGATGAGGTGGACCGCATTCTCGATAAGCTGAAAAAGTCAGGATACGAGAGCCTCACTACCGAAGAAAAGAAAAGCCTCTTCGATGCAAGTAAAAAATAAGATATGAAACACATCGGAAAAGTCTTCGCTTATCTGATCTTGGCAGTCAATGCATTCTTTGTCGGAGTTCTCTTGCTGACCGCCTATAGCCCACACATTTCTCCCGTAATACACCCGGTCGAAGCATGCATGGGACTTACTTTTCCTATTTTCCTCTCCATCAATTTTTGTTTTCTTATTTTCTGGTTAATCGTACGCTATAAGTTCGCTCTTCTGTCTATACTTGGCTTTGCTTTCTGCTATCCGCAAATCCGGGCCTATCTTCCTATCAATCTTCATACAGCAAATATTCCGGAGGGAAGCATTAAAATACTATCCTACAATATTATGTCCTTTGGCAACATGGAAAAGGAAAACGGCAAAAATCCGGTACTCGAATATCTCCGTAAGAGCGATGCCGACATCATCTGCTTACAGGAACACAACATCTCTCCGACTGCCAAAATACATCTTAATGCCAAAGAAGTAGAAGAGGGTATGAAAGCATATCCTTATCGGCATATTCAACGTGTAGGTCAAGAGAACGGCAATAACCGGATAGCTGTTTACTCCCGATTTCCGATCCTTTCGGCACGAAAACTACAATATGACAGTAGCTACAACGGCTCGGCCATTTATGAATTAAAAATCAATGAAGATACAATTACCCTTATCAACAACCATTTGGAATCTAACAAGTTAACAAAAGCGGATAAAGCGGTATATGAAGAAATGCTGAAAGATCCCAATGCCCATAAAGTGAAAAGTGGCACTCAACATTTGGTCGGTAAATTAGCAGAGGCTTCCGCCATCCGCGCCAAACAAGCAGATGTTATTGCAGCCGAAATTGCAGCTTCCCGGCATCCGTATATTATTGTATGTGGGGACTTTAACGATACTGCGATCTCCTATACCCACCGGGTTATAGCCGAAAAGTTAGATGATGCCTTCACCGAATCAGGACAGGGATTGGGAATTTCTTATAATCAGAATAAGTTTTATTTTCGAATAGACAACATCCTAATCAGTAAAAGCCTGAGAGCTTATAACTGCACGGTAGACCGTTCTATTAAAGACTCCGACCACTACCCCATATGGTGCTATGTTGCCAAGCGGTAATTCACTACAAATGATAATCATAACCCAATTATAATACTTATGAAATTAAAAAGAACAATAATTATTTTAGCAGCAAGTTGTATGATGTACTCCTGCACTACGAAAACAGAAAGTAATCCGTTTTTAAACGAATTTCAAACCGAGTATGGTGTTCCGGCTTTTGATAAAATCAAGCTGGAACATTACGAACCTGCTTTCCTGAAAGGGATAGAAGAGCAAAACCGGAACATTAAAGCAATCATTGAAAATAGCGAAACGCCCACGTTTGAGAATACAATCGTAGCGTTGGATAACAGCTCTCCTATATTAGATCGTGTCAGTGCCGTTTTCTACAATATGACAGATGCAGAAACAACAGACGCACTAACCGAACTTTCCATAAAAATAGCGCCGGTACTTTCCGAACACAGCGACAACATTTCCCTCAATCAAGAACTATTCAAAAAGGTAGATGCCGTATATCAGCAGAAAAACAGCCTGCACCTTACCACCGAACAAGAACGCCTGTTGGATAAAACCTACAAAGATTTTGTTCGTTCGGGAGCAAACCTGCCTGCTGACAAACAAGCACGCCTGCGTGAAATAAACAAAGAGCTATCGACTCTTGGTATCACATTCAGTAATAATATATTAAATGAGAATAATGCCTTCCAACTCTTTGTCGACAAAGAAGAAGACCTTGCAGGATTGCCCGAATGGTTCTGCCAAAGTGCTGCGGAAGAAGCTAAAGCTGCCGGGCAAGAAGGAAAATGGTTATTCACCTTACACAATGCCAGCCGCCTGCCTTTCTTACAGTATTCTGAGAATCGCCCGCTCCGTGAAAAGATATACAAAGCATACACCCACCGTGGTAATAACGATGACAAGAACGACAACAAGAAAGTAATCACCCAAATTGTCAGTTTACGCCTTGAGAAAGCAAACTTATTAGGTTTTGACTGCTACTCAAACTTTGTTTTGGAGAATACAATGGCCAAAAATTCAACCACCGTAATGGAATTCCTCAATAATTTATGGAACCATTCACTTCCCAAAGCCAAAGCAGAAGCTGTTGAACTGCAAAAATTGATGGATAAAGAAGGTAAAGGTCTGATTGAAGCGACGCTTGATGCGGTGCGGATGCGTTTACGTCCGATCCTGATGACCTCGCTGGCCATGGTGATCGGCCTGTTGCCGCTGATGTTCGCCAGCGGCGTAGGAGCCAACGGCAACAGTACGCTGGGAACCGGCGCCATCGGCGGTATGTTGATCGGTATGATCTGCCAGATCTTCGTCGTACCGGCGCTGTTCGTCGCCTTCCAGCATCTGCAGGAACGGTTCAAGCCGCTGCACTGGGACGATACCGACAACACCGAAATCGAAGCAGAAATCGAACAATACACGAAATAACGGAGATGAAAAAACAACAGTTCATATATATCGTATGCCTTGCAGCGCTGGTAAGCGGCTGCAACATATACAAGCCTTACAGCCGGCCCGAAATGGACACGAAAGGGTTGTACCGCGATCCCGTCTCGGCAACCGACACGCTGGTTTCGGATACGACCAACATGGGCGACCTGCCGTGGCGCGAAGTATTCACCGATCCGCAGCTCCAGTCCCTGATCCAATTGGGGCTGGAACAGAACACCGACCTGCAGACGGCCATCCTGAAAGTTCAGGAGGCCGAAGCGGGCCTGATGTCGGCGCGCCTGGCCTACACGCCTTCGCTGAACCTGGCCCCCCAGGGCGGCCTGAGCTGGTATGAAAATCACAGGCGGACGTGGACATGGAGCGCCCCGATCGCCGCCAGCTGGGAAATCGACATTTTCGGCAAACTGCTGAACGCCAAACGGGGAGCGAAAGCCGCCGTCCTGCAGAGCCAAGCCTACAAGCAAGCCGTCCAAACCCAGGTGATCGCCGCCGTAGCGAACTACTACTACACGCTGCTGATGCTCGACGAACAGCTCGCCATCACCGAAAATACTTCGGTACTGTGGAAGAAGACCGTCGAGACGATGCGGGCGATGAAAGAGGCCGGCATGGTGAACGAAGCGGCCATCGTGCAGAGCGAAGCGAACAGCTACATGATCGAAGCGTCGATCCC
>ERZ840517.2568-NODE-2568-length-15876-cov-2.775362_pt1 | contig 15876 bp, 9 predicted proteins | sample MGYA00519876_ERZ840517 | MGnify/ENA primary metagenome ERZ840517 (study PRJEB31850, sample SAMEA3708882) | human gut metagenome | biome: human gut; feature: human-associated habitat; material: faeces | place: China | collected 2014 ... | reverse complement strand
TGTTTGTAGACCGGAAACAAAGCGGAGGTATCAGCCACTTCCTCGTAGCCGAGCCTCGTGTCAACGCCACGCTAAACCTGTTGGACAGCCGGAACAATCCTGTTTTCGACCTGCTGGCCCTGACCGGAGGTTTCGGCATCTCCAACAAGATGCCCACACTGATGTACCTCTATCCCGACTATGCCTATTTCGACAATGCCAGCCTGTCTAAATACGGGACGGAAACAAAGGACCGTTTGGGATTGATCACGACGGACGTAGTAAAGAATACGGCTAATCCCGACCTGCGCCCGGCACGCTCCACGAAATGGGAAGCGGGCCTGTCTTTCCGCATCAATAGGATAAAGGGTTTTGCCACCTTCTTCCATGAATCCCACCGGCACGAACTGGGCTTTACGTCGCAACTCATCTGGCAAAACTATGACAAGTACACCGTACCGGCCACGGCTACCGACCCCGTATTCGATGCCGCAAGCGGCGACGTGACTTACCGCGTGGATGGGACGGAGCATACAGCCCTGCGGACGAAGACCACCGAAATGTACACCTGGAGCCGGGCGGCCAACAGCACGACGACGCACAAGCACGGCATCGAGTACGGACTGGACTTCGGTGAAATCAAGCCCTTGCACACCTCGCTGAACATCAGCGGGGCATGGTTCCATATCAAGCGCAAAAATGAGAACATGCCCCTGAACTATATCTATTCTTCGTTCGACTACGTAGGCGTGCTCCCTTCGGGCGGAGGGAACCTGCGAGACCGGTTCAATTCCACGTTCCGGCTCATCACCCACATCCCGGCCATCAAAATGGTATTCACCACATCGGTACAGGTCGTATGGTACGAAAGCACCCAAACCATCTACGAAGACGAGAACGGAAACAGCCGCTACTATCTCAAGTCTTACGAAGACAAGGATTACCTGGTAGTCGACCCCATGGGATACTACGACAAGCAGGGCCACTACACGGCATGGAGCCCGGCCGATGCCGACGATGCGGACAAATCGCGCATCATGTACCGCACACAACCTTACTTGTACGAAAAGGATGTCATCAAGCCATGGGCGTTGCTGAGTTTCCGTTTTACCAAAGAAATAGGCCGTGTGGCCGAACTGTCCGTCATCGCCAACAACTTCACCAATACCAAGAAGTGGCACACCAACCCGCACAGCCTGGCCAAAACGCAACTATACCCGGACATGTACTTCGGAGCGGAACTGAAGCTGAAACTTTGAGAACACACCTATATATAAACATTTAACAAACAGAAAACATGAGAAAGAAGTTTCTTAAAAATGGCGTCATAGCCATGATGGCCGTATGCGGCCTTGCCTTCGTGTCTTGTAGCGAAGATAACGATGAGGGTATGAAGAGTTACAAACTGACGGTCAGCTATTCCCTTCCGTCGGACGTGGAAGCGTCTAACGTGGAAGAGCTTAAGCTCATTTTGGGTTCGACTGCCAAAAACGACACGTTGTCCTTGGACGCTAACTCGAAAGAGATAGAACTTCCGCAGGGACAGTACAAAGTGACGGTCACCGGCAAGGTGGCGGATGAAGCCAAGGCCTACCTCAGCGGCAGCACGTCGGTGGACCTTTATGCCAATACCCCGGTGACGGTCAATCTACAGAAAGTCATGCAGTCTTCCTTGATTTTCAAAACGATTCATAACTCTGGCAGTAAACAATATTACATGCACGAGAGTTATTTCGAAATCGTCAACAACTCAGACGAAGTACAGTATCTGGACAATCTCATTCTGACCGCACCTACCGGCAACCAACAAACAGCGAATGCATGGCAGGCTAACGGCTACGAAGACCTCTACGCCTGCGGACAAGGTTCCGTAGTGGCATTCCCCGGAAACGGGCACGACTATCCCCTCCAGCCGGGTAAGAGCGTCCTGATTGCCAACGATGCCACGAACCACAAACTGGCATATGGCGAGGATGCGTCGCAAGCGGCAGACTACGCAAGCTGCCCGGACTTGAGCAATGCCGATTGGGAAATTTATCTGAATTATAATGCTAACGATGTGGATTACGCTGCTCCCAACTTGAAAACAATCTTCTACAACAACCAATATATGTTTGCCTTCGGTCTGGGCGTATCGGGACGGTCTTACGTACTGGCCAAGTTACCGGAAGGCATGACGCCGGAAGTTTATGCGGCATTGGAGTCGAGCGTAATGTACGAACCGGGAACCTCTTCCACTTCTATGAGCTATCTGGTCATCCCCAGCAAATATGTGCTTGACGCAGTAGACATATACGATCCGGAAACAGAGAACCACTACCCCACGTTCTTGCCGCAAGATGATGCCACCGGTGTGAAAGGCAATCCGATGTATTCGGCAAAATGTATCCGCCGAAAAGTGACTAAAATCGAAAACGGACGGCCTTACTATCAGGACACCAACAATTCTGCCGCCGATTTCCTGCGCGACCAACCGTTGACTCCGGGTGAGACTCCTACAAGTGTTGATGAATAATTATGAAAACTGACAGGGACGGGAGCAAATCCCATCCCTGTTTTAATCCGAAAAGAAAATGAAACGTTACGTCCTGTTACTGTCGTTGAGTTTGGGTTCTCTTGTCCAAATGCATGCGCAATCTTTAGAAGAGTGCCGAAGCGAATGGAATGAAAGTTCGGCTAATGTGTCGGACAATATCCGGTATACCAGTCTGAACCCCTCGCGCATCTCTTTCAATTCCTACAAAAACAAGGGTGTGGCCAAACTGGACTATACGATTGGACGTGGAAGTTACCGACCGGTGGATGAAGGCAGACAATCGAATCATCTCAAGTTTTATATGGGGGGAATTAAAAATCTGGGCAAGGTAGACGTGTCGGGCTTCATCAGTTACCGCAATTTACAAGAGAAAGACAAGAAGTGGAACTCCACCCTTTTTCTCAACCCCGATAACCCATTTGTGCTTTGCGATTCAGTGGCAAGCGACGCTACCACGGAATCTTTTGAAATGGGCATGACGGCCTCTTATGCATGGAATGAATCCTGGAAAGGGGGAATCTCTATCGGATTGACATTAGGAAGCCTGTCCGACCAGACAGACCCTCGCCCCAAAACCAATACCACCGTCCTGCCTATTTACGCAGGAGCGGAGCATCGGTTGAACTCCCAATGGGCACTGGGTGCTACGGCCGGCATTTCCTTTTATAATTCGGACATCGCCTATACGTTGGTCAATCCACTCAACAGCCACCGCTATTTCCTTATGAAAGGCATGGGGGACTATTACCGAATCTCGTCGAACGATGTGTCGGGCTACCAACGCGCATATAAGGGACTGAATTATACCGGTGCCTTGCAACTTGTATGGGAACCGGAACACAAAAAACACGGGAATTTCACGGAAGTCCGTTATACGCATGTTTCGGAAGAAGCTACAGACGGAGGTTCTTCCTATAAATTTTACGGAGGAGACTACACTTCGGATGAATGGATGCTTCAGAACCGTTTCCTTCTCTCCCCTCACCGTCAGACACGTCACCATCTGGTATTGACGGCATCCTACCATTCCGGAAAAGGTATATGGCGGGACCAGAAAATGATGACAGACACCGAACACGGAAATCTGGTATATTACGAGACGCTCAGCAAATATAAAATTCAGGACGACCGGCGAATGACCGCCGGACTGGAATATCGCTTCGAACGATTGAAAGATGACAAACAGGATTTTTTCGTAGACGCTTTGGCCGCATTCACATCATCTGCCTACAATCACCAGTTGTCCACCGGAAAAGCCAAACAAACATCTACCTTACTAACCACACAACTGTCTGCAGGCAAGTTCCTGAACATCAAATCCGCAGGTTTGGACCTGTCTGTCCATGGCGGTTACCGTATACCGTTGAGCCGCACTTACGGCAATGGAAACACCAGAACGGCCGATGAAGACATTTCTGCCGTATACACCCGTCCCCAATTCGAGTATGCCGCTTCCGGACACGCCTTGATAGGGGCTTTGGCACAAGTAGCTATCCCCCTTCCTAAGAAAATAACTTTAGGCATTTATATATCCACGGATTTCATGTTTTATACGGACAAGAATGAATATGATGATATTTTCGACGGTACGAACCGTTCGCTTTCTACCGCAGGAGTATATTTGCAATTTTAAGGATTAGTTTTATGAGAAAAAGAAACATCTACTCTATTATCAGCCTGTGGTGCGTGCTATTCTTTTGCCCTACACTGCACGCCGAACGAAAAGGCTTTGCCGTCGTCATCGACTCCATCAGCTACCAACAGGCTCAACACGAACTGGCTGAATACATCCGGGCATTGGAATCCAAACAACATTTCAAAGTCTATACTGTAGTCGACCGGTGGGGGGTACCGGATTCTATCCGTGCTACTCTCAAAGGTCTGCACGCCCGGCCTCACGAAGCCATCATAGGTGCCGTATTTATCGGTGACATCCCCATTCCCATGATTCGCGACGCACAGCATCTTTGCAGTGCGTTCAAGATGAGCCAGAAAATGCCTTGGCAAGAATCCTCTGTCCCGTCAGACCGTTATTATGACGACTTCTCGTTGCAATTCGACTTTCTGAAACGCGACAGTACAGCTACATATTATTACTATTCATTATCGGCACGGGGAAGTCAGCAAGTACACCCCGATTTGTTTTCCGGACGCATCCGTCCCACCGACGGCGATATACCCGGTTCACGTTACACCAAGCTCAAAGCTTACTTGCAGAAAGCAACGGAAGCAAAATTGCATCCCGAACGTATGATGTCCGTCTTTGTCTATACAGGCAGCGGCAGTCTGTCAGAATCCAAAACGGCCCATATCGACGAAATGGCTTCCATGCATGCCCACTTCCCTTCGCTCGCACACCGTCCCAATGCCTACCGCTACATGGACTATTCCGACGAGAAACTCATCAAACAAAAATTGATGAACGCGCTCATGTCGCCGGACCTGAGCGTGGCTTTCATGCACCATCATGGCGATTACGACACACAGTACCTCAGTGCTTGGCCCAAACCCTCAACTGCGGAAGAAGCACGCGAGTACTTGCTGCATTGCTACCGCTCCTCCCTGAACCGTGCCCGGCATTTCGGATATGATACGGACAGTATCAGACGAAATTTACAAAGCCGCGACCAGTTGCCCGACGCTTGGATGGCGGAGCTGGACGACAGCGCTTTGGCAAAGGACGACTCTTTGGAAAGCGCCATGACCAACATTGTGCTGTCTGATTTCGCCCGCTACGCTTTCCGGCCGAATTGCAGAGTAGCCTTCTGGGACGCCTGTTACAACGGTTCCTGGCATCGTGAGAACTGCATTGCCAACGAATACATATTCCAACCGGGAAAAACAATCTGCGGACTGGGAGGTTCTGTCAACGTACTTCAGGACAAGTGGCCGGACCGCTTTGCCGGTCTGTTGGAACAGGGTGTTATGATCGGATTCCTGAACCAACTCAATCCCGATTTGGAAATGCACGTGGTAGGCGACCCCACTTTTGCATTCCTTCCGGAACAAGATCACTCTCTTAATGACCTCATCAGTTCCGGCAAGCAGAAAGATTGGAAAAGGTTGCTCCGCCACAGTCCCCATCCGGATATACAGGCATTGGCCTTGCACCAGTTACAAGAAAGCAAGGAACTCTCGGACCAACACCTGTTGAAATATCTGAAAACGTCACCCTACGAAAGTGTCCGCCTGGAAGCGTTCTTGCTCCTCCAACAACGGCATTCCGACGACTTTGTCTCAGCCATTGAAAACGCTGCAGACGACAATTTCGAATTGCTGCAGCGTTTTGCAGTCAATGCGCTTATCAAAAACGGTGATCCTCGTCTGGCAAATACGTTGGCCGGGAAACTCTGCGACGTAAATACATCGGCGCGAGTGGCATTCAATGCCCTGCAAGGCGCACAGTTCTTTTCCCGACAGAATCTGCTCCCCGCCGTAGAAGACAGACTCCGGCAAGTGGCTCCCTACGTGGTCCAACCCGAAACCTATGCCAAAGGCGTATTGAAAAACACCGAAAACTATGCCGGAAGATGGGACGAAGAGATTGAAAAGCTGTGTAAAGGAGAAATGTCGCACAAACGTGCTTTGACACAAATCAATTTCATGCGAATCTATTGCCCGCCTTACCTCTTGCCCCAAGTAGCCGGTTATGCCGCCACGCTAAAAGACGACGAACTGCTGTTACCGTTGCTCGAGGCTTTGGGATGGCACCGCCAGGCCTATACTTCGGCACAGGTACTCCCCGTCGTGGAAAAACTCATGAAAGACACTTCCCACTCGGAACAAGTGCGCCAAGAAGCTCTGAAAACCTACAAACGATTGAAATAACCCTCATAGAACAAGAAACATAATGAAAAAACTATTATTATCCGTCCTTACTTGTCTGGCTTTTACGGTTCAAATTGCGGCACGTAACGGATTTGCCATCGTCATCGACTCGGTGAGTTATCAGGAAGCACGGCCTGAAGTAGACGCTTATGCCCGCGCCATAGAGCGCCTGCATGGCCTTAAAGTATACACGGTCATCGACCGGTGGCAGGTGCCCGACTCCATCCGTGCCACCCTGAAACATTTGCACGAGCAGAAATCCGAACCTATAGTAGGGACTGTTTTCGTGGGCGACATCCCCATCGTCATGGTTCGCGACGCACAGCACCTGACCAGTGCCTTTAAGATGAACCAAAAGAATGACCGCCGCGAGTCGTCTGTCCCTTCAGACAGGTTCTACGATGACTTCGGCCTACAATTCGAGTTTCAGGGCAAGGACGAAGACAAGCCCTATTTTTATTATTCCCTCATTCCCCAAAGCAGCCAGAAAGTCTATCCGGACTTGTACAGCGGACGTATCCGGCCTACCGACACGCCCGAAAGCTCCCGCTACCAGAAGCTCAGGGAATATCTGACCAAGGCTGTAAGGGAGAAAGAAAGACAACGGGCGCTCGGACAACTGTTTTTCTTCAGCGGCCACGGGTATATCTCCGAATCCAAAACCGCCCGCATGGACGAGAAAGCGGCTTATTTCGAACATTTTCCCTCATTGGCCGGACGCACCAACCGCATCAGCTATATGGACCACACCGACCACAATCCGGTAAAAGAACATCTGATGAACGAAATGATGCGTACCGACCTGGACCTGGCCATCCTGCACCACCACGGCTATTTCGACACGGAATACCTGAACGGTACGGCTCCCATCCGCACGGTGCGCGAGGCTAAGGAGTTTATCATCCGCAACGTGAGGATGCACGTGGAGGAAGCCCGCGAAAGAGGACGTAATTACGACTCCCTGCGCGTGGTACTGGAGAAACGTTTCGACCTGCCGTCCACCTGGCTCGGCGACAACCCGCTGGCCGACAGCCTGCGCATTGCCGACTCTACTCTTGTAGCTAACGAAGACCTGCATCTGGAGGATTTCAAAATATTCGGCTATCGTCCCAATGTACCCGTCGTAGTGATTGATGCCTGCTTCTGCGGCTCCTTCCACCAGGATGACTGCATAGCGAACGAATACATCTTCCAGCCGGGCTCTACGGTGGCTGTCATAGCCAATACGGTCAATGCCTTGCAAGACAAATGGTACGATCGTTTCATCGGACTGACAGCCCAAGGCGGTTGCGTAGGAGACGTAGTACGCTTTTCCAATCTCCTGGAGTCCCATGTCATCGGCGATCCCACGTTCCGCTTTGCCCCCGTACCCGGAAGTGTGGATGTGGACGGCCTGCTGTTGCAAAATAAGGTTTCTTCTTGGAAAAAGCTGTTGAAAAGCCCTTTGCCGGACGTGCAGTCATTGGCCATCGAACAGTTGAGAAGAGCCGGTGCGCTCTCGTCGGCCGACCTGCTCCGCATCTATCGTGAATCTCCTTACGGCGTAGTCCGCTTAGAAGCGCTGATGGCCCTCTCTGCCACCCCCGACAACCATTTCATCACAGCCGTGACGGAAGCCTCGCAGGATGCCTACGAACTGGTACAGCGCCAAGCGATACGCTTCATCGCCAAAAACGGCGACCGGCGTCTTATTCCGGCCCTCATCCGGCTGTCTATCGCCAATAATACCAGCGACCGTTGCAACTTTAATGTCATGACGGCTCTCGCCTGCTTCCCCAAAGAAGACCTGCTCGCCGAATTCGACCGGCAGTTCGATGCGCCATCCGTACAATACCTCGACAAGAACAACCTCCGCGGTAAAATCAGAAATACCATAGCCCACAGTGCCGACCGTCTGACCACCGACATCGACAAGGTGGTAAAGGGCGAAGCCTCAGAAAAAGACCGGACCTTCACCATCCGTGCCCTGCGCAACACCTTGCCGCACCACAAAGTTCCGGAGTTGTTGGTTTACCTGCAGGACTGCGGAGACGGGAACACTCAAATCTTGCTGCTCGAAGCCTTAGGATGGCACACCGTTTCCTGCCATGCCGCCGACATCGCGGCGACAGCCTTGAAAATGAGTGAAGACGCATCGCTCCCCAATACCGTCCGACAGGAAGCCCTGAAAACCTACCGCCGCATCCATGAAAAGTAAACTCATACCTCTCTTATGCATAACCTTGCACCTATGCGCCCAAGGCGCATGGGCGCAAGTCCCCGACGGAAGCGACATGCACCTGCCGCGCACACCTTTCCGCCTGCAAAGCCGGGCAGAAGTACAGTTACCGCCTGCGGTGGACAATTCCACACGGAAATTCTTTCCACCCGTATTGGACCAGATGGGCGGTTCCTGCGCCCAGGCTTCCGGCATCGGTTACATGTTCACTTACGAAATCAACCGCCTGCTCGACCGCGACGCACATGCTTCTGCCGACCATCGCTTCAGCTATCAGTTTTCGTGGAACCTGCTCAATGACGGACAGGATCAAGGCGACTTTGTAGACCAGGGCCTCTACCTGTCTGAGCGTTACGGCATCATGACCGAACAGGACTACGGCATCTCCGGCACCTACCAATTCAAATGGGCCACGGGATATGACAAATACTACAAGGCCCTGCAATACCGCACGCAAGAGGTGCTGACGTTTGCCGACAGCATCCCCCTGATGAAACGCTGGCTCTACGATGCCGGCGACGGCAGCGCGGTGGGCGGTGTGCTCACCTTCTCGGCCATGAGCCGCGGATGGGATATCGACAACGACTACCAGGGTCCCTCACTCACCGGCTACCGCTCCTTGCTCAAAGGCCTTGCCACAGACGGGGCACACGCCCTCACCATAGCCGGATACGACGACACGGTCGTCTACACCGACGCGCAGGGGACACCGCACACGGGAGCCTTCATAGTGGTCAACTCCTGGGGCACCCATAGCCACGACCGCGGACGCTTCTATCTCCCCTATGACTTTTTCCGTGATGCCCGCGTGCCCGAACAGCAACTGGGCAGCACGGTGGAAGCCATCCGCGTGCGCCTCCACCGCCCCCTCGTAGTCTTCCGCCTCGCGCTCGACTTCTCTTCACGCAACGACCTCTCTTTCGGTCTGGCCACGGAAAGCGACGTAGACGAACGGGGCATCATCGGCTACCACACCTGCCGGGCTTTCTACAACCAAGGGGGAGACTACCCCATGCAGGGACAATACATGCCCGGAAACATCGAAATAGCCCTGGACCTGACCGAATACATGACGGAAGAAAGGCGCGGCGGCGAAACATTCTACCTCAATATCCTGCGTGGTTTCAGGGGCAAGGTGAAGGGCACGGGGCGCGTCACGGCCCTCTCCATCGTGGACTACCGTGGGGCGCAGCCCGTGGAATACCCCTACCGTGGCACCCTACCAGTGGAGCTGCGCGACGGCAGCAACCCTTTCAGCATCCGGGCCGCAGAAGACGCTCCCGTCTCCGCCTCAGCCTTTCGTTACACCGACGAGGCAGGCAACGTGACCGACCGTACCTTCCTCCTGCGCACGGCCGAAGGCCGGCAGGCCAAGATACGCTTCGCCAACCCCGACACCGGCAGCCAGACCATCACCCTGCGCTACCGAACAACGGAATAACCGGAATAACTTAAAAAGACAGAACGAATGAAAAAACAACTCGCACGCCTGGCGTGCCTCTCCCTTCTCGCGGCAGCCTGTTCCACCGAGCATCCCCTCGCCACCGGCGGCCCTGCGGCAGACCGCATGGCCGTCATCTCTAACGTAAAGGGCCAGTGGACTTACTTTTCGATGGTGACACATACCGTGGTAGGCACCTGTGCCGTGACCGACACCCTCGCCCAACAGGCCTACGCCGCACGCACGGACTGGGACATCGCCATCGCCGACGGGCGCATACGTACCAACAGCGGTACCTCGGGGCCTGGGGACGGAGGCATAGCCCCCTCGCCCTACGACTATGAACATACCGAGCCGGACATGCCGGACATTTTCCAAACCGATTCAATCCGGTAAATGGAGGACAGAAAAAGGGATTTATAAACAACTCGTATACAACGAGTTGAGAATAGGGAAAATTTGTGCGCCAAAACGAAAATCAATCTGCGGCAAACGAAAAATCAATCTCAAGAGATTGATTTTTCGTTTGCCGCAGGTGGCTGAATTGACTTCCTCCACCTTCTATTTTATCTGGTTTTACACGTTTTGAATCCAAGAGCAGACAAGCGTTACGTCCCGAGCATGGCTCCGGAACCGTATCGCCGCTTTCGAAATGTTCTAAAAAACATCAGGCCGCGTTCTTAATGAACGCGGCCTGACAATCTTTATCAAACGCTTATTAATTTACACCATCAATGCTGCTACCAAAGCCAAGATGGCATAAAATTCCGGAAGGGCGGCATAAATCATCGTATTGGTCTGCACGTCATGTCCTTGAGCAATGCCCACAATACCGTTCGCACAAATCTGCCCCTGACGGATGCCGGAAATCATACATACCAAACCGACTCCCAAACCGATACCTAACATCAACGGTCCCTCCGTCGTAAAATCACGCCCCATGGACATCAGGAAAGCCACAAAGCCATACAATCCCTGTGTGGCCGGAAGGGCAGACAAAATCATGTAACTGGAAGATTTGGAAGGATTCTTCTTCAACGCCCCTTCGGCAGCATTTCCCGCAATAGTCGTACCGTAACAACTGCCGATACCGGCCAAGGCAAACATCAAGCCCAAACCGATGTAACCTAAAATTTCATTCATAATGTTCTAAATTTTATTTGTGATTAATTGATTATTTGTTTTTTACTATACTGAAAGGCTCGTATGCCTCTCCTTTTCCGTCGTAGCCGGAGTTCTTAAAATATTCCACAAAAGTCAGACGAAGCGGGTGCACGAAAGCACTCAAGCAAGACATGGCGATGTTCAACGTATGACCGAACACCAGAATCAGTCCGCACCCCAACCAACCGGGAACTCCGTACAAGGTGTCTCCCGCTCCGTCGCGTACCATAAAGGCCAACTGGTTGAACACACCGCCCAACATACCGCCGGCCAACCCGAGAGCATACAGACGGATATAGGAAAGTACGTCGCCCATCAGCCCAGTAGCCATGTTATACGTGTCCCACAATCCGGCACCGATATTGGCAAAAACATTGCGGTGGAGATTATTCAGCAAATAGATACCGATGGCCGCCACGCTGCCGATCACAAGAAAAGACGTACCCGCCACATTCTCCGAAATCACTTTCATAAAAGAAAGGCCGCCCGTACAGATGAAACCGACGACAAGCAGCAGCCATCCCCAATCAGAGAGCGACTCCTTGAAACCGTAGCGTACCGTAGCACCGATGGCTTTCACCGTCATGGCAATGCAAATGTGCACCACGCCGATAATCAAGGCTAACAGCATTTGTTTGTCATAGCTCGTATCGCCTATCTTACCCACGATCATGAATTGTTTCATCCACTCAGGCACATCTACGTCAAAGAGGCTCACCCCGAAGAACGTACCCAAAACGGCACCGAACACGGTGGTGGCCGCTCCCAGTGTAATCACTAAGTTCATGATACCCTTCAAAGATGGAGAAAGCTTGTGTTTCAGGAAAAATCCCAAAGCAATCAGCACCAATCCGTAACCGGCATCGCCCATACAGAAAGCAAAGAATAACGTGAAAAACGGGGCGACCAATGGTGTGGGGTCGAACTCCGCATAGTCGGGCATGCCGTACATCTTCGTCAGCACCTCGTACATACGTACGAATGCATTGTTCTTCAATTTAATCGGAGCGTTATCTTCCCTGCGCGCCGCACGTATCTCATAATAGACCTCCTGAGTGGAAAGGAAAGATTTCACTTCGGCTTCCTTGTCTTCCGGAATCCATCCCTGCAACACCATCAAGCGGTTGTCGGCCACTTGTTCCGTACCCAAAACCACGCGATCGAAAGCAATGGAGGTGCGCAATTCATCTTCATAACCACGAAGTCGGCTCACATAACCTTGCGCCAGCCTACCCATTTCATGTTCTATAGCGGCTATTCCTTCTTCCTTTTCACGTATTTGCTTCCGCAAATCCGCCAATGAGACATGAGGCAGACGCAACCGTTCGGCATCGAGCACCACCTCTTCACCTACCGGCGTAAGGGTCACGAAATAGACCTTGCCTTTTTCACGGGTTACTTCTGTAGCATAATACAGTTCCGCCCACTCTTCATTGAACGAACGTTCGGGGCATACAAAAAAGCCCATGGCATAACCGATGTTCGACAACCCCTCGACACGCACCGGATCGAAATCGCCCCAAGGCAACAGCGCAGCCTCATCCTTACGCAAACGCTGGAGTTCCGTTTCCTTCACCCGGCGGGCTTCGTCCATCTCATCCAAATGCAAAAGGATATCTGCCGCACTCCGGTCAGAGGCCAACGGTACATCCGTCGCTTCCATGGCCTCCAGACGGTTTATCCATGCTTTCACATGTTCCGTCTGTTTGAGTTTAGCCTCCAATTCGGATGTAGGCTCTACGGAACCCTCCTGTGCAGTTTGCACGTGCAATACCCCCAGCTCCTGCATCCGTTTCAAGAAAGCTTCATACTCCTTATAGTAAATAAGGAAAGTAAGTTTCTTCATCTTCGTAATCATGCCTCGGCCTCCTTTCTCTTCTCCTGAAGGGTCTTTAATATTTTCTGGGAAGACTTGGACAAGTTTTCCTCATCCTCCATGAAACGTTTGATCTTTCGCAGTGCATCCTGATACCCCGGTATCTGTACCTTCTCAAAAAGGTTCACTTTCTGAGTGGTCTTTTTTCTTGCATGTTCCAACAAGTTCAGTTTGGCGAGTATAAACTCTCTTTGCCTGCACGAATTCCCTTTCTATGGCCGTCCGCGCCAGACCGCGCAACAAAGAAATCCCGTCATAATACCACTTAGGACTGCTGAACATACTGAACGGACGCACCTCCAATTCCACACTGTTCAGCACCGGCACCCGTACCCCGGCTATCTTTTTCACGCCCAGATCCACGTCTTTGCCCCCAACTATCGTCGGGTCAAATTCGCTCCATAATGCAAACATCGCCTCGTAAGCCTGAATCTGCGCCTCCAGGTTGCGTGCCAGTTCCGCCGCTTCCGCCTTGCACTTCTTCACCTCCATGCGCAACGCACTCTCCTTGTTCTTGATGATAGGCAACGTACGTACGCGCATCTTGAGTTGTTTTTCAAGCTGCTGCAACGATGTTTTGTTATATTGAAATTTTATGGCCATATTCCTCCGATTTATTTCGTCCAGAACTCATCCACCAGTTCCTTCTTGATGTTCACCTCCTCGGGTTTGAAGTACTTGGCAAACAGCCCCCAGGTCACATCGAGCATCTCCGTCGTATTCAGGTTCACGTCGATGGCCAACAGCTTGTCTGCATAATCCTTGGCAAAAGAGAGCGTACGGTTATCGTAGTCCGTCAGGTCGAACCCGTTTTCCATCTTGGTCTTGGCGTTGGCGGCATCCGCATACAAACGTACGGCCGCATTCATCACCTGAGGATGGTCTTTACGGGTTTTCTTACCGGCCACCAACTGCTTCAGGCGGGACAACGAACGGAACGGGTCCACGATGACCTTACCGATATCGCTATCGCGACGCAAGAAAAGCTGCCCTTCGGTAATATATCCCGTATTGTCCGGCACGGCATGCGTGATGTCGCCCCCGCTCAACGTCGTCACGGCGATAATGGTTATGGAACCGCCCGAAGGAAATTGTACGGCTTTCTCGTAAATCTTGGCCAAATCGGAATACAAAGAACCGGGCATGGAGTCCTTCGACGGAATCTGATCCATACGGTTGGACACGATGGCCAACGAGTCGGCGTATGAAGTCATGTCGGTGAGCAACACCAATACCTTTTCATTCTTTTCCACAGCGAAATACTCGGCAGCCGTCAAGGCCATGTCGGGCACCAACAGACGCTCCACCGCAGGGTCTTCGGTCGTATTCATGAAACTGACGATACGGTCGAGCGCACCGGCATTCGAGAACACGTTTTTGAAATAAAGATAGTCGTCGTTCGTCATACCCATGCCGCCCAAAATAATCTTATCGGTCTGCGCACGCAAGGCTACCATGGCCATTACCTGATTGAAAGGTTGGTCAGGGTCGGCAAAGAACGGTATCTTCTGGCCGGACACCAACGTGTTGTTCAGGTCGATACCGGCAATACCCGTCGCAATCAGTTCGGACGGCTGCTTGCGGCGCACCGGATTCACCGACGGACCGCCGATTTCCACTTCCACCCCTTCCACTTCCGGTCCTCCGTCGATGGGATTGCCATAGGCATTGAAAAAGCGACCGGCCAGTTGTTCACTCACTTTCAGGGTGGGTGCCTTGCCCATGAACACGACTTCCGCATCCGTAGGGATGCCGCCCGTACCCTCGAAAACTTGCAGCGTCACTTCGTCACCGGCAATCTTCACCACCTGGGCCAGCTTGCCGTCTACCATAGCCAATTCGTCGGCTCCCACGCCCGTAGCCTTCAAGGTACAAGTGGCCTTCGTGATTTGACTGATCTTCGTATATATCTTTTGAAATGCTTTTGTTGCCATAACTTTCCTGATTAATTATTGCCTTTCTGCCACCATCTCACGAATCTGGCGTTTATAGTCTTCGAACTTCTCACTCTTGAATTCCGCGTAGTTCATCTGCTTACACAGGTTGATGAGTTTCTTGAAATAATCCATGACTTCAAGGAAACCGTCGAACTTGTACTCGGCACGACAAATGTCCACCACCAGATTCAGGATGTCTTCTTGCCGTTCCATCGGTGTCACGGCATCCACCTCGTCGAAAGCATCCTGCTGCAGAATCACATAGTCGATGACTTCCGACTTCCAGAATATCACATGATACTCCACAGGTACGCCATCGTCACCCAAGATATTAATCTGCTCGGCAATCTCCTTTCCTCTCAAAAGGCGTGTCTTGAGTTCGTTCACTTTCGCTGTCCATTCGCCATTAATGCGCTTCGATATATATTCTTCAAACTCGGGATATTCGATATACTTGGAATAAGAATCTATCGGGTTCACGGCCGGATAACGTTTCTTGTCCGCACGGTCCTGCTCCAACGCATAGAAGCAACGCGCCACCTTCTTTGTATTTTCCGTCACCGGTTCCTTCAAGTTACCGCCGGCCGGCGACACCGTACCGATGAACGTAATGGAGCCCACTTCGCCGTTGTTCAAGTACACATAGCCTGCACGACCATAGAAGTTGGAAATGATAGCGGACAAATCCATCGGGAAAGCATCCGGTCCCGGCAGTTCCTCCATACGGTTGGACATCTCGCGCAAAGCCTGTGCCCAACGTGAAGTGGAATCGGCCATCAAGAGGACGCGCAATCCCATAGAACGATAGAACTCGGCAATCGTCATGGCCGTATATACCGATGCCTCACGGGCAGCCACAGGCATGTTGGACGTGTTGGCGATAATGATGGTACGTTC
>ERZ840517.2563-NODE-2563-length-15911-cov-4.879099_pt1 | contig 15911 bp, 7 predicted proteins | sample MGYA00519876_ERZ840517 | MGnify/ENA primary metagenome ERZ840517 (study PRJEB31850, sample SAMEA3708882) | human gut metagenome | biome: human gut; feature: human-associated habitat; material: faeces | place: China | collected 2014 ... | reverse complement strand
GGCTACGGCATATTACAGTGATGGTACAAGCCTTAACCGCAGTGTTGACTGGAATGTTGGAGAAATTGATTTTACAAAAAAGGGTGTTGCACAGAAAATTACCGGAACAGTAAAGCAGAAGAGATTTGCATTTCCGTTGCTGATAAACAGGGCAGACCCTTGTATTACAAGCTGGAATGGAAAATATTATTTTATAGCAACCAATGACGCTGATGGCAACCATACGCTGTATATAAGGGAAGCCGACAGCATAGAGGGCTTGGAGAGCGCAGAGGATGTGCTTCTGCTTGATTCGTCAACCTATGAGGATATTGGAAATCTTCTATGGGCACCAGAGTTCCATGAGATAAATGGCAGGCTGTATATTTTCCACGCAGCTACACCGGGTGAGTTTTTCAGTGAGGAGAGCCACATAATGATGTTGAAAGATGGTGGTAATCCGTGCAATAAGGATGACTGGTCGCGTCCTAAAAAAATTGTAAAGATGGATGGCAGTGCTCTGTGTGAGGCAGGAAAGACGATATCACTTGACATGACATGCTTTCATTGGATGGGAGAGTATTACGTTGTATGGTCGCAGAGGCAGTTTCTCCCGAAAGACCTTGGAGCATGGCTGTATATTGCAAAGCTCAATCAGGAAAGACCTTGGGAGCTTGCCTCAGAGCCGGTGCTTCTTTCAAAGCCCGATTATGGCTGGGACAACAATCACACATTTGTGGATGAGGGACCTTTCGCACTGGTATCCGGTGATAAGCTTTTTGTCACATTTTCAGGAGCTGCAGTCGATGAAAGCTATGTTGTGAGCTATCTTGAACTTATAAATAACGATAGTCTGCTGGATAGAAATAGTTGGCGTAAAAATAATTATCCTATTCTTTCTGCGAGAAGCGTTGATGGCGAATATGGAACAGGACACAATGCTTACGTCATTGATGAGGACGGAATTGTATGGAATACATACCATGCAAGACCGGGCGCTGATGGACCGAGAAGTACCGGAATAAGAAGGGTTCATTTCGATGTTGACGGATGTCCTATGCTTGACGTGACAGAGGATAGGGATATGACGGATGAACTTAGGAAGGTAGAAACAACTATTATTTTAGTGTAATAATATGCCAAATACATCTTGACATTTCAAGTTTAGTTAATTATTATATTTGTATTGTTATATAGAAAGGCAATGAAGGGAAAGAGTAGATATTCTGAGAACCTACAGAGAGCTGCCGGTCGGTGAGAGGCGCACAGGTTAAGGACTGTTGAATACATCCCGGAGCTTTGCACCGAATTAATTATAGTTATAGTAGGCTGCAACGGGTACACCCGTTATAGTGTGAGGGTATCGTCTCATGACTGTACCTGATGAGGCAGCGGATGTGAGTCCGTTGTGAAGTAAGGTGGTAACACGTTTATATGCGTCCTTACAGTAGTGGTCACTGCTGTAAGGATTTTTTTATTCTTCAGACAGTGCGTATAATTTTGTGAGTGCTGCCGCTGGGCTTGGCACGGAAAGGACAGAAAATGGGTATTTATGAGGAGCTTAAGGCAAGAGGCCTTATTGCACAGGTGACAAATGAAGAGGAGATCAGCAAGATGATTAACGAGGGAAAGGCTACATTCTATATCGGATTTGACTGTACAGCCGATTCCCTTACAGCGGGACATTTCATGGCGCTCACACTTATGAAGCGCCTGCAGATGGCAGGCAACAAGCCAATTGCACTGATTGGCGGCGGTACAACCATGATCGGGGATCCTTCGGGAAGAACCGATATGCGTAAGATGCTCACAAAGGAAGATATTGAGCACAACGCAGAATGTTTCAAGAGACAGATGGAGAGATTCATTGATTTTGGCGAGGGAAAGGCTCTCATGGTCAACAACGCGGACTGGCTTTTAAATCTCAACTATGTTGAGCTGCTGCGTGAGGTCGGTGCCTGCTTCAGCGTTAACAACATGCTTCGTGCTGAGTGCTACAAGCAGAGAATGGAGAAGGGGCTTTCATTCTTAGAGTTCAACTACATGATCATGCAGAGCTACGACTTCTATATGTTATTCCAGAAGTACGGCTGTAATATGGAGTTCGGCGGCGATGACCAGTGGAGCAACATGCTTGGAGGAACAGAGCTTATCCGCCGTAAGCTTGGCAAGGATGCCCATGCCATGACAATCACGCTTCTGACCGATTCAAACGGAAAGAAGATGGGAAAGACCGCAGGAAATGCAGTATGGCTTGACCCTAAAAAGACTTCACCTTACGAGTTCTTCCAGTACTGGAGGAATGTCGATGACGCCGATGTAATGAAGTGCATCAAGATGCTCACCTTCATCCCTCTTGATGAGATTGAGAAGATGGAAAGCTGGGAGGGCAGCCAGTTAAATGAGGCTAAGATGATTCTTGCTTACGAGCTCACCAAGCTTGTTCATGGTGAGGAGGAGGCCAAGAAGGCCAAGGCAGGTGCGCTTGCCATATTCGGCGGCTCAGGAGATTCATCCAACATGCCTACAGTTGAGATTGAGGATGCTGATTTTAAGGATGGCTATGTTGATATCCAGACACTTCTTGTAAAGGCAGGTCTCTGCCAGTCACGCGGCGATGCGAGACGTAATGTTGAGCAGGGCGGTGTCACAGCCAATGATGAGAAGGCAACACTTGACACCAAGTTCACCAAGGCTGATTTCGGCGACGGAATTGTTATCAGAAGAGGTAAGAAGAACTTTAAGAAGGCAGTGCTTAAATAGCGGCTGCGAGCGCTAAAGGGATATTTTATTCTGGCTTTTGCAGACAGGCAATAATGGCTTTTTTGTTATTGAAAGTCCACATGCATCATGTATGGGTGCGTGTGGACTTTTATTATGCCGTTTAGGCGGCCTCTTCGCAGGTAGAGATTTTTACGGAGAAAATTCTTTCTTGATTTTATACGAAAGACCGCCTGACAGTTGTATTGCCATATGAAGGCGGTAAAAACCTTCATAACTTCCAATTTTTCCATTGACAAATATTGAAATGTCGGGGTCAAAACATGTGCTATACACTCGTACATTAAATTAGCATGTTTTGACCTCAACAGTATATTAAATAAAGTTAATTATTATTTTTTAAATAGTATATTGCAATGCAGAATAGCTTGTGATATTATACATATGGTTACAAAATAAATGAGGCGCTGTAAAGCATATTTACGTAATGCGTTGTGTTCGCAGTCGTCTGAATATTTTAATTATTGGTGAAGGGAGTGTTTACATGAATACGCAGATGAAGAAGGGCGTTTTGGAGCTGTGTGTTCTCTCTATGTTGAGTAGGGGAGACAGGTATGGGTATGAGCTCACGGAGAGCTTGTCGGAGGAGATGTCGATAGCACCGGGAACCTTGTACCTCATACTTAAGAGGCTCAAGGATGATGAGTGTGTTGAGACATATCTTGTGGAGTCGGAGTCGGGGCCGGCGAGGAAGTATTATCACCTTACGGATAAGGGAAATGAGACATTATTGCAGCAGAAGAATGACTGGCAGCAGTTTATAAGAATTGTTGAGAAGTTTATAGGTGAGTAGGAGAGGGAGGATAAAATTATGACAAGAGCAGAATATATGGAGGAGCTTGCACAGGCGCTTAAGGCGTATGACGAGGATTTTGCATTGGATATTATCGGGGATTACAGGAGACATTTCGATGAGGCGGCTGCGGACGGAAGAAGTGAGGAGTCCGTATGTGAGGAATTAGGAAGCGTTGAGGATTTTATAAGGGATATACCCGAGGAGTTTAAAAAGAACAGTGATGAAAAAGCATCCGGGAGAACGGATTCATCAAGTGAAACCTCAGATTATAAGGATGATTTTGGCAAGCTTGCGGGTGACCTTGGCAAGCTGGTAAATGAGGCGGGTAAGATGGCAGGAAAGGCAGGAATAGCTGCAGGAAAGGCTGCAATCAAGGCGGCTAAGAGTGCGGATTCTGCGATAAGCAGGCTCAGTGAGGTCATTTCCGACAAGCTCAGCGAGGTGATGTCTGATATATCGAATGATATGACAGAGAACGCTGCCGATGATAACACCGCAGATAGCAGCAACGAAGGTGCGGAACATACCTGTGACAGGACTGCACAGTTCGACAATGTCGAAGTCGAAGAGTACGCAGACATTGATTTTAATAAAGACAATATTAGTAACAATGTCAATAATAATAACAATAGTAATAACAATAGTAATGTCATCAATAGAGACATTAACAATAGCAATACCATAAACAGTAATGTGAACGATAGCAACATGAATGCTGGTACAGCCGGAGCCTACGCCGGAAATACAGCCTTGGACATCGTGAATCCGCTTATGGTGTGCAGCTATACCGGACTCAGAGGGCTTAAGATGAGTGTGGTCGAGCCTAATGTGGAGCTTGTACAGGCGGACACGGCTGCAATCACAATCATTCTTTCAAGACCGCTTACAAAGAAGGAAAAGATGTATATGAATCCGATTATTTCAGTTGAGGATGGTATACTGAAGGTTAAGCAGGAGAATAAGAACAAAGCTTTTTCATTTATTTATAATCCGGTAAATGAACCGCTCACATATTTTGTCACTGTTCCGGCACGGTTTGAGAAGTTGAATGTTTCAACAGTGAGCGGCGGAATATATATACAGAGTGATATCAAAGCTGAGAGCTGCAGGCTTTCAACGGTGAGCGGTGGCATATATGTAGATGGTGACATCACTACTGAGGAGTGCAGGCTCTCAACAGTGAGCGGTTCCATAAAGGTACAGCATGATATACATGCCGATAAGCTGAAGCTTAACACAGTGAGCGGTCAAATCAGGACAGCGGCACAGTTATATGCGAAGGAGCAGGAGTTCAGCTCTGTGAGCGGAAGCGTGAGTGCAGTAGTTGCCGGTGAAAGCTTCAGTGCTGAGACTGTGAGCGGTTCGGTCAATGTAGCTGTGATTGGAGCTTGTTCAGGCAAGGTGAACACGGTCTCAGGCGGAATAGCGATTAGCCTCTTATCAGATATCGGAATCGACATAAAGTGTTCAGGCATGAGTGGCTCCCTGAAGCTTATGACGGATAAGCATGTTGTATGGGATAACTACGATGAAAAGAATACGATGCGCTTCGGATTTGCCAAGTCCGACAGGCATGCAGTGTTCGGTGACGGGCAGGCACGGATAACATCAAGCTCCGTGAGCGGTTCGGTCAAGGTATATGATTTTGGAAAAACAGAATAAGCCATGGGACAGGGACCAGACCCCGTGTCCCAAGTTTGGGACACAGGGGTCTGGTCCCTGTCCCAGCGTGGCTGCCGCAGCAGATGTTTTCTGTGCGGCAGCTTTTTTGTGTAAAAGTGAAATCTTATAAAGGTTATATTAACTTTTCATAAAGTCTGTTGACTTAAGTTTTTCTGGGTGGCATTATTGCTTGTAAACAGCAAAAAAATCATCAAGTACATTATATTATAAAAGTAATGGTGTGGACTTTTGACCACAACGGCATATTATAGATGATGTACTGTGGGAAATGAGGAAATTATGGGAAAATTGATTAAGTATCTGGCTGACCATAAGCTTGCGGTGCTTGTGATACTGCTGCTTCTGGGTGTCCAGGCATTCTGTGACCTATCGCTCCCGTCATATACCTCGGATATCGTTGATGTCGGAATACAGCAGAGTGGTATCAAGGGTGCGGCGGCAGAGAAGTACACTGCGCAGACATATGAGGCATTGAAGCTTTTTATGAGTGAAGATGAAATTACGTACATGGATGAATGTTACGAGATGGATGGTGAGTTGTATGTCAGAAAAAAATTGTCATCGAAGGAGCTTGATAAGTTAAATGACACACTGCTCACTGCGGCGGGCATGGTGTATTCGGTTGAGACATCCGGTCAGTACAGTGTCAGTCAGCTTGTTGACGGTTATAGGGCAGGGCTTGTGACAAAGAAAGCACTGTCGGATGTAGCAGGGCAGGTTGAGGCTGCCATGGGGGATATGGCTTCTTCCATGAAGTCTCAGATGGCGGTTGAGCTGGTAAAGAGTGAGTATACGCTTCTAGGCTATGACCTTAATGCAATCCAGAGAAATTATCTTCTGATTACAGGTGCTAAGATGCTTGCTATGACACTTCTCATGGTTGCGGCAGCGATAGGAGTGGGATTTATCGGGGCAAAAACAGCAGCGGCTATAGGACGTGACCTGAGAGAGAAGCTTTTTACCAAGGTTATCGGATTTTCCAATGCCGATATAAATAAATTTTCAACAGCCTCTCTTATAACAAGAAGCACCAACGATGTACAGCAGGTACAGCAGGTATCGGTCATGATGCTTAGAATTGTCCTGTATGCACCTATAATAGGAATAGGCGGTATCATAAAGGTTATGGGAACAGATACCGGAATGGGCTGGATAATCGGTGTTGCTGTTGGCGCGGTGCTTTCGCTTGTGCTTGTGCTCATGGTTGTTGCCATGCCTAAGTTTAAGAAGATGCAGAGTCTTGTCGACCGTGTAAACTTAGTATCACGAGAGATACTCACGGGTACGATGGTCATAAGGGCATTCAGCAGGGAGAAGCATGAGGAGGAGAGATTTGACAAGGCGAACAGGGAGCTTATGTCAACACAGCTCTTTACCAACCGTGTCATGTCCATGATGATGCCTGCGATGATGCTCATTATGAATGCGATTACAGTGCTTATAGTATGGATGGGTGCGAAGGGAATTGACATCGGACGCATGCAGGTGGGTGATATGATGGCATTCATAACCTACACAATGCAGATTGTCATGGCATTCCTTATGATAACGATGATATCCGTCATGCTTCCTAGAGCGGGCGTTGCGGCAGATCGTATCGAGGAGGTTTTAAACACCAGGGAGACGATAACGGATAAGGCAGACACTGAAAATACAGACAGGAAGCTTACAGACTGCAAGGGAGTTGTCGAGTTTAGGAATGTTTCATTCAGATTTGATGGTGGAAGTGAGAATGCAATCTCCGGCTTGAGCTTTAAGGCTGAACCGGGAAAGACAACAGCAATCATAGGAAGCACAGGCTGTGGAAAATCCACGGTGGTAAATTTATTAGACAGATTCTACGATGTTACGGAGGGAAGCATAACGCTTGACGGCGTGGATATCCGCGATATGTCGCAGAAGGAGCTTAGAAGCCATATAGGTCTCGTGCCTCAGAAGGGTGTGCTCTTTTCGGGAACGATTGAGAGCAATATCAAGTACGGCGGGGATTTTGTCACTGATGAGGATATGAAGGAGGCGGCTGCTATCGCGCAGGCGACCGAGTTTATTGACAGCAAGAAGGATGGCTACGCTGAATCCATCGCGCAGGGCGGAACGAATGTGTCCGGAGGGCAGAAGCAGAGACTATCCATTGCCAGAGCCATTGCTGTAAAGCCTAAGGTATATGTGTTTGATGACAGCTTTTCGGCGCTTGATTTTAAGACGGACGCGGCGCTTAGAAAGGCACTTTCAAAGAGAACAAAGGACGCTTCCGTGATTATAGTTGCCCAGAGAATTTCAACCATTATGAATGCAGACCAGATTATACTTCTTAATGAAGGCAGGACTGTTGGAAAGGGAACACACAGGGAGCTTTTAAAGAACTGTCCTGAATATCTTGAAATTGCAAAATCCCAGCTTTCCGAAGCGGAGCTTGCAGGAGAGGAGGCTTAAAGGATGGGCGATAATAGAGAATATTCAAAAAACAGAAATATGGGCAGACGTGGTCCTGGTGGACACGGCGGCATGATGCCGGGCGAGAAGGCGAAGGACTTTAAGGGCACAACAAGGAAAATATTGTCTTATATCGGAAGCTATAAGATAGCGATAGTGCTTGTAATGATAAGTGCCGTTGCCGGAACGGTCTTTAACATAGTAGGACCGAAGGTGCTGTCAAAGGCGACAACCGAGATATTCAACGGTCTTGTATCAAAGGTGTCAGGCGGAGCGGGCATTGATTTTCACAAGATAGGTGTTATTTTGCTTATACTTCTTGGCTTGTACTGTGTAAGTGCGTTGTTTTCATTTATACAGGGGTATATAATGAGCGGTATATCGCAGAAATTAAGCTTCAGGATGAGAAAGGAAATTTCCGAGAAGATTAACAGAATGCCTCTGGCATATTTTGAGTCTAAGACTGTCGGTGAGGTGCTCTCAAGAATAACCAATGATGTTGATACCTTCGGAATGAGCCTCAACCAGAGTATAACAACGCTCATCACATCGGTGACAACGCTTATCGGCGTGTTCATAATGATGATGACGATAAGCCCGCTTATGACGCTCATCGCGCTTGTGATACTTCCGATATCGGCATTTTTGATAAGTGTTGTTGTAAAACATTCTCAGAAGTATTTCAAGGCACAGCAGGGATACTTAGGAGACATCAACGGAACAATAGAGGAGTCCTACAGCGGACATACGATAATCAAGGCATTTAACCGTGAGGAAAAGGTAAATCAGGATTTTCAGGAGACGAACGAAAAGCTCTACTCATCTGCGTGGAAATCACAGTTCTTATCGGGACTTATGCAGCCTATAATGACATTTGTAGGAAATCTTGGATATGTTGCGGTGGCTGTGACAGGCAGCATGCTTGCGGTTGCCGGTTCGATTACGGTAGGTGATATTCAGGCGTTCATACAGTATGTAAGGAGCTTTACACAGCCTATAACACAGATTGCACAGGTATTTAACATGCTTCAGTCGATGGCTGCCGCTGCGGAGAGAATATTCGAGTTCCTTGACGAGGAGGAGGAGCCGGTTACCGAGAATCCGGTAAGACTTGAGGATATAAAGGGTGAGGTTGAATTTGAGCATGTCAGGTTCGGCTATGACCCGCAGAAGCCTGTCATCCATGATTTCACCTGTCATGTGGAGCCGGGAAGCATGGTTGCAATCGTTGGTCCTACAGGAGCAGGAAAGACCACCATGGTCAAGCTCCTCATGCGCTTTTATGATGTGAACTCCGGCTGTATCAAGGTGGACGGTGAAAATGTGAAGGACTTTGAGAGAAGGAATCTTCGTGAGGCGTTCGGAATGGTGCTTCAGGATACATGGTTATTCAAGGGAACAATCATGGAAAATATCAGATACGGACGTCTTGATGCGACCGACGAGGAGGTCATCGCGGCAGCTAAGGCAGCCAACGCAGACCACTTTATAAGGACACTGCCCGGCGGCTATGATATGGAGCTTAACGAGGAGGCAAGCAACGTGTCACAGGGACAGAAGCAGCTTCTCACAATAGCCAGAGCCATACTTGCCGACAACAGGATAATGATTCTTGATGAAGCGACAAGCTCAGTAGATACCAGAACGGAGCAGCACATACAGGATGCAATGGCAAACCTTATGAAGGGAAGAACGAGCTTCGTCATAGCGCACAGACTTTCAACGATAAGGGATGCGGATGTCATTCTTGTGATGAAGGACGGAGATATCATAGAGCAGGGAAACCACAAGCAGCTTTTGGCACAGAATGGTTTCTATGCACAGCTTTACAACAGCCAGTTTGAGGGATAAAAAATCTGGGACAGGGGTCTGACCCCTTGTCCCATTTTTGGGACATAGGGGCCAGCCCCCTGTCCCAGACAGGAAGGGAGATGGATTATGAAACATCTGATTAACAGCAGGAAGGACTTGTTTACAATCCCGAATCTTATGGGATATTTCCGCATAATACTCATTCCTATATTCATGGCGGTGTATATAGGTGCCGACAGCAGGGCGGACTACATTGCGGCGGCGGTAATTCTGGGAATATCAGGGCTTACGGACTGCTTTGACGGAAAAATCGCCAGACATTTCAACATGATAACGGAGTGGGGCAAGGTGCTTGACCCTGTGGCTGATAAGCTTACACAGGCGGCGGTGCTCATAAGCCTGTCATTCCGCTATCCGACGATGAGGTATCTTGTGATACTTTTCGTTGTGAAGGAAATGTTCATGGGAATCATGGGTGCCATCATGTTAAAAAAGGGAAGCATGATGGATGGCGCAAGATGGTACGGAAAGCTATGTACGGCTGTGCTCTATGGGGCGATGGTTATACTGCTGCTTGTCGTTGACATGTCCTATTTTGCAGCGGGACTTATTATCTCAATCTGCATAATTATGAATATCTTCTCGTTTGCATGTTATATAGTCTACTATGCGCGAGTGTTTATGAATAAGCCGGTGACGAGCGGAAAAATAAAGATGTGGAAGCCGGTGACGGCAATACTTGTGTTCGTGCTTGTGTATGTGATTGTTAATCTTGCGATAGCTGTTATCGGAAGCAGCAGGCAGCCGGAGTATGACGGCGATAAACAGGCTGCCATGTGGAATACGGATGGCACTGAGAGAGCAGTCATTGTCGAGGACAATTCGGAGGCACTTTTAAGCAGAGTACGGATGATACAGAATGCTCAGTCGGAGATAATCCTTTCCACCTTTGATTTTATGTCGGATGAGAGCGGCAGGATAATGCTTGGTGCGCTGTGCGGGGCAGCCGACAGGGGCGTAAAGGTAAATGTCCTTGTGGATGGCTTTGACGGTGTCTTACATACGAAGTGGAATCCATACTTCTATGCATTGTCTGCTAAGGAGAATGTAAGCTTTATGATGTACAATGAGATAAATCCGTTTACCATGTACAAGGGCATGGCGCGTATGCATGACAAGTATCTCATTGTTGACAGGCAGATATATATGCTTGGCGGAAGGAATACATTCAACTATTTTCTTGGCGATTACAGTGACTATAAAAATTATGACAGGGATGTGCTGGTGTGGAGAAGTACTCCGGCGGCGGAGCAGGAGAAGGCTTCGGTAAATGAGCTTTTAGCCTACTATGAGACGGTAAATAACAGCGGTGAATGCAGCAGGTACGCTCATGGAAAAAGTCTTGCGGACAGGTATTGTGTGAAGCACGCAGCGGAGCGCATAGCACAGGACTACGAAAAATACTGCTCTGAGCATGAGGAGCTTCTGGAGAATTATTCTTATGAGGATAATACGTTTCCGGTTGAGAGCATAGCACTGCTTTCAAATCCGGTGAATGCCGGAGTGAAGGAGCCTGTTGTGTGGCATAAGCTTATGAGCCTTATAGACAGTGCGGAGGATTCCGTCAAGCTTCACACACCGTACATAATCTGCAATGATATGATGTATGATACTCTAAAGGACGCAGCCGCAGGAAAAGATGTCACGGTAATGACTAATTCCGTTGCTAACAATGGCAACAGCTTCGGGGCGGCGGATCTTGAAAAGAACAGGGACAGAATGCTTGATACGGGTGTCACTCTCTTAGAGTACGATGGAGGGGTGTCATACCACGGAAAGAGCATGGTGATTGACGATGACATATCCGTGGTCGGTTCATTCAACATGGACATGAGGAGCGCATATCTTGACACAGAGCTTATGCTTGTGATTAAAAGCGATGAGCTGAATGCGCAGCTTCGCGGTATCATGTCGGAATATGAAAAGTCGGCGGTAACCGCATTGCCGGATGGTGGCTATGACAATCCTGGCAATGTGGTGCCGCAGGAAATAACCACAACGCGCAAGGTGAGAAAAAATATTATAAAGTCACTGTTTTACTGGGCGAGGTTTTTGTTCTAGCACACCGAAAAATAGGTTTCTGATACATTGACGCCGAATGATTGTTTCATATGCAAGGCGGAGGAATGGGGCACAGCCGGTTCCGGCTGTGCCGTTTTCGTTTTGTCTGCCAGCTGGCTTAATTATTAAGCTGGTTATAAAGTTTAAATTGCATAGTGTTGTGCATAATGGTAGAATTAGCTATAAGATTTTATAAAAATGGAGATTGCGCTATGGAGAGAGTTATATATGCGGATGAGTGCTGGATAGCAAATCCGGAGGTTTTTAAGGTGAACAGGGAGGAGGCACACTCAGACCATGCTTTTTATGAGGAGAAGGTCACGGAGTATGGGCTTGATATGCCGCTTAGACAGAGCCTTAACGGAACATGGAAATTTTCGTATGCCGATGTGCCTGATAAGAGGGTGAAGGATTTTTATGAGGAGAATTTCGATATAAGCGGTTTTTCCGATATAAAGGTTCCGGGGCATATAGAGCTTGCAGGCTATGACACCTGCCAGTATATCAATGTTATGTATCCTTGGGAGGGACATGAGAACCTGCGACCGCCTTTTGTGCCTGCAAAGCATAACCCGGTCGGGTCATATGTGACATATTTTGATGTGGATGAGGCACTTCTTGGAAAAAAGACCTACATATCGTTTCAGGGTGTTGAGAAGGCATTCTATGTGTGGATAAACGGCACCTTTGTAGGATATTCGGAGGACAGCTTCACGCCGTCGGAGTGGGACATAACACCGTTTATAAGGGAGAAAGGAAACAAGCTTGCGGTTGAGGTGTACAAGCACAGCAGTGCGAGCTGGCTTGAGGATCAGGACTTTTTCAGATTTTCCGGAATATTCCGTGATGTGTTCATCTATGCCGTGCCGGACACACATGTGAGGGATATTTTTGTAAAGGCAGGTCTTAAGGATGACTACAGTACAGGCACACTTGATTGTGAGCTTAAAATCGAAGGAAATATAGCAGGAACAGTCGGATATGAGCTTGTTGATAAGACCGGCAAGAGCGTTCTTATGAGAATGGGACTTGCGATAAAGGAGAGCATGCATTTTAAGGCGGAGGTTCCGGAGGTGCTGACCTGGAGTGCGGAGGTTCCGAACCTGTATCTTCTTAACATATCCGTATACAATGAGGATGGTGAGCTTGTGGAGTATATTCCGCAGCGAATCGGCTTCAGAACCTTTGAGATGAAAAACGGTGTGATGTGCATAAACGGAAAGCGTATCGTCTTTAAGGGCGTGAACAGGCATGAGTTTTCATGTGTGAACGGAAGGGCACTTAAGAAGGAGGAGCTTCTTGAGGATATAAGGATAATAAAGAGCCTTAATATCAACGCTGTAAGGACAAGCCATTATCCTAACCGGAGCTGCTGGTATGAGCTGTGCGATGAGTTCGGAGTATATCTTATAGATGAGACTAACCTTGAGACACATGGAACATGGGCTGTCAACACCGGAAATGAGGCACCTTACATAACACCGGGCAGTGAACCGATGTGGAAGGAGAACGTGCTCGACAGGGCGCAGTCAATGCTTGAGAGGGACAAAAATCATCCCAGCGTGCTTATCTGGTCATGTGGAAATGAGGCACATGCGGGCGAGGATATTCTTGCAATGAGCAGATTTTTCCATGAAAGAAATCCGGAGAGACTGGTGCACTATGAGGGCTGTGTGCATGACAGACGCTATTCGGATATAACCGACATGGAGAGCAGGATGTATGCAAAGCCTAATGAGATAAGGGAGTATCTTGAGAGCAGGCCGCAGAAGCCTTATATAAGCTGTGAGTATATGCATGCAATGGGAAATTCCTGCGGCGGCATGGAAAAATACACGAAGCTTGAGTATGACTATGAGCAGTATCAGGGTGGCTTTATATGGGATTTTGCAGATCAGGCGATACTTACGAGGGACGGAAAGCTGATAGATGAGGATGTCATAGGCAGGTACGGAAATGTCCGGACCTATGAGAAGCTTCCTAATATTACACCGGGAAGCCTCGAGTTCAAGGTTGGCGGAGATTTCAAGGAGAGACCTTGCGATTATTATTTCAGCGGAGACGGGATAGTGTTTGCAGACAGAAAGCTATCGCCAAAGGCGCAGGAGGTAAAATATCTCTATCAGAATATCAAGCTTCATCTGACAAATCAGGGCGTACTTATCGTAAATGAGAACCTTTTTGAGTCGACGGATGACTATATGTTTGAGGTGCGCCTGTTAAAGGACGGAAAGGCTGTGTGGGCAGGAACCTTTGCGCGTGATGTGGCCGCAGGTGAGGAGGAATTCGTTCCGGTAAGCTTTCCTTCAATGGAGGATGATGGTGAGTATGTCATGGAGTGCCGCGCCGTTCTTATGGGTTACAGACCATGGGCGAATGTAGGACATGTGGCGGCATGGGGACAGAGTGAACCGGCTGTGGTAAAAAAATCCAAATCAGCTAAGGAGGAGCAGGAAGGCAGGCAGTCCGTTGCGGAGGGTTCAGATAAGGCTCAGCCGGACAATGAGGTTAAGTATTTTGATGATGTGGTAATGGGGGCAATCTGTATAGGCGTCAAAGCTGGACACACACATGCAATATTCTCCCGTCAGGAGGGCGGACTTATATCTTTCCGTGTCAAGGGACTTGAGACTATAGAGAAGGTTCCGACACTTGAATTTTTCCGTGCGGCAACCGACAATGACAAGGGAAATGCTTTCCCTGTGACAAGTGCTGTATGGCAGGGCGTGAGCCAGATGCAAAGATGTGATGGTGTGAAGGTTGTGTATGAGCTGAGGGACGGACGTGAACTTGATGGAACAGTCACACCTGATGAATTTATTCTTGACAGGACGGATGCACTTTACGGAACCGGATTTAAGGGGGCTGAGTTTGCAAAGAGTATCGCGGCGGTGAAAATTATATGCCATTATACATTTTATACGAATCCTGTGTCGGACGGTGAAGTGACATACCGCATGCTGCCGGATGGAAGTGTGGAATGTACAGGAAGGTTTAATGGAAAGGAAGGGCTTCCTCAGATGGCTGTATTTGGCGTAAATATCACCATGGATAAGATGTTTGACCGAATGGAGTTTTACGGAAGAGGACCTGAGGAGAACTATAATGACCGCTGTGCCGGGGCAAAGCTTGGAATATATAAGGCAAGAGTGGCAGACAATGTCACACCTTACCTTGACCCGCAGGAGTGCGGCAACCGCCATGATGTGCGCTATGTAAAGGTTGTCGATGAGTTCGGGCACGGCCTGAGAATAGATGCGCTGGAAAAGCCGTTCGACATGACGGTTCTGCCATGCTCACAGCAGGAGCTTCAGAGCGCATATAAGATAAATGACCTGCCGGATACGCGCTATACGTTTGTCAGAATCCTCGGTGCTGCGCGCGGTGTCGGCGGCGATGACAGCTGGGGCGCACCGGTGTACCCGGAGTATTGTGTGAGTGCTGAGAAGGAGCAGAGAGTTGCTTTTACAATAAGAGGGTTATAATAGGTAAATGGACACCAGAGTATTGCCTGTCTTAGTTATGATAGTTGGGTGAGGCAGGTTTTGCAATACGTTGTTCAGGTATTATTGGGAGTCAAAAGCTCCGGTCCGGATTTATATAAATATTTGTCTGACATGGGATTTAGATATTTAAAGCATGAAATAATTGTTAAATAAAAAACAATATTTTGCTTAATGACCAACTTAGTACTTGAAATTTTTGTCGAAATATGAGAAAATACAGGTAATTGCGGAGAGTGGTGCCAGACACGCCACACAGACAGCTTCGCAAATGGAATCTGATTCTGAAAGGAGTTTTACAATGATTTATTCACATGAAGTAGAAAAGATGTGTACAGTCGCTCAGGGCGTACATCATGGCGCAGCGCCGGTTCCTACAGAAGGAAAATGGGTAAGAAATAAGCAGGTTACAGATATTTCCGGTCTTACACACGGTGTAGGCTGGTGTGCACCACAGCAGGGTGCCTGCAAGCTCACTCTTAATGTTAAGGAGGGTATCATCCAGGAGGCTCTTGTTGAGACTATCGGATGCTCAGGCATGACACATTCAGCAGCTATGGCAGCTGAGATTTTACCTGGCCTTACAGTATTAGAGGCTATGAATACAGACCTTGTATGTGACGCTATCAACACAGCTATGAGAGAGCTCGCATTACAGATTATCTACGGTAGAACACAGAGTGCTTTCTCTGAGGAAGGTCTTCCGGTTGGAGCAGGCCTTGAGGATCTTGGTAAGGGTCTTCGTTCACAGGTTGGTACAATGTACGGTACTCTTAAGAAGGGACCTCGTTACCTTGAGATGG
>ERZ840517.2556-NODE-2556-length-15932-cov-3.909807_pt1 | contig 15932 bp, 13 predicted proteins | sample MGYA00519876_ERZ840517 | MGnify/ENA primary metagenome ERZ840517 (study PRJEB31850, sample SAMEA3708882) | human gut metagenome | biome: human gut; feature: human-associated habitat; material: faeces | place: China | collected 2014 ... | reverse complement strand
AAACTTTATGATTTTTTCTCTAAAAATACTCAAAAATTACATCGCAAGATGTGATTTTTGGAGCTGGCGACATTTTGTCGCCAGGCTCGTTATTTGTTGTATATCCATATACGGGTTCATTTTATCGTTCCATATATAAACCGATATTTCTGCATTTTTCAGTTCATTCGGTATTGTAAATTCTGCCGTAAAATCATCATTTACGTTCACCGTTTCAACTCGTTTCAAAACATCATTTTCTTTGTATACAACATACATTTTTATATTTTCCGCCGACACTGGCTTATCTAATATAATTTTCGCATTAACCCTGTCACCGTCTTTTGTAAACTCAACTTTGTTGCTTACAGTCGGTGCCGCCGTCGGTTCGGCGGTCGGCTTAACTGTCGGTGTTGCCGTTGGCTCGGCTGTTGGCTTTATTGTCGGTGTTGCCGTTGGTTCAACTGTTGGTGTTGGTTCAACTGTTGGTTCGACTGTTGCTGTCGGTGTTGCCATTGGTTCGGCGGTTGGTGTTGCTGTCGGTGTCACATCTCCGATAATCAGTCTAAAGCTACGTTCAACATTTCCGTTTGCGGTCGGTGCAGTAACTGTTACATCATACACGCCCTCTGCAATGTCATCCATGTATCCAATCGTTGACGAATGTTTCGACACGCTTATATTGTCCGTTATCGGTGCAAAGCACATATTAAGCTCCGCAAAATCACCCTCATAATTTCCGTCCTCTGTCACTGTCGAATTTCTCGGACCGTATGTTTCACCGTTATACGAAACGGTATAAACAAGCGGTACCATACTTATATCATAAAAACCGCTGCCCTCAAATTCCGTTTCAATCGGAATATCAAAATAACCTTGATTAACTTCAAGCGAAGTGTCATTAAATTCACTCCCTGTTATCCCAAAACTTTTCAAAACAACAGCTTCTTTCGTTTTAGTGCTCGTCTTAAAGCCGCCCACCGTCTTGTCAAGCGTCATATCAGATTGAGTGGCATACGGATTGAAAGTAAAACTTCCGTCACCCTTTGATGTCTTAATATATAACCTGTCATACTCGGCAATACCCGAAGAATTTACTCCGCCCGAAGTTTGAAATTCTGTCACACCGCTTAGCGTACCGTTTACCGTAAGCAATCCGTCCTTTGCCAAAACAAGTGTACCTCCGCCGTAAAAATCATTTACACTGCATTCACCCAAATTTGACATATCCAAAATTCCGTTTGAATTAATCTTTACGTTGACATCGTCATTAATCTCGGTAAGCTCAATCATTCCGCTGTCAACCGTAAGCAAACCTATATTTTTCATTGCACTGCTGTACTGATACTCCGTTACCACACTGACATTTGCTCTGCCGCTACCGCAGTTGCCGTCAATCTCGCATAACGGACTGTTGCTCAAATTAATATTCACATTGCCCGTCACACCGTACACTGCCGAATCGGCAGTCGGTGCGGTCGGCTCATTATTCGGATCAAGGAAATTATCGGAATTATAATAACCTTCTTTCGCTCCGCACGAATACACCTTACCGATATTTTTACCCGTCACACCGTTTATATCAATTTCAACATCTTTATCAAAGGTACCGTTGATACTTCCTGCATAGATATTTCCGAAATGCGTTTTATTACCGCTTAAAACTATCTTGCTTTTTTATCCGACCGTCGGACTCAGGCTCACACCGTTTTTGTCGTACAACGTACCGCCTACAATATGTACTTCCCTTGTATTTTGAAAATATGTAACATTGTCAAGCGTAAGTGTATATCCGTTTGCCGCAATCAGTGCGTGATTGCCGTTTACAAGCGACAAAACCACATTTTTAAAACTCACGTTTCCGCCCAAAACCACACCCGCTTTGCGTATTGAAATCTCCGGTGCGGTATCGCTTTTTGAAGTGATTGTAACATTTTTGTTTATTACAAGTGGTTTATCGTCACTGCTGTTTACAAATGCGCCTTTTTCGCCGACACATATTGTACCGCCGTCCTCAACGGCATTTAATGCGTCCTCAAACAGATTATAAGGTGATTGTTCTGTTCCGTTTCCTGTACTCGAACTGTTTCCGCCGGTAAATTCGGTGTACACCGTATTGTCACTTACCGCCATTACTATCGGCGGACAAAGCACTATACAAAGTATTAAAATCAATATATTTTTCAGCTTCATTAATTCGCCCCTTTTTTCTTTTTTAGTAACATTATACTATTAAATTCGTCTTTATACAAGTTTAAATCTGATAATTATAATTATCCGGCAACCTATACTGTGACGGAACAATGCCGTATTGCTTTTTGAAAAGTTGCGAAAAATATCCGACGTCCTTATAATCAAGTCTTAATGCGATTTCGGTAATTTTCATTTCCGTATTTTTCAGTAACCACCCTGCTCGTTTTAAGCGTACAGTTGTGATATAATCCACAAAGCGCATACCTGTCTGTGTTGCGAACACCGTACTTAAATACGAACTGTTCATATACAGCTTAGACGCAATAGTCTTTTGTTTCAGGTCACTTTCCGGATTGTTCAATATGTATAATATAACATCCTGCATTTGCGGATTTTGAACTTTGGGATATAATTCCCAAACTTCGTTTGCAGTTTCGATAACCGCCCTTTCGGCGTCCTCGGTTCTCTCTATCCCCACATACTCCTTGACATCAATATGCGGAATATACAAATCAAGCCATTCGTTTTGCTTGAAAAGTTCGTTTACAACATTGTCGTATGTGCTGATAACCGCATTTTCCGCAAGCACGTTATCGGTAGCAATATTGTATATATCAGTGCGTGTATCGGCAAGCTGTTTTTCAAGATTGCCGCCGTGCTGTTCTATACAACTGAGTATTTCTTCGGAATGATAAACTTCTTCCTTCTTGTCAGTTCTGTTCTCTATGCGGTCGAAAATCGAACAGAACGACTTTTCAGTCAAAGGCTCTGTAAGATAATCAAACGCACCGTAAATTATACCCTGTCTTGCGTTTTCAAAATTCGGCTCACTGCTGAAAAGCACCACGCACGAACACAGCCTTTCACCTCTGATGTGCCTTAAAAGCTGAAGTCCGTCCATTCCGTCAATATCCGTTTGCATGACTGCCAAATCATAGTGCTGTTTTCTAACCTCATCATAAGCCGCCGCACCGTCTTTTGCGACCGCCGATATTTCAAATTCCGAATTTTCGCCCCAAATATTCATTCTTTTTATCTTTTCAGAAATATTTTCATCCTTAAAAACAAGCAATACCTTGTACATATAATCCCCTTCTCACACCGTATTTTTATATCATACTTATCCGATAGGTTTAATCATAACACATATTTTTTTTATTGTCAATTTAATATAGGAAATTTTTTTAATTTTTTTGTATTGTCATTTAACCGTATATATTATATAATTTTATAAAAACAATTTTTATGAACGGAGTTGTTGTTTTATGGAATTGAAGATAAAAAAAATATTTTTAAAATCATATATATTAAATACCGAAAATCAAACAGAATTTATAATAAAGAAAAACCTGAAAACATATGGTGAATATTCTGTCTGTAACAGCAGCGGTGAAATTGTTTATTCCGTAAAAATCGACCCTAAACCGCTAGACAAACGCATTAAATACGTCTTTACCGAACACGAAACACAAAACGAATTTTACGCGTGGGCAGACTACAAATGGAACGACACCGAAACAAACGGCTCTGCTTTAAAAAAGCTTTACGATATTTTCGTAACACCCCCGATTGAATTTTATATTGAGGCTGAAAGCTTTTTCGGTGAACTTTGTATAAGACGAAGTAAATTCAATAAATTCGATATTCTGATAAATAACAAACTCAAAGGTTTGATTACAAATCACAAAATTTCATGTGATGAAATCGACGATAAAGCACTTCTTGCAATGCTTTACGTTTTTTCAAAATTTGTTTCGGATAATGAAAAAGAACTTGTTTCCGCTAAAATTATGTAATACAAAAGGCTGTCGGCATTTCGCCGACAGCCTTTATTTTTTATTTTACGGTAACTTTTCTGTATGTATTAAAGTTTAACCATTTTTCAAAGAATTTGTTTTCGCCATCTCTTGTTGCATATTCCCTAAGGAAGTTCACAACTTTTTCTCTTGAATCAGCCTTAATTTCAAAACCGCGTCCGTTAATGACAGGGTAACCGTCGTATTCATAATTCTTTGTTTCGATAATATCGCCTATCTTCTTATTTCTGACTTTAACCGTAACTCCGTCACGAAGTACAATTATATCAAAGCTGTCAGGATATTTATAGCTTTCACCCTCTGTCGGAATTTCGTCACCGACAGTATAAGTCTTGTCAACAGGTTGATATTTAAGTACTGACAAGCTCTGTGGATCGTAATAGAATTCTTCAAAAATATCGCCTCTTGCCTCAAGGTTTTCAAACTTAAACGATGCTCTATCCGAGAAAGAACCGCCCTTTTCTTTAAGTTCATCAACAACACCGCAAGCCGAAGTCATATTTGTCACACGGTCGATAAGAATTAATTCACCGAGTGTTCTGTGTTCTTCAAACAAGTCTGCAACAACAGCCTCTGTAAGCAAAATTTCGCATACCGCAATACCGTTTTTGCCTATTGTTTCCGCATTGATATGCTCACCTGTATTAACGTCAATCGCATAATCAATACCTGCGACTATACCGGCGATTGTCTTTGTACCAATCTTTACAAGATAGTCTTTTCCGACTGTCAAAGGCTCATCGTCCATCCACAAAAGTGACGCTGTAAGACGCTTATAAGGTGCAAGGTTTGTACCCTTTACAAGCACACAACCTCTTGAAACGTCAACTTCTTTGTCAAGAGTAATTGTGACAGGCTGGCCTTTAAATGCAGTATTCGACTTTTTGTCACCTACATAAATTTCTTTTACATGAGCACTTTCATTGCTCGGCAATGTTGTAATCTCGTCACCGACATTTATGCTGCCCGATTCAATCTGACCTTGAAAACCTCTGAATGTGTGGTTCGGTCGGCAGACTCTCTGTACAGGAAGATAAAATCCCTGTTCCGCATTTTCTTCGCTTATATCTACATTTTCAAGATATTCCAAAAGCGGTTCGCCGTCATACCAAGTGATGTTTTCCGATTTAACCGTTACGTTGTCACCCTCTGTTGCAGACAACGGAATTATCTTAACGTTTTCAAGTGACAATTCGTTTTTCAATTCTTCAATCTGTCCTACGATTTTATCATAAGCATTTTTATCATACTTTACAAGGTCCATCTTATTTACGGCAAACACAAAGTAACGTATACCCATAAGCTTACAAATTCTCGCATGACGTCTTGTCTGAACAAGCACACCTTGTGACGCGTCGATAAGAATTACAGCCAAGTCAGCGAACGATGCACCTACCGCCATGTTTCTTGTATATTCTTCGTGTCCGGGTGTATCGGCAACGATAAAACTTCTGTTGTCGGTTGTGAAATAACGGTATGCAACGTCAATCGTTATACCTTGTTCTCTTTCAGCCATAAGTCCGTCAAGTAAAAGTGAGTAGTCAATCGCTCCGCCTCTGCTGCCAACTTTACTGTCAAGCTCCAAAGCTTTCTCCTGATCGGCATAAAGAAGTTTTGAGTCGTAAAGGATATGTCCTATAAGTGTTGACTTACCGTCGTCAACACTTCCGCAAGTTATAAATTTAAGTAATCCGTTCATATTAGAAATAACCCTCCCTTTTTCTGCGTTCCATGCTTCCTGCCGCCTCATTGTCTATAACTCTTGAAGTTCTTTCGGAAGATACCGCACTTAGTGTTTCTTCAATAATTTCGTCAAGCGTATCGGCAGTCGATTCTATACCGCCTGTAAGCGGATAACAACCAAGTGTTCTGAATCTTACTGATTTGTATTCAGGCACTTCTCCCTCTTTTAGAGGTAATCTGTCGTCATCAACCATTATAAGATTACCGTCACGTTCAACAACAGGTCTTTTTGCCGCAAAGTAAAGCGGTACAATATCAATCTTTTCACGCTTGATATACTGCCAAATATCTTTTTCTGTCCAGTTTGAAATGGGGAATACTCTCATACTTTCGCCCTTGTTAATCTTAGTGTTGTAAAGTTTCCACATTTCAGGACGTTGGTTTTTAGGGTCCCAAGCCTGTGCCTCATTTCTGAATGAGAAAATTCTTTCCTTTGCACGCGATTTTTCTTCATCACGTCTGCCGCCGCCGAATGCCGCTGTAAAGCCATACTTTGTAAGCGCCTGCTTTAATGCCTGTGTTTTCATTATATCAGTATAAGCCGCACCGTGGTCAAACGGATTGATACCTTGCTTTATACCTTCCTCATTTGAATACACAATCATTTCAATACCGAGTTTCTTTGCGGTATCGTCACGGAATTTAATCATATCCTTAAACTTCCAAGTTGTGTCTATGTGCATAAATGGAAACGGTGGTTTTTCAGGATAAAACGCCTTCATTGCAAGGTGCAGCATTACTGAACTGTCCTTACCGATTGAGTATAGCATTACAGGCTTTTCACACTCTGCCGCTACCTCTCTTATAATATATATTGCTTCTGCTTCAAGCTCATCAAGATGTGATAATTCACTCATTTAGTGTCCCTCCTTTTAGTGTCCCTTAATACTTATTTGATTCTTTTCTGTCTATGTCTATTTCGGAAACCGTGCCGTCATATTTTTCAATTACCCATTTCAAAATATCGCCGTTTTCCTCTGTATGTACCTTACTTCCCATACCGCCTATATCCGCACCGAGATAAAACGATATTGCGTGCATAGGACATTCCTTGATACAGGAAGTACAGCCCCAGCAATCTTTCGGGTACTTTATAAATGCTTTATTATCTCCGTCCTTTTTTATAAGACTTCCCGGACATACCATACAGCATTTTCCGCAGCCTATACATTTGCTTTTATCAATCATTATGCTCATATGTTCTGCCCCCTTCCACAAGGTCACGAAGTATAATTTCTATTTCACCGTCTTTAAGACGTGAATTGACGTATTTGTTAAAGTTTTCGTTATCCTTATTCGGATAATCAAGATTTTCCGCAAAACTGTGCCAGCGTGTTTCCTTTCTCGCTTTGAGATGTGCTATAACACTTCTTGCAACGACAAGTCTTTCACGAAGTTCGTATATATACATAAGCTCCTGAAAATCTTCTGCGTGAAGTTTTTCTGAAAGCTGATAGATTTGGCGGATTTTCGTATCGGCTATGTCAAGCTGTTTTTCATTAAAGCGATAATTTGTCTTGATACCGCCTGCATACGAATCCATAACGGTCTGCATTGCCTCTTCAAGCTGTTCTGTCGTGAATGTTCCGTCAATGTTTCCGTAAAGGAAATCTGTCACTTCCGACAGGTGACGTTCAATGTCACTTTCGTCAATCGCACTTATTTCGCCAAGTTCCGAAATTGCGGTAAGTGCCGCGATTTCACCCTCTGCCAACGCACCTGTAACGTATTTCTGCGGACAACCGCCTGCAACGTCACCTGCGGCATACAATCCTTTTACGGTAGTCCTTCTCTTTGTATCCACCCAATAACCGCTTGCGGTGTGACCGCCTACGATATAAGGCTCTGTACCCTCTATCTCAACATTTTGCTCTGACGGATTTTTACCGCTTTCAATCCATTTAAGAGTCTGTGACGGTGCCATATTCAGATAAGCCTTTTTCAAATCCTCGCTTGCCTCTTGGGATATACCCTCTGTACGAAGATAGCAAGGACCTCTGCCCTCAATATTTTCATTCACCGTTCCGTACACTCTCTCGGAGGTTGTAAGACCGTATTTTGTTTCGTAAACCTCTCCGAGCGAATTTATTTGCTTTGCACCCGCACCTTGTGCCAAAGTACCTGTCGGAGCGATTGTATCTTTACAGCGAAGTGCTATAAACCGCATTTCAAATGTCGTCATTTCCGCACCGGCTTTTATACCCATTGCATATCCGGCACCCGTATTAAACGGCGGATACCACATTTTATGACGTGAAAATCCGGGATTATTCGGCTTGTAAAGACCTGCCGCACCGCCTGTTGCGATTATAACCGCTTTCGCCTCGATTATGTAAAACGTATCGTTTTCAATACCTATACCGTATGCACCCTTTATCCTGTTACCCTCAACCGCATAATCAATAATATTTACACGATTAAGCACCGATACATTTTCTTTTTGCAATGCCGCCTCTGCCAAAATAGGCTTTATATTTTCACCGTTGATTTTAAGGTTTCTGTTACCTCTTGTCACATACTTTCCGTTTTCGTCCTTCAAAATAACAAGTCCGAGTTTTTCAAGTCTGTCTACGACTTCATTCAGCTTTTCGGACATTGTAAGAAGTAAATCTTCTCTTACAATTCCGTCCGCGTCCTTTTTTGCATAATCAACGTAATCCTGCGGAACACGTCCCTCTGTTATGTATGCGTTAAGTGCATTGACACCGGCGGCAAGACAGCCGCTTCTCTTTATATGTGCCTTTTCACATATAAGCACCTTAGCATCGGAATGTTCTGCGACAGTAACCGCCGCATAGCAACCGGCAGTACCACCGCCTATAATTAAAATATCTGTTTTTAATCTTTCGGTTTTCAATATATTTGTCATATAAACACCTCTTTTATCAGATTACCAATGAATCCTCCGAAATTGATTTATTGTCAAGCAAGTATGCCTTATCGCCGACCGTAACAAATATTCTGTACAAGAATACGTCAACTTCTTCACCGACTTCAATCGCCTGTTCGTCAAGACCGCGTCTGGCTTTAAGTTCCGTACCGTCCACGTCTACGACTACTTCTATACTGTCGCCTCTGAACAATACATTTTTCGTAACTCCGTGAGATGCGGAGCTTTTGTATTTCTGTACTTCGTTTTTCTTTGTCACTTTAACAAATTCAGGTCTTACGATTGCTTTTTCGACATTTTCAATATGCTCAAAATTATGAAACTTTGAATAATCATCAACGAATGTTGTTTCTCCGAAAAATGATGCTGTAAATGCTGTTTTCGGATTGTGATAAATTTCAATAGGTGTTCCCGTCTGTTCAATTCTACCCTTATTTGTTATTATAATTTCGTCTGCAACTTCGATTGCCTCATCTTGGTCGTGGGTTACGAATATACTTGTAACTCCAAGCTTTTCAATCATTTCTCTAAGCCAGCTTCTAAGCTCTTTTCTTACTTTTGCGTCAATCGCCGCAAACGGTTCGTCAAGAAGTAAAAGCTGTGGATTAGGTGCAAGCGCTCTTGCGAATGCCACTCTCTGTCTTTGACCGCCCGAAAGCTGACTCGGATAACGTTTTTCCAAACCCTCAAGACCTATAAGTTTAATAAGTTCTCTTACTCTCTCGTCTATCTTCTTTTTATCGGCTTTCTGAACTCTAAGACCGAATGCGATATTATCATACACCGTCATATACCGAAACAGTGCATAATTCTGAAATACAAAGCCAATCCCTCTCTTGCTTGCCGCAAGGTCGTTTACTCTCACACCGTCGATTATAATATCGCCGCTGTCCGGAGTCTCAAGACCCGCAATCATTCGCAGAATAGTTGTCTTACCGCTGCCGCTCGGACCTAAAAGACCGATAAGTTTACCCTTTTCAACGCCGAAGTTGACATTGTCCGACGCTTTATAATCGCCGAAGTTTTTGTTTATATTTTTTAATTCAACGTACACTCTATTCCGCCTTCTTTCCTTTGTATTCAACAATACTTCTGATTATCAAAATAATCACTGCCAAAATCACAAGTATTGACGCTACCGCAAATGCCGGTACATATTTATTGTCGCCGAAAAGTATTTCAACCTGCAACGGAAGCGTATTCGTTTTACCTCTCAAATGTCCCGAAAGGACTGATACCGCACCGAATTCACCCATCGCTCTTGCCGTACAGAGTACCACTCCGTAAAGCAATGCCCATTTTATATGAGGGAATGTTACTTTTCTGAAAATAGTAAATCCGCTTGCACCCATAAGTGCCGCCGCTTCTTCCTCTGTGCCCTGTTCCTCAAGTATCGGTATAATTTCTCTTGATATAAACGGAAACGTTACAAATATCGTTGCCAATATAATTCCCGGTACGGCAAACACTACTTTTATACCGGCTTGCTGTAAATAAGGATAAAGCACGCTTTGTCTGCCGAATACCAATATGAATATCAAACCTGCTATAACGGGTGAAACCGTTACCGGAATATCAATAAGCGTTGTCAAAACCTTTTTGCCTTTAAACCGGAACATTGTCAAGAACCATGCCGCAAACAGTCCGAAGAATGTGTTTACAACAAGCGCCGACAAAGTTGCTTTTGCGGTAAGCTTTACCGCGCTTATCGTATCTTTATCGGTTATGTACTGAAAATATTTTCCTACACCGTTACGAAGTGCAACGGATATAACCGTATAAAGCGGAAGAATTAAGAATACAAATGCGAATAATACGCTGACGGCAATCAATATCCATTTAACAACCTTACTGCCTTCATTTTTCTGCATACTATCTTCCTCCTTTTAATATTTTTGTGCTTCTCGCCTGAATAAGATTTACAATGAACAATATTGCAAATGAGAATGCAAGCATTACAAGTGCTATTGCCGTTGCACTGTTATAGTCAAAGTCCTGTAATTCCGACATAATTATAAGCGGTGTTATTTCCGTTTCATAAGGCTTGTTGCCTGCTATAAAAATTACACTGCCGTATTCTCCTATACATCTTCCGAGTGCCAAGCCAAAGCCTGTAAGTGCGGGAGGAATTATTTCCGGTAAAATTACTTTACGAAATATCGTTCCTCTGTTTGCACCAAGCGCCCCTGCCGCCTCCTCATATGACGGATCAAGCTTTTCAAGTACAGGCTGTACCGCTCTTACAACGAACGGTATGCCGATAAATATAAGCGCCACTACGATTCCGATTCTTGTATGTGCTATTTTTATACCGAACGGTGCGAATAATTTTCCTATAAGTCCTTCTTCTGTTGTAAGGTTTGTAAGAGCCAAACCGGCAACAGCTGTCGGAAGTGCGAACGGAAGTTCAATCATTCCGTCAAGAACACGTTTAAACGGAAAATCATATCTTACAAGCACCCAGGCAAGTATGACGCCCATAATCGAATTTATTATTGATGCGATAAGCGAAGTGAGGAAAGTTACCTTAAAACTTGCAAGAACACGCGGACGTGTAATTGTTTCGATAATATCGCTCAGGTGCATTCTTGATGTGTAAATCACAAGTGCCGCCAACGGTATAAGAACAACTAAGCTCAATATTGTAATTGTCACGCCCATTGAAAGTCCGAAACCGGGTATTACTCTTTTCTTCTTTGCTTTCATTTACATTCCTTCTTTACTTATCTTTTTTTTCATAAATGCGGTCAAATACTCCGCCGTCATCAAAATGCTTTTTCTGTACTTCGTCCCAACCGCCGAAGTCTTGTATTGTTACAAGATTTATGTTAAGGTCAAATGTATCTGCATATTCGTTTAATATATCAGGGTTTGACGGACGGTAGAAATTGTCGCCTGCAATTCTCTGTGCCTCATCGGAATATAAATAACTTAAATATTCCGTTGCAACATTTCTTGTACCTCTTTGGTCAACCACATCATCAACCACCGCAACAGACGGCTGAGCCAAAATGCTTATGCTCGGCGTTACGATTTCATATTCATCGGGATTTTCCTGAACCGATAGGAACGCCTCATTTTCCCAAGCGATAAGTACATCGCCTTGATTGTTTTCAACAAATGATGTTGTAGCACCTCTTGCTCCCGAATCAAGTACAAGCACGTTTTCGTATAACTTCTTTATAAATGCCTCAATCTGTGTTTCGTCACCGTTGTAAAGTTTATCGGCATATGCCCAAGCCGCAAGGTAATTCCATCTTGCACCGCCTGAAGTTTTCGGATTAGGTGTTATAACTCCGACGCCGTCTTTAACAAGGTCGCCCCAATCCTTGATATTTTTCGGATTGCCTTTTCTTACAAGGAATACGATTGTTGAAGTGTAAGGCGAACTGTCTTTGTCAAATTCATTTATCCAGCCGTCCTCTATAAGTCCTGCGTCTTGTATTGCCTTTACGTCATATTCAAGCGCAAGCGTTACAACGTCTGCCTCGTTTCCGTTTGCAACTTCAAGTGCTTGCTTACCGCTGCCGCCGTGTGACTGTATAACTTCAACGTCCTGTCCTGTTTGCCCTTTCCAATGCTCTGCGAAAAGTTCGTTGTACGCACTGTATAATTCTCTTGTAGGGTCGTATGATACATTCGTTATCGTAACCGACTTTTCTGTACTTGTGTCTGCACTGTTTCCGCAGCCTGCAAGTACCGTTACCGCCAAAATTGATGTTAATAATATACTAAAAATTTTCTTTTTCATAAATTCATTACCTCGCTATAATATAAAATTTATTTTTTTATCACCTCTGAGCCATACACATTCGGCAACACATCTTTCTATATACCATGCTTTTTCTGTTCAAATTTTCTCTCATAATCGTTGCCTCCTTTGTTATTCATACTTTTCCTATGGGATATAGGATTTTTAATGTCCTTATCTTACTCCTATATTGTCGTTTTGTCAACATTTTCATATAGTAAAAAAATTAAATTTTTTTCCTATATGTTTTATTTCGGACGACCGATGATCGTCCGCTACGAAATACTTATAAATTAAGAAAAGCAAAATTATCCGAATATAATTAATCATACTTGCAAATAATAACACAAAACGAAAGGCGGAAATTTTTATGTTAAGAGGAAAAATAGTAGTAGTCGGTGCCGGTTTTGTGGGTTCTACAACCGCATACACAATAATGCTTGACGGTTTTTTCAGAGAAATTGTATTGATTGACGTAAACAAAGACAAAGCCGACGGTGACGCTCTTGATATGGCTCACGGCACATCTTTTCTAAAGCCTGTAAGCGTTTACAGCGGAGATTGGAAAGACTGTGCCGACGCCGATATAGTCGTTATAACAGCAGGGGTAAACCAAAAAGTCGGCGAAACACGAATTGACCTGTTAAAACGAAATACCGAAATTTTTAAAAGTATAGTTGAAAATATTATGAAGTACGCGCCGACAGACGTAATACTTCTTACCGTCACAAACCCTGTCGACATTCTGACGTATGTCACCTATAAACTTTCGGGACTTCCTAAACAGCAAATTATCGGCTCGGGTACGGTTCTTGACACTTCAAGACTGAAATATCTTATCAGCAAACATACGGGAATTGATGCACGTTACTGCCACACATACATTATCGGTGAACACGGTGACAGTGAAGTTGCGGCATGGAGCATTACAAACATTGCCGGTATGAGTATGAAAAGTTTTTTTGAGCATTACGGCAAGTGTACAGATGAAGATTTACAAGCGATGTACAGCGAAGTTAAAAACTCCGCATACGAAATTATACAAAAAAAAGGTGCAACCTACTACGCAATAGCGACAGCAGTTGCACGAATTGTCGAATGTATTTCCGGCGGTGAAAATTCTGTTCTCACCATTTCAAGCGTCTTAAGCGGCGAATACGGAATTGAGGATATTTCGCTCAGTGTTCCGACACAAGTTTCGGGTTACGGTGTTGAACGCATACTTGACGTTCCTTTTAACGAAACCGAACTTCAAGGCCTTAGAAGCAGTGCCAAAACACTTAAAGACAGCCTTAAATCAATCGGTTTTTAAATCATAAATAATTGCATTACAGATTGCGGCGGCCACATTTGAGCCGCCTTTTCTGCCTCTTGCGACTATATACGGCACACCCGATGTCATAATCAATTCTTTTGCCTGCACAACATTCACAAAGCCGACAGGTACACCGATTATCGCAATCGGATTAATTTGACCGTTCTTTATGAGTTTGTCAAGTTCTATAAGTGCGGTCGGTGCATTTCCCACAGCAAAAATCACGTCTTTTTCAAGTTTTGACGCTTTTTCCATACTCGCAACGGCTCTTGTAGTGCCGTTTTCCTTTGCGGCTTTTGCAACGTCCTCGTCGGACATAAAACAATGCACCTCTCCACCGTATGACGCAAGACGTTTTTTGTTTATTCCCGAACGTGCCATTTGCGTATCGGTTACAATATCCGCACCGTTCTTTATCGCGGTCTTTATAATCTCAACCACGTTTTCCGAAAAGCACAAATTGTCAAGATAATCAAAATCGGCGGTTGTGTGAATAACACGTTTAACAATCGGTTTAATCGTTTTTTCTATATCGTGCGGAAGTTCGCTCTCTATGATTTCAAAACTCCTCTTTTCGATTTCTGACGGCAATACGTTTTCAAATTCCATTAATATTCTATCCCCTCTCTTGCAACAATTCCCTTGTCATATGGGTGCTTTATCTTTTTAATTTCAGAAATATAGTCGGCTCTTTCGCAAAACCATTCATCAGGGTTTCTGCCCGTCATAACAAGCTCGCCGCCGTAATTTTCAACAATATTTCTCACACTCGCCTTATCAACCAAATCATAATTATATGACGCAAAAATCTCGTCAAGCACTATCATATCAAATTCATTCATATTATCAAGTGCATACTGTAAATTTTCGTTATGGCATTTCACGATATTTTCTTTGTCACTGTCGGACATACTTCTGAAAAAGCCGTAGTTTTTGTCACAGCGCATAACCTTTATATTCTCACACTTACCCAAAACTTCAAGTTCCCCCGTATACGAGCCTTTTAAAAACTGCATAAAAAGCACTTTTTTACCGTAACCGCCGCAACGCACCGCAAGACCGATTGACGCGGTCGTTTTGCCTTTGCCGTCACCGCAATATATGTGTATCATTTTTTACACCTCTTTGTTAATAATTTTGTATATCAAGTCCATATCAAGACTTTCACGCACCATATCGGCAAGCCTGTCATATTCACGTTCTTTCAGTTCCGCCATATCAATGCTCTTGATTTTTGTACTGTCTATACCCTTTTTGTCACACAAACACTTGACAATTTTATCGGCACACTTATCAAATATGCCGTGTACATAACTTCCGTAAACGTCACCTTGTGAAATTCCGTCTTGCTTGCCGTTTGACAGCTTCGTCATACAAGGGACACTAAATTCACTTTTACCCATATGAATTTCATATCCCTCAAATTCAGTGCCGTTAAGGCTTTTTAGTGTCCCCGTCATATTTTCAAAAACACCGTTTACTATCGTTCTTGTCTTTTCGGTTTTAAACTCCGTTTCCATCGGCAAAAGTCCCATACCGCGAACACTTCCGCCGTTTTCCACACCGTCTGTATCGGTGATTTTTTCACCAAGCATTTGATAACCGCCACATATACCGAAAATAGGGCATTTACTTTTTTTAACCGCCGCCTCAATACCGTTTTCCCTCATCCATAAAAGGTCGGCAACAGTATTTTTACTTCCCGGAAGTATAATCATATCGGGATTACCGATTTCACTCACATTATTAACATACCTTACCGACACACCGTCTATGCATTCAAACACGTTAAAATCGGTAAAGTTTGAAATTCGCGGAAAACGTACAACCGCAATATCAATCACATTTACAGTCTTATTTTCAAAACGTTCCGACAGGCTGTCCTCATCGTCAATCATAAAATGACCGTACGGAACAACTCCGACAACAGGTACATTCGTAAGATTTTCAATCATATCAAGTCCGGGACGCAAGATTTCCACGTCACCGCGAAATTTATTTATAATTGTCCCCTTAATTCTCGACTTTTCCTCATCATCAAGCAACATAACAGTTCCGTAAAGCTGTGCAAAAACACCGCCCCTGTCAATGTCACCGACAAGCAGAACAGGTGCGTCAGCCATTTTCGCCATGCCCATATTGACAATGTCGTCCTGTTTCAAATTTATTTCCGCCGGACTTCCCGCACCCTCAATAACGATTATATCGTACATTTCCGACAGTTTGTTATACGCTTTCATAATG
>ERZ840517.2534-NODE-2534-length-16043-cov-5.865149_pt1 | contig 16043 bp, 10 predicted proteins | sample MGYA00519876_ERZ840517 | MGnify/ENA primary metagenome ERZ840517 (study PRJEB31850, sample SAMEA3708882) | human gut metagenome | biome: human gut; feature: human-associated habitat; material: faeces | place: China | collected 2014 ... | reverse complement strand
GTGAACATGAGCCACGGCAGCGTGACCGCGCGCACCACAAGACTGACGCAGGCAGGGTTCGTCCCGTTTCCGCAATAGATTCTTTATCTCTTTAACTCTTTATCTCTTAGATAGTTACGTTTAATTAGCCCCGGTAGGGGCTTTTTAAGTTTTAAAATTTTAAAAAAATGAGTGTTAATAGTTTGACAATCATTAACTTTGCGGAGCAAAAGAAAAATTTTAAAAATATCAAAAATTAACATGGGAAAAGCAGAGGACAGACCAGTCTATCAATTAATGTATCGGTTATTAATGTTGATACTTGATGCAAGAGACAAGTTTCCGAAGAATTACAGGTACGAATTCGGTACGGAACTTATGATGTCCGCCCTTCGTTGTTGCGAGTTGATCCGTTATGCAAATTCAAGCCTTCCGCGTCGAGTGGAATACCTGAACGAATTCCTTGTTAAGTTTGATACGTTGAAACTCTTATTAAGGGTATGTCGAGACCGGAAACTGATCAATATTCAGACGACAGCAGACATCATTGAGATGATTACGTCGATTGAAAAGCAAATTATAGGGTGGCGTAATTTCACCGCTTCCCAGGAAAAGACAGCTTCCGTAAAGCCAGAGCCATAATCTTCACGGAGTTTATGGGAGAGCAATCTAATTTATCTATTGGGCATTCCCCCGGTAATGAACCGGGAAAGACTAAGACAGTGAATGCTGAATCCTCGAACGCGTGGTACGTGAACATGAACAACGGCAACGTGAACACGAACAACAAGACTAACGCAGGCAGGGTTCGTCCCGTTTCCGCAACAGATAAACCGATCTATGACATACCCTTATCTTCCATCGTGCATGCATTTGACGTCTGTTGCAAGAATAAACGCAATACAGATGACTGCATAGAGTTTTCGTTTGAATATGACACGGATTTGGTTGCCGTGTGGGATGCTATCAGATACGGTCGCTACGAACCTGATTATTCAAAATGCTTCATACGGAAAAAGCCCGTTCTTCGTGAAATTTTTGCTTCCGCTTATGTTGATCGTGTAATACAACATTGGGCTGATCTACGCCTTGATCCTATTTTGGAAGAGCGTTTTCAGGCACAGGGAAATGTTTCAAAAAATTGCCGTATTGGTGAAGGAGCACTTTCGGCTGTTACCTATCTGAATGGGATGATCATGGAAGTCAGTGAAAATTATACGAAAGACGCATACATTTTCAAGGGTGATTTCAAAAGCTTTTTTATGTCAATGTCCAAATCCCTGTTATGGGAAATGATCGACCTGTTTATCCGGGATAACTATAAAGGCGACGATATAGAGTGTTTATTATATATATTGCGCACTGTTATCTTTCACCAGCCACAGCATAAATGTTATAGGAAATCACCGTTACATTTATGGGATGAGTTGCCTCATGATAAAAGTTTGTTTCATGCTGATCCGGATCATGGTTTTGCCCCCGGCAGTCTTCATGCGCAGAAATTCGCAAATTTTATCGGCTCTTGTTTTGATTACTATGTTTCCGAAATACTGGGAATCAAGTATTATGTGCGTTTTGTGGATGATTTCGCCTTTGTAATGCGTAATAAAGAAGATATTCTAAATACTGTTCCTTTGCTTGACAGTTACCTGAAAGAGCAGCTGCTTCTTAAATTACATCCTAAAAAAATATATATACAGCATCATTCTAAGGGAGTTTTGTTTGTAGGGGCATTCATTTTGCCCGGTCGAATTTATATTTCAAACCGTGTTGTCGGTAATTTATACGATGTAATCAGCAAATATAATAAAATAGCGGAGGAAGGCTTTGCGGAAGCACACGCGGACAAATTTGTTGCCACCCTGAATTCCTACTATGGATTAATGAGGCATTTCAATACGTACAATCTAAGACGGAAAGTGGCGAAACGTATTAATCCTGCATGGTGGGAATATTTTTATGTTCAGGGACATTGGGAGGTTTTTGTGTTGAAGAACGAATATAATTTTAAGAAACAATTAAAAAAACAAATAAGAAAAGGCAATGCGAAAAAATATCTTACCCCGGAAATTGGCTAAGCCGATCGAACAATTATCCGATGGAACATGGATAATACGATATGCAATACAATCCATTGACAGAACCGATAACGAAGGAAACGAACTGGTGACATTTGCCAGTTCCATATTCCTTGAAAAACCAACGTTGGAAATGATAAAAAAAAGTATTCATAGATATGCAATGAGCGTTCTTGATGATGAAGATGTTCTTCCACTTGTTGCCAATCCTGATTTATCAGTTTACATGATCATAGATTGAAATTAAAGCCTGTTTAAACGATGATTAAACAGGCTTTAATTTTGCACCAAAAATCACATTTTGTTTTATGTTAATATGTGTTTTAATGACACATTTTGTTTTTCGGTCGGGAATTTTTTGATTTGGCGATTGTAATAAGACTTTCAGGATCATTACTTTCAGGTATTAACTCCACTTCATATAAAGAAACATACGTTTTATCAGGAGAGTAATTTCGGCGAAGATAATGAAGTGCCTGATTTTTGGTAGATGTATATAAGTATTGCTCAATAGTTTTGATATGCCCTAAAGATTCCCTTTTCTTCCAAACAGTCGTAAATACATCCAGCACAGCCTCCTCAGCCGGTTCCTTTGCTTGTAAATAGTAATAAGCCACATGATACAATCTTTGCGAATATTGTTCAAACAATTGCCGCAAAGCATTTTCATCACCGGTGATGATCTTATTTAGTAAACCTTCCGGATTCATTTCATTTTACATATTTTAGATAGACTTTAGGGTTTAAATATACATTGCTCCCGTATACGCTTGGCAAATGTAGGAATATATAAAAAATAATCAAGTATAAACCCGTAGTTTTTATTTGTTGCTGTCATCTATATATAAAAACAGCACAATGAAAGAAGATTATAACATAAAAGACCCTAAGGTTGATGATTTAATTAATCGTCTTCGCTTCAAACTACCGGAGTATGACACTATTTCGAACTACAAACGACTACAAGAACGGATTAACATTCCGGTAATATCGTTAAGTAAGAATATCTCTCCGGCATGGAAGTGGTTTTCCATTGCTGCCTCTTTTGCTCTTTTGGTTGTTTCAGCCTTTCACTTTATTGACTTAAGCCGTCCGGAATTAGTATGGTATGAAGTCGCAGCAGTTCCGGATGCAAAAACAAAGATTGTACTTCCGGATAGCAGTACTGTATGGCTTAATGCCAATGCCCGCCTTGTTTACCCCCGTTCTTTTGAGGATGTAAACAGGAAAGTCAGTATTTCGGGAGAAGCTTTTTTCCAAGTTCGCAAAGACAAGAATCATCCCTTCATTGTAGATATTGGGAAATTGCAGGTTGAAGTATTGGGAACCTCTTTTAATGTAATGACAGATACATACAATGATGAAATAAGAATATCCTTACTTGAAGGAAAAGTGGCTTTATATGAAAAAGGGCAATCTTCTAAATCTGCCAAAATTCTTATGCCCAACCAAGAAGCTAAATATTCACCGTCAAATGGTGAAATTATGATTTCTCCTATCCGCATGGACAATGTCATGTCATGGATTACAGGGAAATTTAGCTTTGAGGATAACACTTTGGCTGAAATCGGAGAAGAATTAGAACGAGCATTTCACGTTAAGATACATATTGAAAACGAGGCTATACGCAAAAAGACTTTTAATGCAACGTTTGAAGATAAAGAAACTCTGGACGAAATACTCTCTATTCTCCAGATTTCAGCAAAATATAAAATGGAGAAAAAACGCGGAGAAATCTATATTTATTAATTGTAAAACCCTATAAAATAATACTATGAACAGCTCTTGAACCCTAAAAAACATTTGGGAATGCGCCAACATCCCCAAACGTAATCGCTAACCGGCAGCCCACTACAACTGCCAAGTATCAAATATTTAATATACAAAAATATGAATAATAAATTATTTATTAGCCATAAAAACACCCATTTAAGATTCTATAACTTTATTCTTTCTACCAAGAAAAGTTATTCCGTATTCTTAATAAGTTGCATCTGCTTTTTCTTTTCAACTAATCCGCTGATAGCACAATCTGTCTCGTTGAATTTCAACAACGCGTCATACGAACAGATCTTTAATACGATTGAGCAAAAAACCGGATATAAATTTGTTTATAACACACAAGAAATCAACAAACACAGTTTACGCTCTATCACTATAAAAGACAAAAACATCGAAACTGTATTAAATGAACTCTTTAAAAATACAGATATATCTTATCGTATATCCAATAAACATATCGCTCTGTTCAAACAAGTAACCAGAAAAATAACGGGGACGGTAACTGATCAGACTGGCGAACCTATTATCGGAGCAAATGTTCTTGTGAAAGGAGCCAAAACCGGAGTCATCACAGATTTCGAGGGTAAATTTACGTTGTCGGTAACCGACAATAGCATACTAATCATATCATACTTGGGGTATGTTACTCAAAACGTCTCAGTAAAAGGTCAGACACATTTTAAAATCACATTGAAAGAAGACACACAAAGTCTGGATGAGGTAGTTGTGGTAGGTTATGGCGTTCAAAAGAAACGCGACCTTACCGGAGCCATATCCTCAGTGAAAATGTCTGACACTCCTATAGGTACATTCTCCACAACTGCTCATGCATTAGCAGGTAAAGCAGCCGGTTTACAGGTAACTCAAAGCAGTGCCCAAGTGGGTGGTGGAGCCAAGTTCCGCATTCGTGGTGAAACTTCAATCAATGCCGGAAACGATCCCCTGTTCATCATTGACGGTTTTCCGGTTTCTGCCTCTTCAACACTCGACTCGGAGAAGAATTTTTATAAAACAGGTACAATTGACAACATATTATCGTCTATCAACCCCAATGACATAGAATCGATTGAAGTATTGAAAGACGCCAGTGCAACAGCTATCTACGGCTCACGTGCAGGACATGGCGTTATTATCATTACTACTAAAAGAGGTAAAACCGGAAAAGCCAAAGTAACCTATTCCGGCAATCTCTCTGTGCAAACCATTAAGAACAACTATAAAATGTTGAATGGGAAACAATACAGAATACATAGAAATATGTACCTTTATGAAAAATGGTTGAAAGAGACCGGACAAGGCATATATGCCGATTATATACCCGACACTTCTTCGAAAACTTATACTCCCAGATATACAGATGAAGAAATTGCAACCGCCCAAACCACAGACTGGCTGGACGAGGTAACCCGTACCGGAATGCAGCAATCTCACAATGTTTCATTGACAGGCGGTTCTGAGAAAACACAATATGCAGCCTCTCTAAACTATTTTACACAAAAAGGGGTGGTAAAAAACAATGCAATGGACCGGTTCACAATGAAAGTCAATCTGGATCAGGAACTATCAAAATATATCAAAACAGGTTTCTCCCTTCATTTAAGTCGCAACCAATATGACAACTCATCATTGGGAGACAATGATTTTGAAAACGCAGGTATTATTTCGTCAGCTTTGCGCTTCGACCCCAGTGTCCCCGTCCGTGATGAAAATGGCGATTATTCAATCTTCCCGGATATGGCACAATACCCCAATCCGATATCGCTGCTCGAAGTTACTGATAAAACAACAAGCGACAGAGTTCTGGTTAATGGCTATTTACAAGCAGAGCCAATAAAAGGGTTGACTTTAAAAGCTAACCTGGGAGTTGACCGCAGATATGATAAAAACAAAAGCTATGTGCCTAACACTACCGTAGCCGGAGCTGCAAAAGGGGGGATAGCCAACATCCTTCAACGTGATAATATAGATTATCTCATGGAACTGACGGCAAACTATACTAAAGATTTCGGGAATCATAGCCTGACAGCGCTAGTCGGTTATTCTTATCAACAGTTTAATCAAGAAAGCGTATATGCCGGCAACGAAGACTTCTCTACAGATGGATTTCTTTACAACAATCTGCAGGCCGGAGCCGGAACTAAGCCTTATGTAAACTCCTCAGCCAGGAAAAGTGCTTTAGGCTCATACTTTGCCAGAGCAAACTATTCTTATTTAGGAAAGTATCTGCTGACAGTTACCGTTCGTGCCGATGGTGAATCAAACTTCCACCCGGACTACCGTTGGGGATATTTCCCTTCAGTGTCTGCCGGCTGGAGGTTCAGTGATGAAGAATTCATGAAACCTTTGTCAAGCATTCTTTCTAATGGTAAATTGAGAGCCAGTTACGGACAAACCGGTAATTCAAACATAGGGAACTATATGACCGACTCTTACGGAGTAGTTTCCGGCTGGGTATTCGGCAATGACGGTTATATGGGTACTGCAATAACCAAAAGAGGAAACAAAAAGTTAACTTGGGAAACTACAAGTGAATTCAACATCGGTCTGGATCTGGGTTTCTTTGATAACCGGATTTCACTATCCATGGAATATTACAACCGAATTATTTCTGATTTGTTGGTAAGTAATAAAAGTCTGCCCGCCTATAATGAAATTAATACCATAGCAGCCAACATCGGTAAAACCCAGGGACGCGGGTTTGAGCTAACACTGAGTACCGTAAATATCATGAATAAAGACTGGACATGGAGTACTGATTTTACGTTCTATACTTTTAAAGACAACTGGTATGAACGAGATCCTAATTGGAAGCCAGCCGCATACGAATCAAAAAAAGATCCGATCCGTTCTTACTACTCATATGTATCTGATGGCTTGTTACAAGTAGGTGAAAAAGCACCGGCATGGCAACCCACTTTAGTACCAGGCCAAATTAAACTGAAGAATCTATACGATACGGGAACTTCACCTAATGTATTAGATCAATATGATAAAGTCAATCTTGGATCGCAAGATCCTAAATGCACTTTAGGTCTTAACAATACGCTTAGATACAAAAACCTCGACTTTAATATTTACTTCTATGGCGAAATTGGCCGCTTACGCGGAGCCAGCTATTATGATGCCTGGATAGTAGGTCTTGGAAACAGTCTGACAAATGTATCACAACAATCATTGCACTCATACACCAATGCAAATCAAAATACAACGGTTCCGAACCTCATTGAGAGTGCATACGATTTCGGAGACTATTATCACAAAAAGATTAATTACCTGAGATGTAGAAACATCACCCTCGGATATACGATTCCTGTTTCCAAATCAATAGCTAACAGCGTACGTATCTCTGCAAACGTCAGCAATCCGTTTGTATTTACAAACTGGAACGGCGTTGATCCCGAAACTGACACAGGAAATTTCTCTTATCCAAACGTAACTTCTTTTAGTTTCGGTATAGATATTTCATTCTAATAACTGAAAAAACATGAAAATGAAAAAATTAAATATATATATCATTGGACTTTTGACTCTCATGTTGTGTGGGATACAAAGTTGTGCGTTAGAATCAGAGGTATTCGATGAGATCACCCCCTCGATATACCCCCAAACAGAACGTGATGTCCGCGACCTGGTTACGGGAAATGCTTATTCTCCATTCCAGAATTACGATTACGGAGGTTTGTATAATGTAGCTAATGGAGTTATGCTTATTTCGGACATGGCTACCGAATATGGTTTCTGCTCATGGGGCGGATGGATTTGGGAACCCCTCGAATTTGCTCGTTGGACCCCCAGTGACGAAGATCGCATTGCTTATCCTTGGACAAACTACCTTAAAGGAATAAGTAAAATGACACTTACCATCGACCGAATAACAAACGTAAACATGAATAAAGACCTTTTGAACCAATATATAGCAGAGTTACGTTGTGCCCGCGGTTTTCTGGCCTTTTTATTATACGACCTGTACGGTCCTATTATTGTAGCCGATCTAGAGACGCTCAAGAATGCAGAAGATGAAATAATCCTTCCACGTTTAAGTGAAGAGGAAACACACAATTTCATCGTCACCGAGCTGACCGAAGCTGCAAAAGTTTTACCATATAGTTACGATAAAAGTAGTTCGGATTACGGAAGATTTACAAAAGGGTTATGCCACATGGTATTACTTAAATTCTATATGCAAACGAAACAGTGGGATAAAGCTATCACCGAAGCTCGTGAATTGCAGAAGCCCGAATATAAATACGCATTGGTGACAGACAAAGGGGCCGAGAGGTCAGCTTATGCCAATATCTTTACATACGCCAATGAAAAGAACTCGGAAACAATCTGGTCTGTAAACTGTCTTACAGGTTATCAGGTTCATTTATGGTATCCCCATGTTATGCCAAGTAACCTCAAGGCATTCGATGCCGGAAGATTTGATGGTGGCTGGGGAGGTTATAAAATGACATGGAAATTCTTTAAAACATACGAAGATGGAGATGAGCGTAAACAAACTATCATCTCCGAGTATGATACATGGGAAGGTACTACCCTTAACGAAACCAACAAGGGAGTGGGAAGTAACTCCTTACAGGACGGTGTCATTCCATTAAAATATAAAATAGAAAGTAATAATGCAGGAAATCAGTGTCAGACAGATTGGATTGTATACCGCTATGCCGATGTGTTGACTCTATTGGCAGAAGCCATTGTCAGAGAAGGAAATACAGTTACAACAGAAGCCATTAATTTACTGAATCAAGTCAGAACACGTGCCGGTTTAACTGCATATACAGCTTCTTCTTTCAGCAGTGCTCGTGATTTCCTTGATAAATTATTGATAGAACGTGCACACGAGTTTTATTTCGAAGGGTGCCGCCGTCAGGATCTTATCCGCGATGGTTCTTATGTAGCAACCATGAAACAAAAATGTACCGATTACGGACAAGTGTCTATTATAAACGAAAACTATCATCGTTTCCCAATACCGGAATCAGCTATTATTGCGGGACAAGGGATTATTAAACAGAATCCGGGATATTAGTCATCACATATTTTTAAATTAAAAGAGGAGGTAGTACATCAACACTACTTCAAAGTGGATATTTTGATGTACACTCCTCAGCTAATCATCTACCATGAAATATATTGTTCTTTTTCAGCATCTCCAGTTGAAGAACATAGGGCTAGTCTTACTATGCTCCTTTATGTTTTCCAACCTGCTATACTCCCAATCGACGAGAGAAGTCATCAACTTCGATCACGGCTGGCTATTCAACAGATACGGTCTACAGCCTGATGGTAAACGAATAGATGAGCCTTTTGGGAATGGCAGTCCGGATTCTCCATCTCCTAAAGAGTTAGCCTTTAATGACAAAGACTGGAGGAAATTGGATGTCCCTCACGACTGGGGCATTGAAGGACCTTTCAGGGAAAATCTGGATGGCTATACAGGTAAGCTACCTTGGCGGGGAATCGGCTGGTATCGTAAACGCTTCAACATCAAAAATATAGATAAAGATAAAATGTTTTTTCTTGATTTTGATGGCGTGATGGCCAATGCGGAGGTATATCTTAACGGAAAGAAGATAGGAGAACGTCCCTATGGCTACATTTCCTTCAGGGTAAATCTTACGCCCTATATTCGCTTTGATTCGGAAAATATCATTGCAGTCAGAGTGGATACGGAGAAACTGGGTTCTCGTTGGTATCCCGGAGCAGGTATTTACCGGCATGTCAGATTGGTCAAAACCAACAAGCTTCATATTCCCCAATGGGGTGTATTTATTTCTACGCCCGAAATCAATAGCCAATATGCCACCGCATCCGTGATGGTTCAGTTGGCTAATGGAAAGAAAAAAACGGCTAGAAGCAGTTACACAATTGAAATATTCAAATTAGATAAAGCAAACATTCCCCGAGAAAGAGTTGCAGTGGGAGCTAAAGAGAATATCAAAATTGCAGCAAACGCCATCGACAGTAGCTTAGTATCTCTGAAAGTGGAGAAACCACAATTATGGGATTTGGAAAATACGAACCTCTATCTAGCCAAGGTATCAGTATACGATAGAAAGACGTTGACAGATGTATACGATGTGCCGTTCGGTTTCCGGACTTTGAAATTCACACATAACAATGGATTCCTGTTAAATGGGAAAAGAGTTCAATTGAAGGGAGTATGTATGCATCATGATTTAGGTGCATTAGGTACAGCAATCAACAAGAGTGCCATAGAACGCCAAATCAACATATTGAAGAGTTTTGGCGCTAATGCTATACGTACCTCTCACAACCCACCCGCACCCGAGTTGTTAGAACTTGCTGACAAAATGGGAATACTTATTCTCGATGAAGTATTTGACTGTTGGGCTAGTGGCAAAAACGAAAATGACTACGCTGTTCATTATTCCGAATGGCATAAAAAGGACATTGAAGCACTTGTTTGCAGAGACAGAAATCATCCTTCCGTCATTATGTGGAGTTTGGGAAATGAAGTAGAAGAACAGTATCATCCCGAAAAAGGAGTAGCAGCATATCTCAGGGATATTGTGCGGCTTTACGACTCAACCCGCCCCGTCACTTTCGGTGCCTCATATCCCAGTAAAAGTGCTATCAATGGTACAGAACTCCAAGTAGATGTCCATGGCATGAACTATCCTTCGGGGGGGTATGGCGGTCCTGATTTTTATGAAACATTTCTCAACTATCCGGGGCATGAACACTTATCAGGCTTTGCCAGTGAATCCAGTTCAACAATAAGTTCACGCGGAGTTTATTTTCCAAAAGGTTATCAAGTTACTTCATATGACTTGAAAGCCCCCGGTTGGGCATCTCTTGCCGATGCCGAATTTGCTGCATTAGACAAATATCCGGCTATTTGTGGTGAATTTGTCTGGACGGGATTTGACTATCTAGGCGAACCGACTCCTTTCAATAGCGATATGAGCGTCTTACTCAACCATGCCGCGCTCAGTGAAGAAGAACTGGCTAAAGCAAAAGAGGAACTAAAGAGAATAGAAAAAGAGCGTCCTTCCTCTCGTAGCAGCTATTTTGGCATTGTCGATCTAGCAGGTTTTCCAAAAGATCGTTATTACTTGTATAAAGCACATTGGATGCCCGACGAGCCTATGGCACATATTCTCCCCCATTGGAATTTTCCGGATAGGATAGGTAAAATAACTCCTGTGTTTGTGTATTCTTCGGGCGATGAAGTTGAACTCTTTCTGAATGGTGAATCTTTGGGCAGGAAAAAGAAAGAACAGTATCAATATAGATTCAAATGGGAGAATGTTATATACACTCCCGGAGAATTAAAGGCCATTGCCTACAAAAATGGCAAACTCTGGGCAACAGAAAGCGTAAGAACCACAGGAGAACCGGCTTTGTTACAAGTCTCCGCCTATAAAGACAAGATAAAAGTAGCTGACAATGAACTGGCTTTTATCACAGTCTCCATCCGTGACAAAACAGGAAGTGTTGTACCAACGGCCAATCATAAGATTAAATGCAAATTAGAAGGTGAAGGTAAGATTGTAGCAACGGATAATGGTGATCCAACTTCACTCATCTCTTTTTCAGCGACAGAGCGCGAAACTTTTAACGGATTCATGTTAGTTGTTATAAAGGCTCATCAAGGAGCAAAAGGAAAACTACGTCTAATTGTGGAATCCGAGAATTTGAAAAGTGCCTCTGTGGATATCAACCTATTATAAATCATTCTTATTTGAACATCATGACAACAAAATTATTAAATATAAAAACAAGACTTTTCAGATCATTGACCAATTTGGGTATGATGATTATTTTATTTTCTTGCAGTTCGTCATCTATCGGAGAAGAACCGATAAACCCTCCTGTTCCTCCTGCTTCATCCGTAGAAAAGAGTGAGTATTATGTTTCCACAACCGGTAATGATGAGAATCCCGGAACACTTACATCACCCTGGCGTACCATTCAAAAAGCTGTCACCACAGTTACCCCGGGATGTGTAGTAAATATTATGGGGGGAACATACTATGAAGAAATAAAAGTAACTGTATCCGGAACTGCTGACAAATACATCGTAATCAAAAATTATAATGACGAGGAAGTTATTATAAGCGGCAACAATAAACCCAGAGAACTAATGAATCTCAATGGCGTGAGTTATATAAAGGTAAAAGGGTTAACCTTCGCCGATTGCTTGGGATCATATTCTGTGGGAATAAAAATATCCACTACATCCGACGAGGCTTCTCATCATATTGAGATAGAATCGAATACAATCAGAAACTTATATGCAAATGCCACCGCAACAGTTTATCCGCCAAATGTATATGCCGGAGGAATAACAGTAGCCGGCTATCTGGACTCAAAAGCCATTCACGACATTATAATAAGAGAAAACACAGTAAAAGACTGTCGGACAGGTTGGACAGAAGCCATTTCAGTAACAGGAAACGTAGATGGTTTTCTGATTACTAAGAACGTAGTGACTAATACAGGAAACATCGGTATAGATGCGTCAGGGCATTGGGGTATTTCGAAAAATCCTGCCACAGATTTCGCCAGAAACGGAGTCATCTCTGAGAATCATGTTTCATACTGCAAAAGTCCTGTTGAGGGAGGTGCAGGTATTTATTTGGATGGAAGTTCAAATATCCTTGTTGAGAAAAACATTTCGCACAACAATGTTTATGGTATTACCGTAGGGTGTGAAAGGGCAAACAATTTTGTAACTAATAATATAATCAGAAATAACATCTGTTATCACAATGAAGGGTTTGGAATCGGACTAATGGGCTGGTCCCCTGAAGGCAGAATCATAAAAAACTGCCAAGTTGTTAATAACACAACCTTTGAAAATGCGAAAGACAGATTGGGAGAAATAGCCATATACAGCACGGAAAATACTACGATTAAAAACAATATATTTTATTCAACTCACGCAAACTCAAATCTATTATATGTAGATGATAGTCACCTCAATCTCGATATGAATTTTAATCATTATTATTCCAGTTCTCCCGATGTTAAGTTTTACTGGAAGGGTAGCATATTTTCAACTTTCGAACAATATAAACAGAACACAGGCTGTGATTTAGCTTCGGCTTTCAGTAATCCTTTATTCATTGATACAGAAGTATTCGATTTTCAGTTACAATCCACATCTCCGTGTATAGATACAGGTGATCCCGCCTATACACCCGCAGAGAATGAACTGGACTTTAATCATAACCCTAGGAAAGTTGGAGCTTGTATTGATAAAGGCGCTTATGAAAAGCAATAATAAAAAAGCGGTTTACTAATATCAAACCTCATACAACAAATCCTCCCCGAAAGTTTTCAATACCAACCTTCGAGGAGGATTTTATTTCATTCTTTTATTCCCATTCTATGGTCGCATTGGGTTTAGGCGACATATCATAGCAAACACGATTCACATTCTTCACTTCTTTCAGAATACGGTCCGTGATTTTCATCAGAACAGGCCAGTCAATCGGTTCAATAGTAGCAGTCATGGCGTCTACTGTATTGACAGCGCGAATGATAACCGGCCAATCGAAAGAACGGGCATTATCACGTACACCAACAGATTTGAAATCGGGCACTACCGTGAAATATTGCCATACTTTTTTATCCAATCCGGCAATCTGGAATTCCTCACGCAGGATAGCGTCAGATTCACGCACGGCTTCCAGACGGTCACGTGTAATAGCACCCAGGCAGCGTACACCCAAACCGGGACCGGGGAAAGGCTGACGGTAAACCATTTCATAAGGTAATCCCAGCTCCAGACCACAGGCACGAACTTCATCCTTGAACAGTTGACGCAAAGGCTCTACAAGTTGGAATTTGAGATCTTCGGGCAACCCACCTACGTTATGATGAGATTTCACCATTTTAGCCGTCTTCGTTCCACTTTCCACAATATCCGGATAAATAGTACCCTGGCCTAAGAAGTCGATACCGTCCAACTTGCGTGCTTCTTCTTCAAATACACGGATAAACTCGCTACCGATAATCTTACGTTTTTGTTCCGGATCTTCCACACCTGCCAGTTTATCCAGAAAACGGTCGGTCACATCAAGATAAATAAGGTTTGCCTTCAACTGGTTGCTGAATACTTCAACGACATCCTCAGACTCCCCTTTACGCATCAAACCATGATTCACATGTACACACACCAGATTATCACCGATTGCTTTCAGAAGCAAAGCAGCAACAACAGAACTATCAACTCCGCCGGACAGAGCCAATAATACCTTCTTATCGCCTACTTGACGTTTGATTAATTCTATCTGATCATTGACGAAATTCGTCATATTCCAGTTAGCTTCAGCTTTGCAAGTATCGAATACGAAAGCCTTCACAGCATTCTTAATAGCTTCAATATCATCTGTGAATTCAGCTAGCTTCACTTCGCAAGCCGCTTTGTCATGGCCGGCAGCCATAACGGGAATCCCCATTGCATAGATAGCCGGATTTACATCAATAGCCACACCATCAATGACATTGTTCGGGCCGCCATTGATAATAATACCCTTCACGTTAGGTAATGCTTTCAATTCTTCCACTGTGATGTCGTGAGGATAAATCTCACTGTAAACTCCTAATGCACGGATGGCACGAGCCAATACCGTATTCTCATGACTACCCAAGTCAAGGATAACAATCATGTCCTGTTTCATCTGATTCTGTTTTTTTTTATTATGTTATTGTCAATAGTTTCTTTAGTTTCAACTTATCCGCAAATATAAATATTTTAAAAGACAAAAACAAGACACTTTGCTTTATGCCTTCAGCCGTATCACAAACCGGCTTCCTTTGCCTAATTCACTTTCCACCGTCAGCGTACCGCCATGAGCTTCCACAAAATCTCTCGAAATAGACAGCCCCAGCCCGCTACCTTGCACTTTCGTTCCGGGTACACGGAAATAACGGTCAAAGATACTTTTGTGATAACGAGGGTCAATCCCTTTACCAAAATCCTGAACATACAACTCAATGATATTATCTTCTTGCTTGGCACCAATCACTACACGACCGTTTTCTTTGGAATAACGAATAGCATTACTCAATAAGTTAGTCAACACCCAAGCAATCTTTTCACTATCGACAAAGAGTTTACCGATCTTTTCCTCCGGATATTCCACTTCTATCTGAATATTAAACTTATCGGCTTGTACTTGATTGGCCTTGATAGCATACTCTATCAGTTCAATCGGTTTGGTGATCTTGGGCATTAATTGCAGTTTTCCGGCTTCCACCTGAGTCATATTGAGCAATTCTCCGGTGATACCAAGCAAGCGTTCACTATTTTCCTTGATGCTCTTTGAAAGTTGCTCCTGTTCATCATTCAATGCACCGACACGCTTATCCTCCAACAGTTGAAGACTCATCATAATAGCAGCAATCGGAGTTTTCAACTCATGAGAAATAGTAGAGATAAATGTAGTCTTGGCAGAGTCCAGTTCCTTAAATTCCGTAATATTTTTCAGCAAAATGACATCTCCCAGTTTACGAGGTTCATCTTTTTCCGCTTCTGTATTAATGATAGGAACGTAGGACGCTTTGAAATAGCTTTCTTTATTATCAGCATATATTTTCAAAGGTTCCTTTTGTTCGCCTGGTGTCACCAGTTCACGAACCAACCGACGGAGCAGATCATTCTTCAAAGCAAGTTCTTCCGCTGACTTACGAATCACATTTTCACGCTTCAAATTCAGCACATTCAATGCCTCCTCATTAATAAACAGAATCTGCCGGTCCATATTTAAACCGATCACCGGATCATCTATGCTGTTCACAATCGCTTCGATAAATTTCTTGGCGGAGAGAATATCCGAAAGAGTGCTGGCACGATATTCGGTCAACCGTTCCGCCATTCGATTAAAGCTATCGGCAACTTCGCGAAATTCCTCATTCTTATCCATATTCAAGCGCTTTTCGTAATTATGATCGGCTATTTCAAGAATCCCCTCTTTCAGTTCTTTTATCGGTTTACTAATGCTCCGGGGAAGCCAATAAAGCAACACAAGTCCGGTCAGGATACAGATGCTGCCGGTAATGGAAATCCATAGTAATGCACGTTCCAGTCCGGGCATAGCAGCAGGGCTATCCGGTTCCGTTGCCGTTAGAATTTGAAGATTTACAACCGAAAGAGTTACCAGCAGAATAATCATTCCGGCCAACATTCCAATACCAAGAATCAGTTTCGTTTTAATATTCATAACG
>ERZ840517.2526-NODE-2526-length-16086-cov-10.570644_pt1 | contig 16086 bp, 15 predicted proteins | sample MGYA00519876_ERZ840517 | MGnify/ENA primary metagenome ERZ840517 (study PRJEB31850, sample SAMEA3708882) | human gut metagenome | biome: human gut; feature: human-associated habitat; material: faeces | place: China | collected 2014 ... | reverse complement strand
GCACCGCTGCCATCACCATGCCGGGCACGATCTTATCGCAGTTGGGCACCAGCACAAGGCCGTCCAGCTGGTGTGCCATCAGCATGGTCTCCACGCTGTCGCAGATCAGCTCGCGGGAGGCCAAAGAGTACTTCATGCCCACATGACCCATAGCGATGCCATCGCATACACCGATGGCGGGGATCAGGATGGGGGTACCACCGGCCATCTGCACACCGGCCTTGACAGCCTCGGCGATCTTATCCAGATTCATGTGTCCGGGCACGATCTCGCTGTAGGCGCTCACCACGCCGATGAGGGGGCGCTCCAGTTCCTCCGGGGTGTAGCCCAGCGCATAAAACAGGCTGCGGTTGGGCGCGCGCTCCGAGCCCTTGGTCACGTTGTCACTTCTCATTGCAAATCCTCTTTTCTGATAAAGCCCTCTCCGTCACGGTTGCGCCGTGCCACTTCTCCCGAGAGGGAGAGGTTTTCGCGGAGGAGCTATAAGGTTCCCTTTTCAACAAAAACTCCCCCTTTCGGGGGAGCTGACCGCCGAAAAGCGGTCTGAGAGGGTTCTCCTCTTACTTCTTCAGCCAGCTCATCATGCTGCGCAGTTCAGCACCCACCTTCTCGATGGGCAGCTCAGCCTCCATACGGCGCTTGGCGAGGAAGTGCACCTTGCGGCCGCCCTTGGGGCTCATCTCGGTCAGGAACTCGGAAGCAAAGGTGCCGTCCTGGATTTCGGTCAGAACCTTCTTCATCTCCTTGCGGGTCTCCTCGGTGATCAGGCGCTTGCCGGTGCGGTAGTCGCCGTACTCGGCAGTGTTGGAGATGGAGTAGCGCATCTTGGAGAAGCCGCCCTCGTTGATCAGGTCAACGATCAGCTTCATCTCGTGGCAGGTCTCAAAGTAGGCCATCTCGGGCTCGTAACCGGCCTCCACCAGCGTATCGAAACCGGCGTGGATCAGCTCGGAAACACCACCGCACAGCACGGCCTGCTCGCCGAACAGATCGGTCTCGGTCTCCTCCTTGAAGGTGGTCTGCAGGATGCCTGCACGGCCTGCGCCGATGCCGGAAGCATAAGCCAGTGCGATATCCTTGGCCTTACCGGTGTAGTCCTGCTCCACGCAGATCAGAGAGGGGCAGCCCTCGCCCTCGGTGTACAGGCGGCGCACGATGTGGCCGGGGCCCTTGGGAGCGATCATGATGACGTCCACGTTCTTGGGAGCGGTGATGGTCTTGAAGTGGATGTTGAAGCCGTGTGCAAAGGCCAGTGCCTTGCCCTCGGTCATGTAGGGAGCAACCTGGGTGTTGTAGATATCGGCGCACAGCTCATCGGGCACCAGCATCATGACAACATCGCCGGCCTTGGCAGCCTCTTCCACCTCCATGACCTTGAAGTTGTCATGGGTGGCAGCGAACTCAGAAGCCTTTGCCCAGTGAGCAGAACCCTTGCGCAGGCCGACCACAACGTTGACGCCGCTCTCAGCCAGATTCTCAGAGTGTGCATGACCCTGGCTGCCGAAGCCGATGACAGCGACGGTCTTGCCGTCCAGCACGCCGAGGTTGCAGTCGGAATCGTAGTATTTCTTGATAGCCATAATCGTTAGTCTCCTTTTACATTAACTGGTTGGTTTATCTTCCGGTCTTGTATGCTCTGTTCTATCTTTCGCTCACCCTGAGCGGAAAAGCAATGTAATTATGCCCGTCTTGCGCCCGGCGGGGGCAGCTGGACGGAGCGCACCTCCTGCGGCGGCTTCTGGATATGCTGGTGCATCCCGCCGCGCTCCAGTGCAGTAACGCCGGTGCGGCACTGTTCAAGGATGTTGTAACCCTCGAACATTTTCAAAAATGCGTCCAGCTTGTCCGGCCGGCCGATGAGTTCAAACACCATGCTGTCCGGGGAAAGATCAATGATCTTTGCTTTGTAGATGCAGGCGATCTCCCGCAGCTCTGTGCGGTTGTGCACGTCCGATTCCACCTTGAGTAGCAGCAGCTCCCGCTCCAGCGATTTTTCGCTGTCCAGCACGAACACCTGCCGGGTGACTTCCAGACGCTCGGTCTGCAGTACCAGCTGCTGCAAAGCCTTTTCGTCACTGGTAATGGTCACCGTGATGCGGCTGACTGCCGGGTCGTTGGTGGCGGACACCGTAAGGCTGTCGATGTTGAAGCCGCGGCGGCAGAACAGGCTGGACACCCGGGCCAGAACGCCGCTCTGGTTGTCCACCAGCAGGCTGATGACCCTGCGCTGATCAGATTCCATGATGCTGTGTCCTCCTTATTCCATGATGATGTCGTTGATATCGCCGCCGCCGGGGATCATGGGCAGCACCTTTTCGTCCTTGTCAATGATGCACTCGATCCAGGTGGGGCCCTTCTGCTGCAGGGCATCTGCAAAGGCTTCCTGAAACTCCGGCAGATTGGTGCAGCGGTAGCCCTTCAGGCCAAAGCCGTCTGCCAGCTTGACAAAATCGGTCTTGCGGTGGGGGTCGGTCTGGCTGTAACGCTTGCCGTAAAAACTGGTCTGCCACTGGCGCACCATGCCCAGCACCGAGTTGTTAAAGATGACCGTGATGATGGGCAGCTCGTAGCTGACGGCGGTGCAGGCCTCATTCAGGTTCATGTGGAAGGAGCCGTCACCGGTGAACATCACCACGCGCTGCTGACGCCCCAGTGCCATCTGGGCACCAATGGCGGCACCGTAGCCAAAGCCCATGGTGCCAAGGCCGCCGCTGGTGATAAATCCGCGGCTCTTAGTGTGGCGCAGGTACTGTGCTGCCCACATCTGGTGCTGACCCACATCGGTAACATACACGGCGTCGGGGCCGCACTGGTTGCACACCTCGCCGATGACCTGATGGGGCATCAGCCGGGTGGGGTCGGACACAGGGTGGTAATCCTGTGCCTGCCAGCTCTGGATCATCGTCATCCATTCCGGGTGCTTGGCGGGCTTGATCTGGGGCAGCATGGCGTTCAGCACATAGGCTGCATCGCCCACGATGGAAAGATCCACGTCCACGTTCTTGCCCAGCTCGCTGGCGTCGATATCGATCTGGATGATGGTGGCGTTCTTGGCAAAGGTCTTGGGGTTCAGCGCCACACGGTCGGAAAAGCGGGTGCCCACCGCGATGAGCACATCGCACTCTGCCACCGCCCGGTTGGAGGTGTAGCAGCCGTGCATCCCCAGCATGCCCAGATTCATCGGGTCGCCATAGGGCACAACGCCTGCCGCCATCAGGGTGTAGGTAGCAGGGATCTCCGCCTTGTGCAGCAGATCCCGCAGCGGCTGGCAGCTGGCTGCGCTGCGCACGCCACCGCCAAAGTACACCAGCGGACGCTGGGCGGCGTTGATGAGGTCTGCCGCCCAGTGCACCTGCTCCTCATTATAGGTAGTCACGGTGCGGATGGGCTCCGGCTGCTTGGGGGTGAACTCGCACACTGCTGCGGTCACGTCCTTGGGGATATCCACCAGCACCGGGCCCTTGCGGCCGCTCTGCGCAATGCGGAAAGCTGCCCGCATGGTATCGGCCAAGTCCTCTACCCGGCGCACCGTGAAGTTATGCTTTGTGATGGGCACCGTAATGCCCTCGATGTACGCTTCCTGAAAGCCGTCCCTGCCAATGCTGCTGGTGGGCACGTTGCCGGTAAAGGCCACCATGGGCACCGAGTCCATATAGGCGGTGGCAATGCCGGTGACCAGATTGGTGGCACCCGGGCCGCTGGTAGCCAGCACCACGCCGGTGCGGCCGGTGGCGCGGGCGTAGCCGTCCGCTGCATGGGCTGCGCCCTGCTCGTGGGCGGTAAGCACATGGGTGATGCGGTCGGCATTCTTATACAGCTCGTCGTAAAGGTTCAGCACAGCGCCGCCGGGGTAGCCAAAAAGAGTGTCCACTCCCTGCTCGCACAGGACCTCTACAAAGATCTGAGAACCATTCAACTGCATGGTGTTGCTCCTATTCCTGTTCCACTTCTTATCCATTCCCTCAGGGAGAGCTTTTGAAAAAGAAAAAGCCCTTGTCCCCTGCTTTCTTCAAGAGACAAAGACCTTGTAACATCAAGCTCTCTGCGGTACCACTCTCGTTGGCGTGCTGTGCACACCCTCTCACGGGCTTCCAACAAAGCCCTGCACGGTAACGGCTGCAACCGGCGCTGCTTACAGGGGCTTTTAAGACCCGTTGGGCAGGCTGCTCCGGGATGATTTTCCGCACGAAACGCTGACTGCCTTGCACCAGACGGCAGCTCTCTGAACAGTGGGGATCGTGTGGTACTTTTTCCCATCTGCGCATTTGTTGATGTAAATTATACTATAAACCGGGCTTTTGTCAATCGACAATTTGTAACCTGAATCACCCCAAAGATGAAGCATTTTTAACACCCCTTGCATCCCCGCCCGAACCGCTGTATACTTTTGATATCCGCGTACCTGCGTTTTGTAGGGTATGTGCCAATGGAGAGGAAAAGGGATCACCTATGAAACTGAGAGAATGGAATGCCCATCTGCATGGGCTTGTTGTGTTCCGCGCCCTGCTGAACGACCCTGTTGTGGCAAAGCTTTTAGACCTGACCGACCGCATGGAGGCGGGCAGCTCCTCCTACGGCCCGGTGTGCGATGCCGTAGCCGCCTTTGAGGCTGCTTTGTTTGAGTACACCACCAACTGGGGCAGTTACCTGAGCAATGCCGTGCTGGAGGCCGAGACCATCTGCGTGCGGCAGGCCGCTGCCGGGCAGCTGGACGCGCTGCTGCAAAGCGCCCTGGACAGCGAGCTGCAGTTTTTGCAGCAGCTGTGCGGGCTGACGCTGGACGAGCTGTTCCAGACCGCCTACTCGGAGCAGGCGCAGCGGCCGGAACTGGCTTTCCTGCCCCGGTGGCAGACCTGTGAGTTCGACCTTGCCGCCGCCTACGCCCAGCGCATGAGCGAGGTGGGCAAAAAGGGCTACGGCATGTTTGCAAAGCACCATGTATTCACGGTGGAAAACGGCCAGCTTGTGCCGGTAAAGTACCCCGACCCGCAGCGCCTTTCGGAGCTGCCCGGCTATGAGAAGGAGCGGGAAAAGGTGATCGCCAACACAAAGGCACTGCTGGCCGGGATGCCCGCCAACAATGTGCTGCTGTACGGCGATGCCGGTACCGGCAAATCCAGCGCGGTAAAGGCCATTGCCAACGAGTTTGCGCCCGAGGGACTGCGGCTGGTAGAGGTAAAAAAGAACCAGCTGTACCAGATCCCCGACCTGATGGACAAGCTGGCGGCAAACCCGCTCAAGTTCATCCTGTTCATCGACGACCTGAGTTTTACCGCCAACGACGACAACTTTGCCGCCCTGAAGGCTATTCTGGAGGGCAGCGTAGGCGGACGCGCTCAGAACATTGCGGTGTACGCCACCTCCAACCGCCGCCACCTCATCAAGGAGACCCTCTCGGACCGCACCGGTGACGACATCCATGAAGCCGACACCCGGCAGGAGCTGATGAGCCTTTCCGCCCGGTTCGGCCTTACGGTCACCTTCCAGCGGCCGGAAAAGGCACGGTTCGAGACCATTCTGGAAGAGCTGGCAAAGCAGCACAACATCCAGATGCCCACCGAGCAGCTGCTGCTCAAGGCCGAGGCCTTTGCCCTGCGTGCCGGTGGCCGCAGCCCCCGGGTAGCCAAGCAGTTCATCGAGCAATGCGAGGCCGGTGTGCAGAAGTAAATGCACCAGTTTTAAACGTTATCAAAAAACGGGACACCAAAGCATCCGCAGATGCTCCGGTGTCCCGCTTTTCTTGTCTTATTTTTCGCTCAGTCCCGCACAGCGATGCACTCGATCTCCAGCTTTGCCCCCTTGGGGATGGCTGCCACCTGCACGCAGCTGCGGGCGGGGAACGGCTCGGCAAAGGCCTTGGCGTACTCTGCGTTCACTGCGGCAAAATCGTTGATATCAGCCAGAAAGATCACCGTCTTGACCACGTTGTTCATGGAAAGCCCCGCCTCGGCCAGTATCGCCTTCAGGTTGGCAAGGCTCTGTGCGGCCTGCTGCTCCACGGTATCGGCCATAGTGCCGGTGGCGGGGTCTACCGGGAGCTGACCGGACACGAACACCATATTGCCCAGATCCAGTGCCTGACTGTAAGGGCCGATGGCGGCAGGTGCGTTGGTGGTAGATACGACTTTCATAGTATACTTTCTCCTCTATATTACTTTAAGTTTAAGACAAGTTCTCTTTTCGCTCTGGCAAACGATAAAGTTTACACCCGCTCGCTGACCAACTGGAAACCGGCCTTGGTCAGCTCGGTGCGGATCTGCTCGATCTGAGCGGCATCGCGTGTCTCCAGCGTCAGCTTGAGGAAGCAGCTGGAGATGGGCATATTGGGGTCGGAGCCATCGTGCTGCACCGACACCACATTGCTGCCGCAGCGGGATACCACCTCGGCCACCTTTTTCAGCTGGCCGGGCTTGTCCTCCAGTGCAATGGTCAGGTTTGCCTTGCGCCCGCTCATCACAAGACCACGGGTGATGACGCGGTTCAGGATATTTACATCAATGTTGCCGCCGGAGATGACGCAGGCCACCTTTTTGCCCTCTACCGGCAGCTTGTGGAACAGCACCGCCGCCACCGGCACAGCGCCTGCACCCTCGGCCACCAGCTTCTGGTTCTCCATCAGGGAGAGGATGGCCGCTGCCGTCTCGTCCTCGGTCACGGTAACGATATCGTCCACATACTGCTCGCACAGCTGGTAGGTCAGCTCGCCCGGGGTCTTGACCTGAATGCCGTCCGCAAAGGTGGAGGCAGCTTTCAGGGTCTGGTACTTGTGCTCGTGCAGGCTGCGGTACATACTGGGGGCACCCTCGGCCTGTACGCCGTACACCTTGACCTCCGGCCGCAGGGTCTTGATGGCAAAGGCGATGCCGGAGATCAGTCCGCCGCCGCCCACCGGCACCACCACAGCGTCCACATCCGGCAGCTGGTCGAGGATCTCCAAGCCAATGGTTCCCTGCCCGGCGATGACCTGCTCGTCATCGTAGGGGTGGATAAAGGTCATGTCGTACTCCTTTTGCAGCTGCACGGCCTTGTCGTGGGCTTCATCGTAAGTGCCGGGCACAAGGCAGACCTCCGCGCCCAGATTTTTGGTGTTCTCCACCTTCATCAGGGGCGCGCCGTCCGGCATACAGACGATGCTGCGGATGCCGCGCCGGGTAGCCGCCAGCGCCACACCCTGCGCATGGTTGCCCGCAGAGCAGGCAATGACGCCCTTGGCGCTCTCCTCCTCGGAAAGCTGGCTGATCTTATAATAAGCGCCCCGCACCTTAAAGCTGCCGGTGGCCTGCAGGTTCTCGGTCTTGAGGTACAGCTGGCAGTCCTTGGACAGCTTGGGGGCTTCAATGAGGTCGGTCTTTCTCGCCACGTCCTTCAGCACAAAGGCGGCGTGGTAGATCTTATCCAGAGTCAGCATGACAGATACTTCCTTTATTTTTCGTGATGCCATCCAGTATAAGTTACAAAAATTGTTTTGTCAAATGAATTTCATTCACGATAAAAGGCGTAAAAAAGAGAAAGGCAGTGGTAAAGCCACTGCCTTTCTCTTTTTATTCTCATTATCGCCCACGGCCACCACCGCCGCCATGGCTGGAGCCACCGCCCATGCCACCGAAGCCGCCGCCAAAGTTGCCGCCGCCGAAACCGCCGCGTCCGGCACCGCCCCCGAAGGAGCCGCCGCCCATGCCGCCAAAGCCGCCGCCGCGCGGAGGCCGGGGGCCACGGGAGCCGTAGTAGCCGCCCGGTGGGGGCGGCGGCGGGCCGCGACGTCTGCGAGGAGGCCGGGGCCCACCGAAACACCACAGCCAACCGCAGGGGCTGGCAAAAACATAGGCCATCGACCGGATGATGACGATAAGCAGCACAACGCTGACCACAAGGGTCAGGATGTCGGTCAGGGTGCTACCGCCGCTGCTCTGCCCGCCCTGATAGCCGGGCTGCACGGTGCTGCCGTTACCGGTGCTGCCGGAAAGGCTGACGCCGTAGATATCCGCGATGGTGTTTGCCACGTTGCGGGCACAGGTAGTCACTGCGCCGTCATAATCCTTTGCGGCAAACTGATCCTCCATGGTCTGGGCGATAGCGCTGGACTGCTTTGCCAGCGTGGTGTTGCGGAATCCATCGCCATAGGTCAGGTAGTAGTCGCCGTCCGCGTACTGCGCCGATTCCATCACCAGCAGGATCAGAACGCCGTTATTGTTGGAGGACGAGCCGATGCCCCAAGCGTTGAAAGCCTGTGTGGCGTAATCCTCTGTGGAATCATTGCCTGTGTATTCTACTGTCAGTACACCGATCTGTGCACCGCTGCAACTGGATTCCAGCTGCGCGTTCAGCTCGGTGATGGTCTGCACGGTGCTGCTGCTCAGCACACCGGCATCGTCCACCACGCACTCGCCCTTGGGCAGGCTGGGCAGCTGGGCAGCAAAGGCCGCCGGGCACAGCACCGCCGCACTGACCACCACGGCCAGCACCAGTGCGCTGATGCGTTTTGCAAAGTTTTTCATGCGAAGGGCTCAACCTCCTTCACGCCGGACAAAGCTCCCAGTACACTGGCCGGGAAGCCGCCGACTTCCTTCTGATATTCATACACCGCCGTATTGTACTGCAAAGTACCAATGATGGTGGCTGCACTGTTGAACTGACCGTACTGTCCCTGCACCGCGCCCATCTTCATGGGGTCGGCGGCCTGCTCCTGCAATTTTGCATACAGCTGGTCGATGGCGGTGCCCAAAGTCTCGTTGTCCTCATAGAGGGCATGGAGCCGGGTCTTGCCTGCCTTCACGCCGTCCAGGTCGTTGCTGAACGCCGTCAGTGCATCCTGTGCAGTCAATACTTCAGCATTATCTGCCCCCAGCGTATTGCTGGCGGTGGTGATAACGTTGGCCGCTGTATTCATGCGGGTGGTCAGCTCCTCGCTCAGGTTATAGCCGTTGTCGGCGGCGGCCCCTGCGGTGAACCACTGGCGGGCGGTGTTGTACTTGCTGCGCAGCTTGGCGCTGCCAAAGCCGAAAAAGGCGGCCAGCATCACCACTACGCTCAGTGCCAGCGCCGCCGCCCGGGTGGAAAGCGCTGCGGGCAGCTTTGCTTCCAGTGCGGCCAGCTTCTGCTGGCGGGGCGTCAGCGTTACGGCCTGCTCCGGCTTTGCTTTTTCGCGGTAGCTGCCCGCGTCAAAGCCGCCGGGAGCGGTTTGTTTGTTCTGAGAAAAATCAGCGTTTGCCATTTCAGCTCCGGATCTCCATCATTTTGGTTTTCAGCTCGTCCTCGATGCGGGTCAGCTCCTGCTCGGCGGCAACGCGCTTTGCGCGGCCCTCGCTCTGGATCTTGTTCAGCTCGTCCAGCGTCTCGATCAGGCTCTTGTTGGTCTGCTGCAGCGTCTCGATATCCACGATGCCGCGCTGGCTCTCCTTGGCGGTCTCGATGGTGCCCAGCTTCAGCGCCTCGGCGTTCTTCTTCAGCAGATCGTTGGTCATGTTGGTCACGGCACGCTCGGCCTGCATAGCCTGCTGGCTGTGTGCCAGACCCAGTGCCAGCACCATCTGGTTCTTCCACAGCGGGATGGTGTTCACGATGGTGGACTGGATCTTTTCCGCCATCATGGTATTGTTGTTCTGCAGCAGACGGATCTGGGGACCCATCTGCAAACTGATGTTGCGGGTCAGCTCCAGATCATACAGCTTTTTCTCAAAGCGCTCGCACTGATCGGCAAGGTCGCGGGCGGCCTGTGCGTCCTCCGGCAGACCGGAGACCTTGGCCTTATCCATAGCCTGCTGCAATTCGTTGGCACGCACATCGGCCAGCTTTTTCTTGCCGGCAAGGATATACATGCTCAGTTCCTTGAAGTAGGCCATGTTCAGCTCGTACATCTTGTCCAGCATGGCAATGTCCTTGAGCAGCTGCACCTGATGGGCTTCCAGCATGGACTGGATCTTTTCCACGTTAGTCTCGGTCTTGTCGTACTTGGTCTTGAGGGCCTCCAGCTGGCTGGTTTTCTTTTTGAAGAAGCCCATGATGCCCTTCTGCTGCTCCTCGTTAGCGTCAAAGCTCTTCAGCTCGCCAATGAGGTCGGTGATCATATCGCCCACCTCGCCCAGATCCTTGGTGGACACCTTGGAGAGAGCGGCTTCGGAGAAATCGCCGATCTTCTTCTGGCAGGCAGAGCCATACTGCAGCACCTGCTGGCTGTTGGTGATATCGATCTTCTGGGCAAACTGATCCACCATGGCCTGCTCCTCTGGGGTCAGGTTCACCTGTGCCTCCGGGGCGGGAGCAGCGGCGGGCTTTTCCTTCTGCGGCACAGCGGCGGGGGTGGGATCCAGCGTCAGGGTGGGCACTGCGGGGGCATCCAGATCAAAGTTCAGGGTATTGTCAGCCATAAGTGATTCCTTCCTTTCAAAATCCCGAAGGGATATTCCAGTTTTACTTGCTCAGACCCTGCCCTTTCAGCATATTCTGCAAAACGGTCAGGTCTGCGGACAGATCCATGCTCTCTGCCGCGTACAGGGCATCCAGCTGGTTTTCAAAAGCCGTGGCAATGGAGGCGGCGTTGTGCTCCACCTCAGCGCGGATGGCGGCGGCGTTCTCGCCCCGCACGCCCTGTTTTGCCAGCTTTGCGTACTGCTGCAAAACATTTACGGCGTCCGGCAGATAGTAGTTGGCAAACCGGCGCACCTGCTTTGCCTTGGCGGGGTTTGCTTCCACGGCTTCCACGATGGAGCGTCCCGCCTTTTCCATGCGGGTCATAGCGGCGGACAGCTGCGGGTCGGGCAAAGCCTCGTTCAGCGCGTGCAGAGTGTCCAGCTTCTGCTGGATATCGGTCAGCATCTGGTCCACATCCTCCACACCGGTGTGGAAAGGCACCTCGTGCTCCACCACCCGGGGCGGACAGGTCTTTTTTGCCACGCCAAAAGCCACGGCGGCACCGCCCAGCGCCACCAGCAGTGCCCATAATTTGTATACCGGCAGCACCGCGCACAGCACCACAAACACCAGCGCCATGGCGTAAAAAGGCAGCACGCTGGGCTTTTGGGTGCGGATGATCTTACTCATGGTCATTTCTCCTTGTCCGGGGCAGTGCGCCCCTTATGATATCCATAATACAACGTCCGCAAAAAAACGCAAGTATCCCGCAAAAGAATTTACAGCCTTGTCATCATTTTACGATCCAGTCCGCCAGCGCAGCGCCCCAAAGCTCCTCCAGCCGGGCGGGGCTGCAGGCGGCGTTGGCCGGACTTGTACTTGGCAGACGGACAGCCGGGATGCCGGTAAGCGGCTGCTGATATTTTGTGTAGATACGGTAAGCTGTGGCACCGTTGCAGAACACCGCCCGGATGGGTGCTTTGCGCAGCAGCCCGGCGATATCGTTGGGCACCACATCCCGGATGGAGGCATCCGATGCGCCGGTGATAGTGCAGCTTTCCAGCGTATCCCACAGCGCCAGCCCGTGGCGCAAAAGCAGCCGCTTTTTGGCGGCGATATCCTCCCGCGCGGGCAGCGGCTCCCCGGTCAGCGCCGCCAGCAGCGGCCAGAACCGATTTTGCGGATGGCCGTAGTAAAAGGCCATCTCCCGGCTTTTGGGGCTGGGCCATGTGCCTAAAATCAGCGCCCGGCTGCGGTCATCATACACCGGCGCAAAGCTCATAAGCTGCCGCCTGCACTTTCAATATTGCCCCATGCAGAGCCAAAATCTTTGCCGGAGGGCTCCGCGCGGGGGCCGTCGAACCACAGTTCCTCGATCAGCGCCGCCACGCCATCCTCCCGCACGTCCCCGATGATCCGGTCGGCAGCGGCCTTGGCGTCCGGGGTGCCGTTTGCCATGCAGGCACTCAGGCCCGCAGCTTTCAGCATTCCCACATCGTTGGCAGAATCGCCCACAGCCACGGCATCTGCCAGCGTAAGCCCCATCTGTGCACACAGGTCGGCAAGCCCTACGCCCTTATCCATGCCGCCGCGCACGATATCGTAGTAGCAGTAGCCGTCCGCGTTCTGCGCGCCCGTCTGCATCCAATGCAGGCCAAGGTAGCCGTACTTTTCGTGGAAGCGCTCCACCTCCTGCGGCGGCATGGCGGCAAAGGCGGCGTGGGGCATATCCACCAGATGCCTGTCCTGATCCTCGCCGTCCACGCAGTCCAGCCCGGGGCTGTTCATCATCTGATAGCCGGTGTGCAGATACTCGTACTCGCAGTAGGCGTAATAGGCATCCCGGAAGTTGAATTGCAGCGGGTAGTTATAATCCTCGCAGAAATCCACCAGCACATACATCTCCTCGCTGGTAAGCGGATGCTCGGCTATTACGTTGCCCTGCCTGTCCACCACGCAGGCGCCGTTGCAGGTAATGGCGTAGTCGTACCGGATGCCGCCCAGCTGGTTTTTATCCCGGATGCCCGGGTAGGAGCGGCCGGTGCTGAGCACAAACTTACCCCCGGCGGCTTGCAGCTTTTTTACCGCCTTTACCACCGCCGGGCGGGGCTTTGCTTCGCCAAAGGGCATCAGCGTGTTGTCGTAATCGCTTGCCAGAATCTTATATTGCATGGTCATCTCTCCTGTGTGCATCGTTTTCTCCCAGTATAACACATTTCAAAGTCCAGCGGGAGAGGGAGAAAAGAAAAATGGGACAGCAGAATACCCGCAGGCATCCCACTGTCCCGAAATCCAAAATATTTTCCTTATCAGGCAAACACCGCCACGACCACCTGCATGGCCACGCCCACAAAGGCACCGGCGGCCCATGTCAGGCCGGTGATGAAGAGGTTCTGCTTCCACGAGGGGTTGGCGCGCCACAGCACTGCCAGACCCACACCCGCACCGGTGCACAGCCCCGCCACAAGGCTGGAAAAGCGCAGCGCACCCTCCACATACAGCTGAGTCAGCAGCACGCTGGCGGCGCAGTTGGGGATCAAGCCCACCAGAGCCGCTACCACCGGCTGGAAGAAGCCCATACCGCCCAGCATCTCGGCGAACACGTCCTCGCCCACGCCTTCCACGATCATGCCGAACACCAGACCGAAAGCGAAGATGAACACAAAGATCTCCAGCGTGTGGCGCAGCGCCGCCTGCCAGATGGGCTTTTCGTTGCCCTCGGCATCGCTGTGCTCCTCGTGGCAGTCCACCTCGTCCGCATGGCCGGTGTAGCCGCCCCGCAGGCCTTTGGGCAGCACGCCCCGCAGCACAAAGTCCAGCACAAAGCCCACCACGATGGCGTACAGCACCTTGATGACCATCAGGACGGCCAGCTTATCCCAGTAGGCGGGCATGGACACCAGCAGCGGGATGGCTTCATCGCTGGTGGCAAGGTACACTGCCATCAGTGTGCCCAGCGTGATGACCCGGGAAGCGTAGAAGTTGGACGCAATGGCGGAGAAGCCGCACTGCGGCACACAGCCCAGTACCGCGCCCGGCACAGCACCCCAGCGCCCGCCGCCTGCCAGCAGCGCCTCGATGCGCTCGCCGTGGCGGTGCTCGATATACTCGATCAGCAGATAGGCCAAAAACAGAAAGGACAGCATCTTGGCGGTATCCACCAGAGTTTCGCCCAGAACATCCAGAAACAGTTCCATAAATAATCGCTCCAAAGACCCGCAGGGGGTCGTCTCTCAATAATTTGCAATCAGTTTGCATTTTCGTGCAGGGAAGATTATACACGATATGCTTCCCAATTGCAATACCAAATTGCAAATTGGTTGCAATTTTATGTTATGGAACGTTGCTGCGTGCAAAAAAGCCACCGGCATCTGCACATTTTTGCAGATGCCGGTGGTTTTTGGTATCCTTACCCCTTCAGCGGTACAAAGCCCACAAGGTCCTTGACGACCTCGCCGCCGATGATCAGACCGGCTACCGAAGGCACAAAGGCGTTGGAGCCCGGCACGGTGCGCCGTGCGGTGCACTTGCGCTGGGTGCCCGGGGGGCAGATGCAGTGGTTCTTGCAGCTGATGGAGTCGTCCTCGATGGGGGTCATGGCAGGCTCTTTGGAGTAGACTACCTTCAGGTGCTTGATTTTGCGCTTGCGGCACTCGGTACGCATCACCTTGGCCAGCGGGCAGACAGAGGTCTTGTAGATGTCGGTCACCTCAAAGCGGGTGGGGTCCATCTTGTTGCCTGCGCCCATAGAGCAGATGATGGGGGTGCCCGCTTCCTTGCACTTCATCACCAGCGCCAGCTTGCCGGTAACGGTGTCGATGGCATCCACTACATAGTCGTACTGGGTAAAATCGAAATCGTCCTGCGTCTCCGGGCCAAAGAAGCACCGGTGGGTGGTCACCTTGATGTTGGGGTCGATGTCGTGGATGCGCTGTTCTGCCACATCCACCTTATACTGCCCTACCGTGCTGCGGGTGGCGATGATCTGACGGTTGAGGTTGGTCAGACAGACCTTATCGTCGTCAATCAGATCCAGTGCGCCCACGCCGCTGCGTGCCAGCGCCTCCACCGTGTAGCCGCCCACGCCGCCAATGCCAAACACTGCCACCCGGGCGTGGTGCAGCTTTTCCATAGCCTCTGCACCCAGCAGCAGCTGGGTGCGGGAATATTGATCCTGCATTTTGTTCTCCTTACTTTTCTACGCGGGTGATGGTGCCGCCGCCCAGCACCACATCGCCCTGATACAGCACGGCAGCCTGCCCCGGGGTGGGGGCACGCTGGGGCTGGTCAAATTCCAGTCGGAAACCGTTTTCTGCGGGATAAACGGTGGCCTGCTGCTCGGCCTGATGATACCGGGTGCGGGCAGTGACCCGCAGCGGCCCGGTCAGCGCCGGGATGGCGATCCAGTTCACATCCTCTGCGTAGACGATGCGGTCAAACAGTTCGCTTTCCGGCCCGACGGTGACGGTATTGGCCTGCATATCCTTGCCGCAGACGTACACCGGTGCGCCCAGCGCAAGACCAAGCCCCTTGCGCTGTCCCAGCGTGTAGCGCACTGCGCCGCTGTGGGTACCCACCACCTTGCCGCTCCGATCCAGAAAATCTCCGGCGGGGTAGTGCTTGCCGGTAAACTGCTCCATAAAGCGGGCATAGTCGCCGTCCGGCACAAAGCAGATATCCTGACTGTCGTGCTTTTGGGCGTTGATAAAGCTGTGCTCCTGCGCGATCTCTCGTACCTCAGTCTTGTGCAGCGCACCCAGCGGCAGACGGATATGCGCCAGCTGCTCCTGCGTGAGGTTATATAGCACATAGCTCTGATCCTTACCCTCGTCCAAGCCTTTTTTCAGCAGCCAGCGGCCGGTGGCTGCATCCTGCTCCACCCGGGCGTAGTGGCCAGTGACCACATACTCCATGCCGTGTTCTTCCGCCCAGTCCAGCAGGTGGCGGAACTTCATATATTTATTGCAGTCGATACAGGGGTTGGGGGTGCCGCCCGTCTCGTAGACGCGGATAAACTTTTCAATGATCTGCGCCCGGAAATCGGCGGTAAAATCCAGCACCTGATACGGCATATCCAGTGCAAAGGCCACCTCGGCGGCGTCCTCGATATCCTTTTCCGAGCAGCAGGTCTGGTAGCCGGGCTGTCCCAGCGTTTCGTTGTGGGTGAGCCGCATGGTGATGCCGGTGCAGTCGTAGCCTGCCTGCTGCATCAGGCAGGCCGCCACCGAGCTGTCCACGCCGCCGCTCATGGCAATGAGGGCGCGGGGACGGTTTGCAGGGTTCTGAGTGGTCATAGGTTCTCCTTTTATGGGTTCAACATACTAAAGCAGTAGTATAATACTACCGCAGCATAAACCGCTTGTCAAGACGCTATAATTTTCTGCGCCGCAGCCAGTAGCACCGGTTTTTCGTTGGGATATTCTGCGCGGATGACGCCGTCCAGCAATGCTTCCAGCACCCGGCGCAGCGCAGGCCCTGCCGGGATGCCCGCTGCCATCAGGTCGCGTCCGTTCACCGCCAGCTGGCTCACCCGGCAGCATACGCCGTCCGCTTCCAGTTGCCGTGCCCGCTGCGCCGCAAGGGCGCAAGCCGGGGCAGCTTGCGGGTGCAGCGCCGCACACAGCGCACACAGCCGCTCCACGGTGCACAGCCCGTACCGCCCTAAAAGCTGCCGGATGGCAACCTCTCCCGCGTGTGCGGGAGTTTCTCCGAGGACCGTCCGCTGGGGGGGGACCCTGC
>ERZ840517.2516-NODE-2516-length-16115-cov-3.339601_pt1 | contig 16115 bp, 10 predicted proteins | sample MGYA00519876_ERZ840517 | MGnify/ENA primary metagenome ERZ840517 (study PRJEB31850, sample SAMEA3708882) | human gut metagenome | biome: human gut; feature: human-associated habitat; material: faeces | place: China | collected 2014 ... | reverse complement strand
CTGAAAACTGGAAGCGCTCTGAGGAAGAGGTTTCGGCGCTTATGGTTCTTATGGGCTTTTACATTAAAAAGCTTTTAAAGGTAGCCGAAGAGGAGAATGTACGTGTTAAAATTATAGGAGAGCGAAGCCGCTTTGCACCAGATCTGGTGAAGGGTTTAAATAAGCTTGAGTATGAGACAAGAAATAATACACGCATGGTATTTGCCATTGCGATCAACTATGGTGCAAGAGACGAGATGCGCCGCGGAATGATTCGCATGGCAGAGGATGTGAAAGCAGGAAAGCTCGAGCCTACAGCTATTACGGAGCAGACAATTGGCTCTTATCTGGATACTGCAGATATGCCAGATCCAGATCTTTTAATTCGCACAAGCGGTGAGCTTCGTCTGTCAAATTTCTTGCTCTGGCAGCTGGCTTACACAGAAATTTATGTGACAGATGTTTTGTGGCCTGATTTTAACAAGGAAGAGCTGCAAAAGGCAGTAGATTCATTTGGAAAGCGTGAGCGCCGTTATGGAGGTCGTCTGACCAAATAAGATTTATATAACATTTTACTTACAGAAAGGCATAAAAATTTATGTTTATTACAAGAACAATCAGCGGAATCGTGCTGTTGGCAGTGACTATGTGTGCAATTATAGCCTCGGGCCCGCTTCTGTATTTATTTATGCTTCTGATCAGCCTGGTTGGCGGCGAGCTGTTTACCGGTAATCAGATGGAAAAAAAGATTCCTGCGCTTGTTGGTTATCTGACAGCAATCGGAATAGAATCTGTCATTCTGGCAGGAAAAAATGATCTTGTTGTTCTTATACTTGTCTTAGGATTTTTGGCAATGATGGTCTCATATGTGGCTACTTATCCAAAATTCACGGCAGAAGAGATTGCAAAAGCAACATTTGGAATGGTATATGTGGCATTGATGATGTCATTTATTTTCCAAACAAGAATAAGCAATGATGGTGCCTACACAGTATGGCTGATCTTTATCAGCGCATGGGGCTGCGATACATGTGCATATTTAGTTGGACGTGCGATTGGAAAACATAAAATGACACCTGTATTAAGTCCAAAAAAATCAATCGAGGGTGCAGTCGGCGGAATTATAGGAAGTGCATTAATTGGTGCACTTTATGGAACAATTTTCAAGACAAATCTGACTGAATTTTCAAATCCGGCTGTTTTTTGTGCCATTATTGGTGCATGCGGCGGCTTTATCTCCATGTTTGGAGATCTTTCCGCTTCTGCGATCAAACGCCAGTACCAGATTAAGGATTATGGAAATCTGATTCCGGGACACGGCGGAATCATGGATCGTTTTGACAGTATTATTTTTACAGCACCGTTAATCTACATTCTCGTAACGCTGCTTCAGCGTATTGCGTAAGCGAAGAATAATTAACGAAGAAAGGCAGGTTTTTATAATGAAAAAAATTGCCATTTTAGGATCTACCGGTTCTATTGGAACACAAAGCTTAGAGGTTATTCGCAGCCAGCCAGATATGGAAGCAACTGTGTTAGCCGCCGGAAGTAATGTTGAACTGCTTGAAAAGCAGATTCGCGAATTTCATCCAAAGCTTGTATGTGTTTATAAAGAAGATGCGGCAAAACTATTAAAACAGGCTGTTGCCGACATTGATGTAACGATTGTAAGCGGAATGGATGGTCTTATTGAGGCAGCTGCATTCCCGGAAACACAGATCGTTGTTACTGCAGTTGTCGGAATGATTGGAATACGTCCGACTATAGCAGCTATTAAGGCAGGCAAAGATATTGCACTTGCAAATAAGGAGACGCTTGTCACTGCAGGTCATCTGATTATTCCGATGATCAAGCAATATGGAGTGCGCCTGCTTCCAGTAGACAGTGAGCATTCTGCTATTTTCCAGTCACTTATGGGAAGCTCTCCAGAAGGATCAACTGGTCACAAGATTGATAAAATTCTTCTGACAGCATCTGGAGGACCATTCCGTGGATGGACGAAAGAACAGATGAAAAATATTCGCCCTGAGGATGCATTAAAGCACCCTAACTGGGTAATGGGAAGAAAGATTACAATTGATTCTTCTACCATGGTAAATAAGGGATTAGAGGTCATGGAAGCAAAGTGGCTTTTTGGCGTTGAATATGATCAGGTTCAGGTTGTGATCCAGCCGCAGTCTGTTATCCATTCAATGGTACAGTTTGAGGATGGTGCTATTATTGCCCAGCTTGGCACACCTGATATGAAGCTTCCTATTCAGTTAGCACTGACATATCCAGACAGAAGATATCTTCCTGGAAAACGCCTCGATTTTGCAGAACTTGGAAGCATCAGCTTCTTTGCACCTGATTTTGAAAACTTCCCTGGACTGGCACTTGCTTATAAAGTTGGAAAAGAAGGTGGAAACAGACCAACAATATACAACGCAGCTAATGAGTTTGCTGTCAGCCGTTTTCTTGATCACAAATTGTCATATCCGGGCATTATTGAGGCAATTGAAGCCTCTCTTGATCATGTTGGCTTTGTTCAAAATCCGAATGTCGACAACATTTTAGAGACTGAGGCAGCTGTATACGAATTTTTACAGTCAACGTTGGCATAGATTACAACAGGGTAAGAAACTAGTACGAAAAGAAAGAGGAAAGTATGAATCCATTCAGCATTATTGCACTTTTTTTAATTATCGGATTGGTTGTATTCATCCATGAATTTGGCCATTTCCTTCTTGCAAAAAAGAACGGGGTAGGGGTAATTGAGTTTTCAATTGGCATGGGACCGAGACTTTTGAGCACTGTTCATAAGGGAACACGATATTCTCTTAAATGGATACCTTTTGGCGGCTCCTGCCTGATGCTGGGGGATGACAATGGAATAGTTGATCCGGACGCAGAAGAAATTACAGACAAGGCGCATAGTCTTGCTGAGAAGAATGTCTGGGCACGTATTTCAATTATTGCAGCAGGACCAATTTTTAATTTTTTGCTTGCCTTTGTGCTTGCTGTTATTGTGATCGGTTTTGCTGGAAGCGACAAGCCATATGTGCAGGGAGTTATTGATAAGTATCCTGCACAGGAGGCAGGTCTTGAGAAAGGCGATTTAATCACCTCAGTGAATGGCTCACGTGTCCATTTGTTTCGTGAAATTCAGATCTATATGGCAATGAACCCTGGCAAATCACTTGACGTTACTTATGTAAGAGATAACCAGACTCATGAAACAACACTTGTTCCAAAGTATGACGAGGCAAATAATACGTATTACATGGGTATTTACTCTGGTGCTCGCTATGGCTTAAAATGGTATGAGACACTCCAATATGGTCTTTACGAGGTGAAATATAACGTTGTTACGGTAATCAAAAGTCTTGGTATGATATTTACCGGAGACCTTCCGATGACGAGCTTTTCTGGTCCTGTTGGCATTGCGACTACAGTAAATGATATGGTTGAAGAGGTCAATACCTCTATGGCCGATGAATCGTTTTCAGACCGTGCGATGACGATGTTTTTAACGCTTGCAAATTTTGTTGTCATGATCAGTGCCAACTTAGGCGTCATGAATCTGCTTCCGATTCCGGCATTAGACGGCGGAAGATTACTGTTTTTACTAATTGAAGCAGTGCGGGGCAAGCCGGTGCCAAAAGAAAAAGAGGCAATCGTTCATATCGCAGGAATTATTTTCCTCTTCATTTTTATGATATTCATTTTGTTTAGCGATATTATAAAGATTTTCCAGTGAGGAATCATTGATATGTGAGGGGTAAAAAATGGAACAAAATACAAAGCAAATTCGAGAACTTACAAAAGAAATACGAATAGGAGACCGTGTGATTGGCGGCAGTTATCCTATTTTGATTCAGTCTATGACAAATACAAAGACACAAGATGTTGATGCAACTGTTGAACAGATTCTTCGTCTTGAAGATGCTGGCTGCGAGATTGTTCGCTGTACAGTGCCTGATATGGAGGCGGCAAAGGCAATTGGTGATATTAAAAAGCGTATTCATATTCCGTTAGTAGCCGATATTCATTTTGATTACAGGCTGGCAATTGCCGCTATGGAAAATGGTGCTGATAAGATTCGCATTAATCCTGGAAATATCGGAAGTGATGAGCGTGTGCGTGCTGTTGTCGAGAAGGCAAAGGAATATCATGTTCCTATCCGTGTCGGTGTTAATAGTGGTTCTCTTGAAAAAAAATATATTGAAAAATATAATGGAGTGACGGCAGAGGGTCTGGTAGAGAGTGCTCTTGAAAAGGTGACAATGATTGAACAGTTTGGTTATGATCAGCTTGTCATCAGCATTAAATCATCGGATGTTATGATGTGCGTAAAAGCGCATGAATTAATTGCCGATAAAACACCTTACCCGCTTCATGTGGGCATCACTGAGGCTGGAACAATTATTTCAGGAAATATTAAGTCATCTATTGGTCTAGCATTAATTTTAAATCAGGGAATTGGAAATACCATCCGCGTATCACTGACTGGTGACCCTGTTGAAGAGATTCGTTCAGCTAAGATCATTTTAAAGACACTTGGTATTCGAAAGGGTGGTGCAGAGATTGTATCCTGTCCAACCTGTGGACGTACACAGATTGATCTGATTCGTCTGGCAAATGAGGCAGAAACGCTTGTCAGCCGTTATCCATATGATATTAAGGTTGCTGTTATGGGCTGTGTTGTAAATGGCCCAGGTGAGGCAAAGGAAGCTGATCTTGGCATTGCAGGAGGTGTTGGCTGCGGTGTTATCATAAAAAAGGGTGAAATCATCCGAAAGCTTCCGGAAGAGGAGCTGCTTGCCGGATTAAAGGAAGAATTGGATAACTGGCAGGCATAATAATTCAGAAAGGAACTTTCATGGCAAAGCGCTTTTTTGAAACATTTCCAGCGCTTATCCTAGAAGATGAGCTGAAGGATCTGTTCGAATTTGCAGAAGTAACTGCATTAAAATATAATCGTGACCGGACGGCGATTCATGTCTATCTGCTTTGTCGCCGTCTGATTTCAAAGCCGCAGATTTATGCGGTGGAATCTAAAATTGAAAAGCAGATGTTTCCTGATGGTGATATGAAGATTCGTATATTTGAATCTTTTTCACTGTCAGAACAATACACACCGTCATATCTTGTTGATGTCTATAAGGACAGTTTATTTGCAGAAATTAAGCGTCGAAGTGATCTGGATTATCATATTTTGATGCGCGCTGACTGGAAGGTAGCTGATGATGATTCTCTTTTGCTTACATTAGAGGATAGTCTTTGGGCTAGAAATCGTGCTGGCGAGCTGCGTGAATGGATTCAGATGGTTTTTTATGACCGCTGTGCAATATCAATTCCTGTAGCAGTATCATTTAAAGAGCGTGATACAACAGCAATTGAGGAAGAAAAAAAGCGCGCAGAGGCACAGGCTATCGCACGTATCATGAAGGCCAACAGCGTGGCTTCCAAAGAGAAAGAGGATGAATTTATTGATACAGCCTCTGCTGATACGAAAAAAGGCAGTGAAAAAACTACTCTTAGAAAAGGAGATCCATCAAAAGCTGCAAAATCAGCTGGTGAAAAAAACGTTCAGACACCGCACGAAATTCCAGGCGGCAATTTTCAAAAATCATCCTATAACAAGGGTAATAAAGGCGGATACAGCGCCAAGCGTCCTCTTCGTTCAGACGATCCAAACATGGTATATGGACGCAATTTTGAGGATGTCACACCAATGAAAATTGTTGAGATTCAGGAGGAGATCGGAGAAGTTGTCATAAATGGAAAGATTATTGCTGTAACTGAGCGTGAGCTTAGAAATGGCGAGAAAACTATCATTTCCTTTGCTGTAACTGATTACACAGATACGATCATGGCAAAAATCTTTGTTCCAAATGAGTTTTTAGCCGAATTAAAAAAGGATGTGGCTGTTGGCAAGGCTGTAACTGTTAAGGGCATCGCCATGATGGATAAGTTTGACCATGAAGTAACGATTTCCTCTGTATCAGGTATAAAGCGTGCGGAATGGAAGGAAGAAAAACGCGAAGATCACGCTCTTGTAAAACGAGTTGAACTTCACTGCCATACAAAGTCCTCAGAGATGGATGCTGTATCTGATGCGCAAGCGCTTGTAAAAACAGCAAAGGGCTGGGGCCACACTGCTCTTGCCATAACAGATCATGGCTGTGCGTATGCTTTCCCGGAAGCTGCACATGCATTGTCAAAGGATGATGATTTTAAGCTGATCTTTGGCTGCGAGGGATACTTAGTCGATGACTTAAAGGAAATTGTTGTAAATAGTAACGGTGCTTCTCTTGATGCTTCATATGTTGTATTTGATATTGAGACAACAGGATTTCATCCATCTAAAAATAAAATCATTGAGATTGGTGCTGTAAAGGTGATAAATGGTGAGATTACAGACCGCTTTTCTGAGTTCATCAATCCGCGTGTTCCTATTCCGTTTACGATTGAACGACTAACCGGAATCAATGATGCTATGGTTTGTGATGCACCAGGCGTAGAGGAAATTCTTCCTAAATTTTTGAGCTTTTGCGAAGGCTGTGTCCTTGTAGCGCATAATGCGTCCTTTGATACAAGCTTTATCCGCTATAATGCGGAGCAGCTTGGCATTGAATTTCCTCCAACTTACGTTGATACAGTTGGACTGGCACGTTTTCTTCTGCCGCATCTTGGACGTTTTAAGCTTGATACTGTTGCAAAAGAGCTTCATGTTTCACTTGAGAATCATCATAGGGCAGTAGATGATGCCGGGGCAACAGCAGAAATTTTTGTCAAGTTTCTTCCGATGCTTAAGAAGAAAGGCTTTGAAACACTTGATGATATTGTAGAAAAGGCTGTTATGACACCAGAGGCAATCATGCGAATGCCTACGTATCACATCATATTGCTTGCAGCGAATGAAGTAGGCCGAATAAATCTGTATCGTCTGATCTCAATGGCACATGTTAAATATTTTGCCAGAAGACCGAGATTCCCACGCTCAGAAATTATGAAATACAGAGAGGGACTGATTATTGGATCGGCGTGTGAGGCAGGCGAGCTGTTTCGTGCAATCACAGGAGGAGAGAGCGATGATGAAATTGCAAAAATTGTCTCCTTTTATGATTATCTGGAAATTCAGCCTACAGGAAACAATGAGTTTATGCTGCGTGAAGAAGATTCTCCTTATAAGACAAGAGAAGATCTTGAGGCGCTTAATAAAAAGATTGTTCAGCTTGGAGAGCTTTACGATAAACCTGTCTGCGCAACATGCGATGTGCATTTTTTAAATCCTGAGGATGAGGTTTACCGCCGTATTATTATGAGCGGTAAAGGCTTTAAGGATGCTGATTTCCAGCCGCCGCTTTATTACAGAACAACAGAAGAAATGCTAAAGGAATTTGAATATCTGGGAAGTGATAAGGCATATGAGGTAGTTGTCACAAATACTAATCTGATTGCAGACCGTATTGATCGTCTGGCACCTGTACGACCTGATAAATGTCCGCCTGTTATTGAAAACTCGGATATAGACCTTCGAAATATGTGTTATGAAAAGGCACATTCAATGTATGGCGATCCGCTGCCGCCAATAGTAGAAGAACGCTTAGAGCATGAGCTTCACTCAATCATTTCAAATGGCTTCGCCGTTATGTATCTGATTGCCGTTAAGCTTGTTCATAAGTCAAACGAAGACGGTTACATGGTAGGTTCACGTGGTTCTGTCGGATCATCATTTGTTGCAACTATGTCTGGAATTACAGAGGTAAACCCATTAAGTCCACATTATTACTGCAAGAAATGTCATTACAGTGATTTTGATTCAGAGGAAGTTAAAAAGTTTGGCGGCGGTGCAGGCTGTGATATGCCGGATAAAATTTGTCCTGTATGTGGTGAAAAGCTTGCAAAGGATGGCTATGATATCCCATTCGAGACATTCCTAGGCTTTTATGGTGATAAGGAGCCTGATATCGACTTAAACTTCTCTGGTGAATACCAGAGTAAGGCTCATGCCTATACAGAGGTTATTTTTGGCGCCGGACAAACCTTTAGAGCCGGCACTGTAGGTACACTGGCAGAAAAAACAGCATTTGGCTATGTGAAGAATTATTATGAAGAACATAACCAACATAAGCGAGAGTGTGAGATTAACCGCCTTGTCACTGGCTGTACTGGCGTAAAACGAACATCAGGGCAGCATCCTGGCGGAATAATTGTACTTCCAATCGGTGAAGATATTAACTCCTTCACACCAGTACAGCATCCGGCAAATGATATGACGACCAGCACAGTAACAACACACTTTGATTACCATTCAATCGATCATAACTTGTTAAAGCTTGACATACTTGGCCATGATGATCCTACCATGATCCGTATGCTTGAAGATTTAACAGGAATTGATGCAAGAGAAATTCCACTCGACAGTCCAGAGGTAATGTCATTATTTAAGGACACCTCTGCGCTTGGAATAAAGCCAGAGGATATAGGTGGCTGTAAGCTTGGTGCACTTGGCCTTCCGGAGTTTGGCACTGATTTTGCTATGGGCATGTTAATTGAAACACAGCCGCAGCATTTCTCAGATTTAGTTCGTATTGCGGGTTTGTCACATGGTACAGATGTATGGCTTGGAAATGCCCAGACACTTCTTCAGGAGAAAAAGGCGACCATTTCAACTGCTATATGTACGCGAGATGATATCATGGTTTACTTAATCAGCAAGGGCATTGAAAAAGGTCTTTCGTTTAAGATCATGGAGGCAGTTCGAAAAGGAAAGGGTCTTCAGCCAGAATGGGAGCAGACTATGGTTGAGCATGATGTGCCAGACTGGTATATATGGTCTTGTAAAAAGATTAAATACATGTTCCCTAAGGCACATGCCGCAGCTTATGTTATGATGATGTGGCGAATTGCATACTGCAAAATCTTTTATCCGCTGGCATTTTATGCTGCCTACTTTAGTATACGTGCCGCTGCCTTTTCATATGAATTGATGTGTCAGGGCAAAGAAGCACTAGAACGTCATATGGCTGATTATGAAAGCCGAATGGACACGCTTTCACCAAAGGAGAAGGATTCCTATCACGATATGCGTATTGTTCAGGAAATGTATGTAAGAGGCTTTGAATTTACACCAATTGACTTGTTTAAGGTACAGGCAACAAGATTTCAGATTGTTGATGGAAAGCTAATGCCATCACTAAGCTCTATAGAAGGTCTTGGAAATAAGGCAGCAGAATCCATTGTAGAAGCAGCACTCGGAGGAGCGTTCCTTTCAAGACAAGATTTTCGAGAGCGCGCCAAAGTGGGACAGACAGTCAGTGATAAGCTTTTGGAGCTTGGAATTTTAAGCGATATTCCAGAGTCCAATCAGCTGTCGCTCTTTGACTTTTAACAAATATTAGAATAGAGGAAAACAAATGAAAATAGGATTTGATAATGAAAAGTATCTCAAAATTCAGTCAGAACATATCAAGGAGAGAATTGACCAGTTCGGCGATAAGCTGTATCTGGAATTTGGCGGAAAGCTGTTTGATGACTATCACGCCTCAAGAGTTCTTCCGGGATTTGCACCAGACAGTAAGCTTCAGATGTTAATGCAGCTGTCTGATATGGCTGAGATCGTGATTGTAATTTCAGCGACAGATATTGAAAAAAATAAAAAGCGTGGTGATCTTGGAATTACTTACGATGTTGATGTACTTCGCCTTATATCAGAATATGAAAAAAAGGGGCTGTATGTTGGAAGTGTCGTAATAACACAGTTCGCCGGCCAGTCAGGTGCTGTTCAGTTCCAGAAGCGTCTTGAAAAGAAGGGTATTGATGTATACCGTCATTACCTTATTGATGGCTATCCATCAAATGTTTCTCTTATTGTAAGCCCTGATGGTTTTGGCAAAAACGAATATGTCCGCACAACAAGACCGCTAGTTGTTGTCACTGCACCAGGACCGGGAAGCGGTAAGATGGCAACATGTCTTTCTCAGCTTTACCACGAAAATTTACGCGGAGTACGTGCCGGCTATGCTAAGTTTGAGACATTCCCGATTTGGAATATTCCTCTAAAGCACCCTGTAAATCTGGCTTATGAAGCTGCTACAGCCGATCTGAATGATGTTAACATGATCGACCCATTCCATTTAGAGGCATATGGTGTTACAACTGTAAATTATAACCGTGATATTGAGATTTTCCCTGTTTTAAATGCTATCTTCGAGCGCATTTATGGAGAAAATCACTATTACAAGTCTCCAACTGATATGGGTGTCAACATGGCTGGAAATTGTATTATCGACGATGAGGTATGCTGTGAAGCATCCAGAATGGAAATTATTCGCCGTTATTACACAGCCATGAATAAGATTGCAAAAGAGGATGGCGGTGAGAATGAGCTGTACAAGATTGAGCTTTTGATGAAGCAGGCAAAAATCACACCAGCTGACCGCAAGGTAACAGTAGCTGCCATGGACCGCGCAAACAAGCTTGGTGTTCCTACTGCTGCAATGGAGCTTCCAGATGGAACAATCGTTACCTCTAAGACAAGTGATCTTCTTGGTGCCTCTGCCGCACTTCTTTTAAATGCTTTAAAGCAGTTAGCACAGATTGATCACGACAGAAATCTGATCTCTCCAGAAGTTATTGAACCAATTCAGAAATTAAAGACAGGCTATCTTGGTGCAAAGAATCCACGTCTTCACACCGATGAAGTATTAGTTGCACTTTCTGTAACTGCTGCATCAGACCCGATTGCAAAACTTGCAATGGAGCAGATGCCAAAGCTGTCTGGATGCCAGATGCATACTTCTGTTATGCTTTCCGATGTAGACAGTAAGACACTTAAGCGCCTTGGTGTTGATCTGACATGCGAGCCTGTCCGCGAATCTGCAGCAAAAGGAGAGTTCTGATTTGTTAACAATCATCTGATAAAAAACAGCAGGGAGGAAAAAATGGAACGCATTGAAATTGTTGAAAATGGCTTGTTTCTCGTATTTGAAATTGCTGATGATAAATGTTTTAAATTTCTTCATTTTGGGAAAAAGCCATTTAATGAAAAAGATATTATTGCGCGATCTACATCATATGGTTTTAGATTTGTTGAAATTAATCTGGCTGGTTATGATCGTCCCTATGAGCGCCATGGAAACAAATATATTGTAACGGCACCTGGCTGGCATATGCGTTATGAATCTATGGAAGACGGCCGTAATCAAAACGGCCGTATCGTGATGTTTGTTCTGCGTGATGAAATAACAGATGTAATAGTAAAAAGCTACATGCAGTTTTATGACGGACTTTCCATTATTCGATTCTGGAACATAGTTGAAAACACAGGCAGCCAGACGCAGGTGTTAGACTATATTTCATCTTTTAATTATGAGGGAATTGACAAGGAAGGATCACTTCCTGCTGATAAAAAGCTGCAAATTCGCATACCGCACAACGGATGGCAAAAAGAAGTCAATTGGAAAACGTATGATCTTTGTGACTTTGGTATGGAACGTATTCAGCCAGCGTGTGATCAGCGCTCCTCAAACCTTCTTACAGTAAGCAATACTGGAAACTGGTCAGCTAAAGAACACCTTCCAATGGGATATCTTGAGAACACGCAGACACATACGGGTATGCTCTGGCAGATTGAAAATAATGGTTCCTGGCACTGGGAGATTGGAGATCAGAATGGTCATCTTTATTTGGCAGCATCTGGTCCGAATGAAATTTATTCTCACTGGTTTAAAAATCTAAAACCAGGAGATACTTTTACAAGCGTGCCTGTTGCTGTAAGCCTAACTGATCAAGGCTTTGATGATGCAGTTGGAACAATGACAAAATATCGCCGTATTATCCGCCGTCCAAATGCAGATAATGAATCTCTTAAAATTATCTTTAATGACTATATGAATTGTTTGTGGGGGCATCCGACGGCAGCAGAAGAGTTTCCACTAATAGATGCGGCAGCAGAGGCCGGATGCGAGTATTTTTGTATTGATGCCGGCTGGTATGCAGATGGTGATTGGTGGGATGCGGTTGGTGACTGGAGAGAGAGCAAAAAACGCTTTCCGAACGGTGTACGTGAAATTACCGATTATATTCGCAGTAAGGGAATGATTCCAGGCGTATGGCTTGAGCTTGAAGTTATGGGTATTAATTGTCATATGGCACAGGAGGTTCCTGATGACTGGTTTTTCATGCGTCATGGAAAACGTGTATATGATAGAAGTCGATATCAGCTTGACTACAGAAATCCAGAAGTTCGTGCCTATGCAGATAGTGTGATAGATCGCCTGATTAAAGAGTATGGCGTTGGCTATATTAAAATGGACTATAACATTGAGCCTGGAATTGGTACCGACTTACATGCCGATAGTGCTGGAGACGGTATGTTATCACACGAGAGAGCTTATCTAAAATGGCTGGAAGCAGTATTTAAACGCTATCCGGATCTTGTAATTGAAAACTGTTCATCAGGTGGTCTTCGTATGGATTACGCTATGCTATCACGATACAGCATTCAGTCTACAAGTGATCAGGATGACTATCGTTATTATTGTACTATTGCAGCAAATTCGCCATCTGCATTGACACCAGAGCAAAGTGCAATTTGGTCATATCCACTTCGTGAAGGAGATCGGGAAGAGGTTGTCTTTAATATGGTTAACGCCATGCTGCTTCGCATTCATCAAAGTGGTCATTTAGCTGAACTTACTCAAGAACGCCGTGATCTGGTAAAGGAGGCACTCGATATTTACAAAACTATTCGAAAAGATATCAAAAATAGTGTTCCGATCTGGCCAATTGGATTATCGCAGTTTCATGATGAATGGACCTGTCTTGGTCTGCAATCAGAAAACAAAATTTATCTGGCTGTGTGGAGAAGAAATGGCAATAAACCTGTCATTGAAATTCCATTCGAACAGTTAAATAATAAAGAAGTGTCTGTCAGCTGTCTTTATCCATCATATTCAGAGGTTTTGTTTTCATGGAGCAAAGAAAGCAATGTATTGACCGTTACGATGGAAAAAGAATTTATGGCAAGACTGTTTTGTATTGAAATAAAATAAATAATCGTAAATAAGGCAATTGCCAAAAGGAGCTGTTATGGGAAAATTAGATCAGTATTGTTTTGATGGAACAAATGCACTTTCACTGAAAAAACTGCCGACAGACAGCAAAAAAGATCAAGTTGACAAGGAAACAATTCTTGCAAAAACAGAAAAAAATCAGGAAAAAATTTTTGCACTTCAGGATAAGCTTTACGCAGATGCAAAAGAAGGACTAATTATTATCCTGCAGGCTAGAGATGCTGCAGGAAAGGACAGTACTATTCGTCATGTCATGGGCGGTATAAATCCGCAGGGTGTACAGGTTTTCAGCTACAAGCAGCCTTCTAAGGATGAGCTTGCGCATGATTATCTGTGGCGCTGCGTTACAAATCTTCCTAAGCGTGGAATGATAGCTATTTTTAATCGCTCTTACTATGAAGATGTATTAGTCGTAAAGGTTCATGAGCTTTACAAAGGCTACCATATGGCAGAACGTTGTTTAAATCCAGATACAATCATTGAGAATCGTTATCGCCAGATTCGCCATTTTGAGGAATATCTGTATGACAACAGCTACCGCGTCGTAAAGATTCTGCTTAATGTTTCTAAAGAAAAGCAAAAACAGCGTTTCCTTGAACGTATTGATCTTCCAGAGAAAAACTGGAAATTTTCCCAAAGCGATATGGCAGAGCGTGCTCTGTGGGATCAATACGATGATGCTTATGAGCGTGCTGTAAATGCAACTGCCACAAAGGAGAATCCATGGTATGTTATTCCGGCAGATCAGAAATGGTACAGCAGATATCTTGTATCAGAAATTATTCTTGATGTGCTGCAAAAAATTGATCCACAGTATCCAACTCTCTCTCAAGAAGAAGCGGAGAAGCTTCCACAGTATAAGGAGATGCTTCAAAATGAGAATATGAAGCATTCATGAAAATTAGATCTAGTATAAAAAGCCCGGCAGGAAGAGTAATCTTTCTGCCAGGCTTTTTTTAATATATTTTGATGTTTTTGACCCTGGTATTATTCAAATTGTTCTTTGTGCTTCTTTAACAATGTCTGAATCTTTTCTGTTGGAGATAAGCTGTTTCCAATCGGAACGTCATGATTAAGTGTATTGATGATAGCAGCAGTAAACTTACTCATGTCAGCTTCAATGTACCAGCTTCTCTTAAGCAGCTCTGGAGAACGATAATTCAAGTTAGTTGTGATAACATAATCAAAGTAACCCTGAGAATTGAAATCATCAAACTTCTCTAATCCGTCTGTGAAAAGACCAAATGTACAACATACAACAACATTCTTTGCACCGCGGTCTTTCAGTTCCTTTGCTGTATCAAGCATACTCTCTCCAGAAGAGATCATATCGTCAATGATGATAACAGTTTTGCCCTTGATGTTTGCACCCAAAAATTCATGTGCAACAATCGGATTCTTTCCATTTACAACAGTAGAATAGTCTCTTCTCTTATAGAACATACCCATGTCAATGCCAAGGTTATTAGCAAAGTAAACAGCACGTCCCATTGCACCTTCATCAGGGCTGATTGCCATTAAATGATCCTTGTCGATTATCATATTTGGCTCTTTCTTTAACAGCGCCTTGATAAACTGGTACGGAGGTGTAAAATTGTCAAATCCGTGAAGCGGAATTGCATTCTGAACACGTGGGTCATGAGCATCAAAAGTGATGATGTTGCTTACACCCATGTCGATAAGCTCCTCTAATGCCAGTGCACAGTCAAGAGATTCTCTTCTGGTACGCTTATGCTGACGGCCCTCATACAAAAACGGCATAACGACATTGACACGGCGTGCACCGCGGCATGAGCCGATAAGACGCTTCAGATCCTGATAATGATTATCAGGAGACATGTGATTTACTTCACCGCACAGCTGATAAGTTAAGCTATAATTTGTTACATCGACCATTGCAAAAATATCAGAGCCGCGAACAGACTCTTTTAATACACACTTTGCTTCACCAGAGCCAAAACGTGGACAGGAAAAATCAAGCAGATAGGACTTACTGTCATAGCCACGGAAATCCAGCATCGACTGACGCTGAGCAAGTGCCTCTGCATCATGCTGACGGAAGGAAACGATATAGTCATCGACCTTCTTTGCAAAATCCTTGCAGCTGTCAAGTGCAGCAATCTTCAAAGGACCAATAGGAATACTGTTTTCAAATGAATAATCAATATTTGCCATTTATAGGACCGCCTTTTTATGTTAGTCTTGCAGTCAGAAATTGCCTCTTGCTTCATATGCAATTTTTGACATACACAATCTATTATAACCGCAAAGAAAAGCATAAGTCAATAGAAAAAGTCGACAGAAAAAAATAGTTGCATTTTTGTTTCCTTTGTGATACACTGATTTAAGTGTTATTCTCGTGTGATAACCAATTATTTTAATAAGGAATGGGGTTTGGCATGTCAGCATTAAAGATTATCGTTACTGTTATTTATTGCATTGTTGCGATTGCATTTACAGCTTCTGTACTGATGCAGGAGGGAAAATCCGCAGGTCTGGGCGCAATTGGCGGTATGGCTGAGAGCTACTGGGGCAAGAATAAAGGTCGTTCCATGGAGGGAAAGTTAGAAAGATTCACTCTGATTGGAGCAATCATTTTCTTTGTTGGAGCAATTCTTCTGAACATGAACTTTTAAGTTACAGTTCACACGTCCAGCCAAACTCGATAAATCTAATGCTTGCATGAAGATTTATCGAGTTGGTTGGACGGAGTGGACGCCTGTTAATGAGCAAAACAGAGCTGCGAAGCAGCGACACACAAAAGGTGTGGTTTTGTGAATTGGCGTCCTGTGAACAGTTACTTTATCAACAAAAGAAGCGGCTGTCGCAGATTGCGGCGGCCGTTTTGTGCCTTTTTATAAGATCAGCACCCATTACACGACTAAAGCACTAACATATAAGAATATATAAGAAAGAAGTTTAATTTAAGTGAAGTTATATAAAGAAAAAAAGAAAAAATATTATCGAAAAAAACAGCAGTATAGCGAATCTAGTGAAGTGTTCGATACATCTGCTGATGAAGATTCTCTTAATGCAGAGCAGGATCATGACGATTCAAATCATGAAGGCAAC
>ERZ840517.2507-NODE-2507-length-16165-cov-2.711670_pt1 | contig 16165 bp, 12 predicted proteins | sample MGYA00519876_ERZ840517 | MGnify/ENA primary metagenome ERZ840517 (study PRJEB31850, sample SAMEA3708882) | human gut metagenome | biome: human gut; feature: human-associated habitat; material: faeces | place: China | collected 2014 ... | reverse complement strand
ACTGCCACCTGCTTGATGTTGCAAGAGCAGGGATACGAGATAGTGGGAGTAACCATGCGGGTTTGGGGAGATGAACCGCAGGATGCCAGAGAGTTGGCGGCCCGGATGGGAATCGAACACTATGTAGCTGATGAACGTATACCTTTCAAAGATACAATCGTAAGAAACTTCATTGATGAATATCGCCAGGGACGGACTCCCAATCCATGTGTCATGTGTAATCCGTTGTTCAAATTCCGTGTGTTGACGGAGTGGGCAGACCGGCTGAATTGCGGTTGGATTGCTACCGGGCATTATTCCCGTTTGGAAGAACGGAATGGGAATGTATACATTGTGGCAGGGGATGATGAAAAGAAAGACCAGTCTTATTTTCTTTGGAGACTGGGACAAGAGGGGTTGAGGCGCTGCATTTTCCCATTGGGAAATTATACAAAGCTGAAAGTGCGTGATTACCTTCATGATAAGGGATACGAAGCAAAGGCGAAAGAGGGAGAAAGTATGGAAGTCTGTTTTATCAAAGGAGATTATCGGGACTTCCTGCGTGAACAATGTCCGGAATTGGATACGGAAATCGGCCCGGGGTGGTTTGTGAATGCCGAAGGGGTGAAATTGGGGCAACACAAAGGTTTCCCGTATTATACCATCGGGCAACGCAAGGGACTTGAGATTGCTTTGGGTAAACCGGCGTATGTGCTGAAGATAAATCCGCAAAAAAATACAGTAATGTTAGGGGATGTAGAACAACTGCGTACGGAATATATGATTGTCGAGCAGGATCATTTGATTGATGAACAGGAGGTTTTGGCCTGTGAAAACTTGGCGGTACGTATCCGTTATCGCAGCCGTCCTATTCCTTGCCGGGTGAGAAGATTGATGGACGGACGGCTTTTTGTGAAGTTCCGGACAGAGGCTTCGGCCATTACTCCGGGACAGTCGGCTGTGTTTTATGACGATCGCCGGGTGATTGGCGGAGCGTTTATCGCTTCACAACGGGGAATCGGACTGGTTATGGAAGAGAATAAGGATTTTTAATAAAAAGCTGATATATAATAATATGAAGAAATTAATATTTGCCGCTTTACTGCTATCGGGGCATCGGCGCAACAGGACACGTTGAAATATCGTATTAACCTGACAGACAAGGCTGTTACAGATTATGCTTTGGATCGTCCTGAAGAGTTTCTTTCGAAAAAAGCAATTGAGCGTCGCCAGAAGCAAGGGCTGGCAATAGACTCTACAGACTTACCGGTGTGTCGGAAATATGTGGACGCTATTCGTAAAAAAGGAGTGAAGATTGTGACCACGGGCAAGTGGGACAATTTCGTTACTGTGTCGTGCAATGATACGACATTGATAGATAAAATAGCCCAACTGCCTTTTGTCCGTACTACGGAGAAGGTCTGGACTGCTCCTGATCCGGAGCAGCCGGCGATGGCTACCAAACGGGATTCATTGATCAATACGCCTTTATGGATAGAAGAAGTGTATGGCCCCGCACGGCGTCAGATAGAGATTAGTAACGGAAACAAGTTACATGATGCCGGATTTAAGGGGCAAGGCATGACGATTGCCGTCATCGATGCCGGTTTTCATAATGCGGACAGCATAGCGGCAATGAGAAATATCCGTGTGTTAGGAGTGAAAGATTTTGTGAATCCTGATGCCGACATTTATGCCGAAAGCAGTCATGGTATGAGTGTGCTTTCGTGCATCGGTATGAATCAGCCTCATGTGATGGTCGGTACGGCACCTGAAGCTTCATTCTGGCTGCTGCGCAGTGAAGATGAGTATTCGGAGCATTTGGTAGAACAGGATTATTGGGCGGCCGCACTCGAGTTTGCAGATAGCGTGGGAGTGGATGTAGTGAATACTTCATTAGGATATTATGCTTTTGATGATCCATCGAAAGATTACCGTTATTGTGATTTGGATGGAAAATTTGCCTTGATGTCCCGTCAGGCTGCGAAAGCGGCGGATAAAGGCATGGTTATAGTATGCAGTGCCGGGAATGCCGGTTCCGGTTCTTGGAAAAAGACTACTCCTCCGGGTGATGCGGAAAATGTGCTGACCGTAGGTGCCATTAACAAGCAAGGCGTGTTGGCTCCTTTTTCATCTATCGGAAATACGGCGGACGGTCGTGTGAAACCGGATGTGATGGCAGTCGGATTGGGTTCGGACGTAATGGGGACGGATGGAATAGTGAGAGGGGCCAACGGTACGTCATTTTCTTCACCGATCATGTGTGGCATGGTGGCTTGCTTGTGGCAAGCGTTGCCTGATCTGACGGCGAAAGAACTGATAGAACTGGTACGGCGTTCGGGTGATCGGGCCGATTCTCCCGATAATATTTACGGATATGGGATTCCTGATATGTGGAAGGCTTATCAATCGGCAAAATGAAACAGGAAGCACTGACCCTTTTGGATCTCAATGCATTGGTACGGCGGAGTCTGGAACAATGCTTGCCCGATGAATATTGGATACAGGCGGAGTTGAGTGATGTACGATCTAATGCTATCTGGAATTCGTGCAGAAAGATCCGCGCAGCAATAATCTGATAGCTAAAGCCCGGGGAACTATCTGGAATAATGTATACCGCCTGTTGAAACCTTATTTTGAAGAGGCTACCGGGCAACTGTTTACTTCCGGTATAAAGGTGTTGGTGAAAGTGACCGTGCAATTTCATGAATTGTATGGATATAGCCTGACTGTACAGGATATTGACCCCACATATACATTGGGAGATATGGCTCTGCGTCGGCGGGAGATTTTACAGCAATTGGAAGCGGAAGGGGTACTGACACTGAACAAAGAACTCGAGATGCCTGTATTGCCACAGCGTATAGCCGTCATATCTTCGGCTACTGCTGCCGGTTATGGAGACTTTTGCCATCAGTTGCAACACAATTCCCGGGGATTCTTTTTTTATACGGAGTTATTTCCGGCCTTGATGCAAGGTGCCCAGATAGAAAGCTCTGTTTTGGATGCGCTCGATCGTGTCAACAGGCGGTTGAATGATTTCGATGTGGTTGTTATCATCCGGGGAGGGGGGGCCACGTCCGATTTATCCGGTTTCGATACCTATCTTTTGGCTGCAGCCTGTGCGCAATTTCCATTGCCTATCATTACCGGTATCGGTCACGAACGTGATGATACTGTGCTCGATTCTGTGGCGCATACCCGGGTGAAAACCCCGACAGCTGCTGCCGAATTATTAATAAATTGTATGGAGGAGGCTGCCGGCCGGTTGGAATATTTGTCCGCTCGTATTCAAGAAGGTGTTTCTTCTTTTCTTGAAAGGGAGTATCGGAGGATCTCTTCTTGTCAGGCACGCATTCCGTCTCTTGTTGTCAGGAGATTGTCGGATGCCCGCCTGCGTTTACTAACTGTACACAAAGATTTGATGCAAAGCTCGGTGACAATGCTTTCTCGCCACCGGCATAAGTTAGAGTTGTTGCAGCAACGTATTGCCGATGCATCGCCCGATAAGCTTCTGGCTCGCGGTTACAGCATCACTTTGAAAAACGGAGTTCCCGTAACCGACCTGTCCGGGATTGTTCCGGGGGATGAAATCGTTACCCGTCTGCACAAAGGAGAACTGACTTCAATCGTAAATCGTAAATCGTCCAATCGTAAATAACAAAAAGATGTCTGCAAAAAAAGAAACCTACTCTCAAGCAATGGAACGCTTGGAAAAGATTGTCCGTCAGATTGACAATAATGAACTGGAAATAGATGTGTTGGCAGAAAAGATAAAGGAGGCCAATGAAATTATAGCCTTTTGTACAGAGAAACTGACGAAAGCTGATCATGAAGTCGAAAAATTGTTGCAGGAAAGGCAACAATCTAAAGAATAAAAGTTATTTTTGTTGTCTGATAGGAGAATTTAACTAATTACTTAATAATATGAAAGAAATAGATTGGTCTAATTTGTCATTCGGATATATGAAGACAGATTACAACGTGAGAATTAATTTCCGCGATGGCGCATGGGGCGAACTGGAAATAAGCAGCAGCGAAATTCTTAATCTGCATATGGCAGCTACCTGTCTGCACTATGGTCAGGAAGCTTTTGAAGGGCTGAAAGCCTTTCGTGGCAAAGATGGTAAAGTCCGTATTTTCCGTCTTGAAGAAAACGCCGCGCGTTTGCAATCTACCTGCCGGGGAATTCTAATGCCGGAACTTCCTACCGAACGTTTCAAAGAGGCAGTTCTGAAAGCGGTAAAACTGAACGAGCGTTTTATTCCGCCTTATGAGACGGGGGCCTCTCTTTATATCCGTCCGTTACTGATCGGTACCGGAGCACAAGTCGGTGTACGTCCTGCCGACGAATATCTTTTTGTTATTTTCGTCACTCCGGTAGGTCCTTATTTCAAAGGAGGATTTGCCACTACTCCGTATGTCATTACCCGAAAATATGACCGGGCTGCTCCGTTGGGAACAGGAACTTTTAAGGTGGGGGGTAATTATGCTGCCAGTCTGCGTGCCAGCCAGGAGGCTCACAAAGCCGGTTATTCTGCTGAATTCTATTTGGATGCAAAAGAAAAGAAGTATATGGACGAGTGTGGTGCGGCCAATTTCTTCGGTATAAAGAACAATACCTATATCACTCCGTTGTCTACATCCATTCTGCCTTCCATTACCAATAAGAGCTTGATGCAGTTGGCGGAAGATATGGGGCTGAAAGTGGAACGCCGCCCGGTGCCCGAAGAGGAGCTGGCGACATTCGAAGAAGCGGGTGCTTGCGGTACGGCTGCCGTAATCAGTCCGATACAACGTATCGATGATCCGGAAAATGATCATTCTTATGTTATCTCGAAGGATGGCAAGCCGGGCCCGGTTTGTACGAAGTTGTATAATAAGCTGCGTGCTATCCAGTATGGTGATGAGCCGGATACACACAATTGGGTAACTGTAGTGGAATAACTTTTATTAATCATTATTAATCTTATATCTTATGTTGAAACAAAATTCAGAATTACGTGCAGAAGCGCGTGCTGCTCTTACTGATAAATGGGTGATGGCGGCGATTGCTACCTTAATTTACAGTGCAGTGGTTGGTGGATTGTCTGCCATTCCGGTAGTCGGAATATTGATCCTTCTGTTAACGTTGCCGATAGCTTATGGTTATGCCATTGTGATATTGGATGTATTCAGAGGCAGTGATGTGAATATCGGAGGACTGTTTGATGGATTCAGCGACTATGGACGTATCATCGGCACAAAATTGCTTCAAGCCATTTATACAGTGTTGTGGACCTTGTTGCTGGTTATTCCGGGTATTATCAAGTATTATTCGTATGCAATGACCGATTTTATCTTGAAAGATCAACCCGAATTGGCTAATAATGGCGCTATTGAGAAAAGTATGGCCATGATGGAAGGCAACAAGATGAAGCTGTTCTTGCTCGATCTTAGCTTTATCGGCTGGGCCATCCTGTGTCTTTTCACATTGGGTATCGGATACTTCTTTTTGCAGCCTTACATGCAGGCAGCTCATGCTGCTTTCTATGAAGATTTGAAAGCACAGGCAGTAGAAGAAGTCATTGTAGAGGGTACGGTGGAAATCTAAGATAATACTTTTCGACCTGTTTTTGTGTTCTGAGAGAAACTAAAGCAGGTTCTTATATCCTTAATAATGGAGTATGGAGAAATCTGTACTCCATTTATTTTTGCCGTTTCCGCCGAAAGTAAGTAACTTTGCAATCTAATTGCAATTATTATATGGGAAAAGGGAAATTAGAGAAATTTGCCGATATGGCAAGTTATCCGCATGTGTTTGAGTATCCTTATTCGGTGGCGGACAATGTGGCTTTTGATATGAAAGGCAAGTGGCATGAAAAGTTTTTCGGCAATGACCGTCCGATTGTGCTTGAATTGGGCTGTGGTCGGGGAGAGTATACCGTAGGACTGGCACAGATGTTTCCCGATAAAAATTTCATCGGTGTCGATATTAAAGGGGCGCGTATGTGGACCGGAGCCACCGATGCCTTGCGATCGGGAATGAAGAATGTAGCCTTTTTGCGTACAAATATCGAGATTATAGACCGCTTCTTTGCTCCGGAAGAGGTGAGTGAAATTTGGTTGACTTTTTCTGATCCGCAGATGAAGAAAGCGACCAAGCGATTGACCTCCACATACTTCATGGAACGCTATCGCCGCTTCCTTAAGCCGGACGGCATTATTCATCTGAAAACAGACAGCAACTTTATGTTTACTTATACCCGCTACATGATTGAGGAAAACCGTTTCCCGGTAGAATTTATTACGGAGGATCTTTATCATTCCGATCTTGTAGATGATATCTTAGGCATTAAAACTTATTATGAACAACAGTGGCTCGATCGTGGTTTAAGTATAAAGTATATCAAGTTCCGGCTTCCCCAAGCAGGAGAATTGCATGAGCCGGACATTGAAATAGAGCTTGATTCGTATCGTAGCTATAACCGTAGCAAGCGGAGCGGATTGCAAACCAGCAAGTAAAGGGATTTACGATTTGACGATTTACGGTTTTGCGATTGATAAATGATGATCTCTAAGTTATCAATCGTCAAATCATCAATCGCCAAATCATAAATCATCGGTCATCATTTATCAATCGTCAAATTGTAAATCGTCAAATCGTAAATAATTATGGCACTTTATCCAAAGTTAATATTAGATGCATTGGCAACAGTGCGTTATCCCGGTACCGGAAAGAATCTTGTTGAAGCCGGTATGGTGGAGGATGACATCCGTATCGAGGGAATGAAAGTTTCTTTTTCCCTTATTTTTGAGAAACCTACCGATCCGTTTATGAAGTCGGTGGTTAAGGCTGCCGAAACGGCTATCCTTACTCATGTAGGCAAAGAAGTGGAAATCGTAGGTAATATCAGTGTGAAAACAGTTCAGGCGGCGCGTCCGGAAGTCGGGAAGTTATTGCCGCAGGTAAAAAATATTATTGGTATTTCTTCCGGAAAAGGAGGGGTGGGGAAATCTACCGTAGCGGCCAATCTGGCTGTGGCTCTTGCCAAGTTAGGCTATAAAGTGGGATTGCTGGATGCCGATATTTTCGGTCCTTCTATGCCGAAAATGTTTCAGGTGGAAGACGCCCGTCCGTATGCCGAGAAGATAGACGGGCGTGATATGATCATTCCTGTAGAAAAGTATGGGGTGAAACTTCTTTCCATAGGCTTTTTTGTCGACCCGGATCAGGCTACTTTGTGGCGTGGGGGGATGGCCAGTAATGCATTGAAACAGCTTATTGGCGATGCTGCCTGGGGAGAACTGGATTATTTCCTTATCGATTTGCCGCCGGGTACGAGTGATATCCATCTGACTGTGGTACAGACATTGGCCATGACCGGTGCTGTAGTGGTTAGTACTCCGCAGGCGGTTGCTTTGGCAGATGCCCGCAAAGGTATCAATATGTTTACCAATGACAAGGTAAATGTACCGATTTTGGGTTTGGTGGAGAACATGGCTTGGTTTACTCCTGCCGAACTGCCGGATAATAAATATTATATTTTCGGCCGTGAGGGCGCCAAGAAGTTGGCAGAAGAGATGAATGTACCTTTGTTAGGGCAGATACCTATCGTACAGAGTATCTGTGAAAACGGTGATAAGGGTACTCCTGTTGCATTGGATGAAAATACGATGACCGGTCGCGCTTTCCTATCATTGGCGGCTGCTGTAGTCCGGCAGGTAGATCGCAGGAATGTAGAGAAAGCTCCTACTCAGATTGTAGAAATGCACAAGTAATCCCGAAAAGGGAATGAGATGCTTTCCCGTTACTTTTGCGAGTAAGGCAATGCATGGTTTCAATTTATTGAAACGTTCGGTTCCATCAGTATGAAACGGATGGTTTCTATAGTATGAAACGAACCGTTTCGTCTGTATGGAACAATTAGTTTCAACGTATTGAAACTAATGCGGGCGTTATTCAAACCGACACGGGCATTATGACGGTGGTCCGTTAATGGAAGACTTACAATTCCGCCTCTACTGTTTGTATTAGTATACATCCTGTAGAGGCGGAATTTCGTTATTATTTATCAAGTGTTTTCAGTAATTCTTCTTTCATCTTGTCTGTCCCGGGAAATCCGGTTGTTTTGTAGGTAATGTTTCCTTCGCGGTCGACGAGAAGATAGGTAGGCACTCCTCTGATGCTGAATGAATCCATTAGATAACTCCACTGTTCGTCTGTTACCCGAAAGTGCTCACCGTGTATATCCGGTATCATATTTTCCCATGTCCCTTTTGGCGAGGTCTCTCCCGTGAGATACACATAAACGATGTCTTTGTCTTTCAGCTCTTCTTTCATGGGGATCATTGCCTTATTTGCCGTGCGGCACGGACCACACCAGGTTGCCCAAAAATCCACCAGTAATGTATGTCCGCGATATTTGGAAATGATGGAAGCGAACAAATCCTCATTACTGACTTCTCCCGCCTCATTGATGGTGAATCCGGTCTTCTTTTTATTCTGTTCTATTTTAGCTAAAAGTTCGGTATTCTTCTCTTTCACGGTTTCCAGATAGGCCGGATTGTCCAAACCTGCAATCTGTGCCAGTTGTTCCTCGGATGCGGGAGTAAATTCACTGATCCCGTTGAGTACGTTTGCTACTATAGATAAGTCGAAATAAATACCTTTGTCCGTTCCGAGTGCTTTGCCGAATGCTTTTCTGAATGTCTGGCTTGCGGTAAGGCGTGCATATTGGGGGGTATAGAGAGCTTCCGGAGTGTTGAGGTTGGAGAAATCCTTTAATAGATCGTAGAAATTATCCGGGAGTTGCACCGGATTGTTCTTTACATACTCCTTACTTGCTTCACCTTCCAGCTTATAATTAACGATATGTACACGTTGTACAATTTGAGGAACGAACATAAGGAGGGATGCTGCCGATGCATTCACTGCATTGTGAAGCACTGCCTTACAGGCTTTTGTGGCTTTCAAATTTTCTATCTCCCGGAGTTTGCTTTGCTGTTTTTCTAGAATATAGGCCTTTACTTCTTCTGCATTCTTATCTTTTAGTTCTTGAATGAATAGCGGGTAATCAGAATCTATTTCAGTTTGGAAGTTCAGTTTATTGATTTCGGCCGATAATCCGGCTAAGTATCCTCCGTAGTAAACGTTTGCTTCATCGGATTTCTTTTCTCTGTGCAACTTGGATTGGCGGCGACAGATTTCACGTTGGTTGATAAAGATATTTGTTTTTTCTCCGGGAGCTAATAAGAGGCTGATGGCACCGGATCCGGTGTACATGATGGCAGGAGTAGTGGTCAATACCGGTATCTCTTCAGAAAAACTGCCGTCATCTTTTATTTTTATCTTTACTTTCTGATTCAGGTTCAGGGCCCCGGAGAGGTAAATGGTAAAGTCAGAGGATGCTCCTGGGTGATAATTGAGGAAGCAACCTTCTAACAGGGCTTTTCCTTTTTGGATGGCAGGGATGGGGAGGGACGATAACTTCTTGACGCGTACTGTTGCTTCTGCCGGCAACTTTAGTTTGGGAAGTTCACCGTCCAGTCGGATACCCCAGATTTTGAAAGCACCTTCTGTATCGCCTTCCGAGAAATCAATGGAGGTGACCGTTTCGGGCAAGGGTGGGAAGACGAGTTTAAATTCTGCCTGTCCGGATTCCGGCATCCAGAATTCCTGGTCGGGAGCAATGCCTATGCCGTAGCGAAGAGGGTATAATTCTCCGTCATCTCCTTTCAGAAAACTACCGGATGCTATTCTTATCCAGTTTTTGGGGCGGTAGAACGCTTTGATGTGCAATACGGTGGCTGTGTCGCTCAGTGCCACTTTGTCTACTTCGATACTTGTAGAGCTCCAATCGGAAAAGGGAGGCTGTTCAATCATTTTTTCTTGGGCTTGCGTATATGCCACATTTAGTAGAAAGCAGGCAATGAGCGCTAATTGTTTCATGGTATATTCATTTATAGAGTTATATACAAAAATAAGAATTATATAGTTAGAATCTGTGTTTTGTGTATAAAAAAAGAAGAAGTGCGCCATAAAGTAATGGGCCCTTCTTCCTTTTTCAATTAATGTAGTGTAAGAGAGAGTTTTTTACTGGAGTTTGAAGTTGATAGGGAGCGTGTATTGCACGGCTACCGCTTCTCCTTTATTTTTCCCGGGTTCCCAACGTGGCATGCCTGTTACTACGCGTATTGCTTCTGCGTCCAACGAGGGTGACACGCTTTGCGCGATCCTCGGACTGGTAACACGGCCCTCCTTATCGACTATGATCTGTACGACCACGCGTCCTTGCGTTTTACTTTTCTGGGCATCGACCGGGTATTTGATGTTTTTGGCCAGATAGCGCATCAGACCTTCGGTTCCACCGGGGTATTTAGGCATTTCTTCTGCATTCTCGAGAATAGTATCCGATGCATCTGTAGCTGTGTTTTCGTCAGCGGCATACGCTACTACGACAACTTCGTCCAGTTTGCTGTTTTTTATTTCTTCCGCTTCCGGTTCGCTCAGTTTGAAGAGGATGGGAACGGTATAACGGACACGTACTTCTTTTCCTCTTTGAGTGCCGGGAGTCCATTTAGGCATGGTCGATAATACCCGTATGGCCTCTGCATCCACTTCCGGACTGACAGATCGTACAATTGTCGGCGTACTGATCGATCCGTCTTTTTCTACAACAAAACCGGCGATAACCCGTCCTTGGATTCTTTCCTGATGTGCTTTTGCAGGATAACGCAGGTTTTGGCTTATATATTCCATCAGAGCCGTTTGCCCTCCGGGAAAAACAGGCATTTTTTCAACAATGTCGAATACCTCCAAATTTTCCTCCATTTTCTTTCTGGCAGCTGCACTTAGAAGCACTATCTTCAGATTGAGACGGTCTTGGTTTTTGATATTCATAGAAGCAGAAATGTCTTTATTGTCAATGGTAATCGTGGTGATGCCCTCTATTGCAGTGAAAGAAAAATTACCATTGGCGTCTGTTTTTGTATTCGGAATATTTATTTTCTGAAAAGTCCCGTCATTCAGAATTTCTGCTCCTAATGTGGCGTTAGCCAGTCCTTTTCCAGTGTCGTCAACTACTACTCCTTTGTATTCCACTTTCTTTTCCTGGAGGGGAGTTGTTGTCGGAGTTGTCGGTTCGGAGGTTTCTGCGGCAACAGGTTGTAGCGTTTCGCCTGTTTGCCCTGTTTTCTCTTCAACAGCCTGTATCACATCTTTGGCAAAATCCTTTGTTGTCCGGGCCACTGCCTCGATGTTACTGATTATCATCAGCAGGGCAGCCAGTGGAAGAAACATCAGATATTTGGTTCTTCCTATCTCTTTCGTTCTTTTTTTATTCATCATTGTAATTCGGTTTTTGAGTGGTAAAACATTGAAACTATTATAAAGAGTTGCTGCAGCCTTATGATGAGCCAGTCCCAACAAGTGATACTGGTATGTTTTATGATCATATCCTGTTTGTAATACATGCTGGTCGGCCATGTATTCCAGATTGTTTCGTATTTCGCGTTTCATGAGCCAGGCAAAAGGATTGAACCAACAAGCGATGCACATCCATTCTCCGAATACTACCGCCGAGTGTATTTGCCGGGCATGGGTAAGTTCGTGTACCAGTACTTCGGCCAATTCTTCTTCCGTATGTGATTCCGGATGAATGAAGATCCAATGGAAAAAGGAGAATGGACCGCTTGCTTTATTCAGGGCATATATACGTACACCTTGTATTTGCATTGCTTTACATCGTATCCTTAAACGGATGATACTGATTAGCTGTACTATGAAACGAATGGAGAAGAGGATTACTCCACACAGATAAATCACCTTTAGCGATGTGAGCGTTATGTCTTGCCAATTGATACCGGCGGTTATCGTCACTTCATCAAATACAATTTCCGGAAGCAGTGTCGTGGCATAAAGGTCGGCCATTGCTACCATAGGCTCGTGTGCTTTCACCCATTCTTGCAGATTGAGCATCGGGTAGAGGAGTGAAACCCCGAAAAAGCAGAGTAGTGCCGTCCGCCGCCAATGAAAAAAGGTATCCTTGTACAAGAACAACCGGTAAAAGGCGTAGAATAGTGCAATGCCTACGTTGATTTTCAGAAAATATGCAAGTTCCGGAGTCATGATTTTACTGTTTATTCGTTATTCTTCTTTACCTTTTTCAATCATGTCGATGATCTCTTTCAAGTCGCTGGTCGAGATTTTCTGGTCTTTGGCAAAAAAGGAAACCATCTCTTTATAGGAATTCTCAAAGTAATTCCGTACTACTCCGCTCATAAAACTTCGTTTGTATTCGCTTTCCCGTATGGCGGGAGTGTATTGATAGGTATTGCCTACGCGCCGAGCCGTTACATACCCTTTTCGCTCAAGGTTTTTTACTATCGATGCAATGGTAGTATAAGGAGGAGCAGGTGGTTCGAATTTGGCCACTATCTCTTTTACAAAACAGTTTTCCAGTTCCCAGATGTAAATCATCACTTCTTCTTCTTGTATAGTTAGCTTTTCCATGGAGTTTGTTTAATTACGATTATGATGCAAATCTACGAAAGTTTCGTAATTAAACAATAGTCAATGGGTTAAATAATGCAAATAGGGGAGAAGTATATGTCCGGACGAAAGTTTGTTTTTGTGTAATGTTTCCTTTTTCAGTTAGATAAAGAGTTGTCTTTCTGCTTATTGGTCTCCCTGTATTCCTTTGGAGTCTGGTTGTAGCGTTTGGCAAATGCTCTATAAAAGTGAGAGCGGTTTGTGAAAGCCGTTTGATACATAACCTCTTGTATTGTTAAAGTTGTGGTGAGTAATAGTTTGGCTGCATAATTGATTTTTTGTTCTTTTATAAAATCTTTTGGAGGCAGCTGATTCAGGTTTTTGAATTTGCGATACATGTTTCGGCTGCTTGTCTGCATGGCGGCAGCCAATTCTGTGGGACCGAACGATATGTTGTCCATATTATCATTAATTATTTCTGTGGCAGTTTGCAGATACTCCTTGTCTTCTTTGGATAGTAACTGCCCATGACTGAAGTCGAACGCACTGGCAGAACTCGTATAGTATTGCTTCAGATCTTTTTGTCTTTTGATAAGTTGTTTGACTAAGACTCTTAAGTATTCGTTATTGAAAGGTGTGGAGATATAAGCATCTGCTCCTGATTCGATGGCTTTTATCTTTTCATCGGTTGTATTCTGGTCGGATAGAACGATTAATGGAATATGTACTGTGTACTTGTTGTTTTTTATTTGTTCGGTTAGGATAATTCCATTAATGTTAGGTACTGTAATGTCTATAATTATCAGATTTGGGGGTTCCTGTTTCACCATAGATAGTCCTTCCTCGCTATTTGGGGCGGTAAAAATTGTGTATTCATCGGATAGCATATTTTTTAGTGTGTCTGGAATGCCCTTATTGCTGCTAATTATTAAAACTGTAATTTCGGCTTTTGGATATTCACTTTTGAAGTTTGTGCTGATAGGTTCTTTTATGGTTATATTACTTTTAAGCATAGGGTCGGAAGCCTTCTCCAAAAAGGCAGACGGTTTTTCTGTAATGGTTGGTTGCGGTAAGATAATGGCAGCTTGTGGTTGTTGATAAGGCATATCTGATAGTTTGCCAATAGACATTTTCGGTTCGTATTTTTGCTTGGCATAACGAAGTATTCCAATGATAACACTTAATACGAATAACGTATAAATAATGTATGCTGCCATTATCGGATACCATAGGGGAAGAGTCATGATATAAAAACTATGCAGTAACTTTTTATTATGAAAGAAACTGTATGCTGCTTTTGGAGTATAGTTACTGGAAGAGATGTTGATGTATAGTGCTTGATTAAGGTCTGTAAGTGTTTGAGTTCCGTTTTGAAAGATACCGGTAGTTGAACTGCTGGATAAGTTATTCCAACTGTTTACCTGTTTGGCCGGGGAGGCAAATATATCTTTTACAGAGCATAAAAGAAATAGCAATAGTAAAGTTTGGATATATTTTTTCATGAGTATTCTGTTTACTTAAAGTTTAAACCCTCATGAGAATTTACCATGACTTTTATTCTCATGAGGATTTTAACAAGGAGCTTTATAGCTTATTGGTATATTACCTTGCGCACAATATTACCTTTATCGGTTTGGATAGAGATGATATATATGCCGCGTTCCGGCAGGTCAATATTGATATTATTATTTGTGGTATTACCGTTCTGTCTTGTAGAATAAATTGTTTTTCCGGAAATATCAATGACGTCTACCTTTATATAATTTTCTACATTAGGCAGAATATTCAAAGATCCGTTTTGGAATGTTATCTGGAAATCTTTACCTTCAACAATCGGAGATATGCCGGTTATTTCTCCTCCGGTTACGTCATCGAATACATAATCCGGACGTACATCAGCTCCTGTCAAGTTAAATTTTACATTTTCGAACTTCACATTATTGGCATGTCGTACATAAAAGCCATAAGCCGGCAATGCTTTTCCAAACATGTTGGATTCCGGATAGGCATCAATCATTTCCGGAATACTTGCATTGGCATCGTTTATTGTACCGCCACCGGGTAAGGTGATCTCTACATTTTTGATTAATACATTATCGATAATTCCTCCCGGTACACCTACAATTGAACTGGCTACTTTACTGACGCAAGTGGCTTTGATATCTGAAATTACTACGTTTTTCAGTTCACTCATTTTTGCGGAACCTTCACGTTTTCCTAATCGGAGGAAAATAGCCGTATGTACATCTTTCATTTGGATATTTGATATCGTGACACCGTCTAATACTCCTCCATTTACTGATTCCAAGGCTATACCGGAGATAGTTGAAGGTCCTTGGAGAGTTATGCCGCACCAGGCAAGCTTGTCACTTTCATAGTGTTTACGGAAATTGTCTTCACTGGCTTTTTCTATTACACAATCGGTATATGTGATGTTTTTGAATCCGGTTTTTCCTGCAGTTCCTAATTTTATTGCATTGCAATTAGTCCGTATTGTACAATTTTTTACGGTAACATTTTCTACGAAAATTCCTCGGTCGCTTTTCATGCATATGCCGTCATCGTCACAGTCAATATAGCAATCTTCGATTTCTACATTTCTGGAGTCAATGTCCAATCCGTCATTATTCCAATTTGAATGGCTGTAGATTTTTACTCCTTTTATTTTTACTCCGTCACATAGCAGGAAATGAGCTGTCCAAAAAGCAGAGTTTTGTAAGGTTACATTCTCTACAACCACGTCTTTACAATTAACAAAATGAAGTACTTTAGGACGATCGCCTTTGCTATTGCCGAATTGGAAGTCGGGGGCAGTTCCACGTCCGTCAATTAACCCCGGCCCTATTACTTTTACATTTTCAATATTTTTACCGAATACCAAAGCGCTGGTTTCGATAGCACCGGCTTCGGGGAATGCATCACGATAGTCTTGAATAGTACGGCTTCCTAATAATTGTGCACCCTCTTCCAGTTTTAATGTCATGTTGGAACGTAAAAAGATGGGACGGATCGAGTAACGGCCTTTAGGCACGATAACCGTTGCTTTTTTCATAGAACAAGCATCAATAGCCTGTTGCATTAACTCTGTGACATCATCTCGTCCATTATTTGATACCCCACAAGATTCTACTACATTCAGTTCTCCTCCTTTAGGAACCAGGTCGACAAATGGATTATCCGACTCTACTCCTAAATTATATTCGTCAACGGGCTGTTTGGATAATGAAACTGTTTTCAGTACAGGAAGTTGGTATGCTTCATTTCCCAAAGTCCATACCGACTCAAAATCCCAACCATCATAAGTTGATTGTATTGCTAATTCTTCTGCATCTTTATCCTGCCCGTTCTTGCCATTGGCATCAGTGCTTGAGAAAGGAGCGTCATTGATGGTGCATCCTGAAAAAGCGAGGTTGTTGCTTAGTGTTATTTTATCTTGTTTGGCCCAGGCAAAGATACGGCTGGGAGTTGCGTCACGCACAGTGATTGTTTTATTAATGGCAACGCAGTTGGAGATTGTTGCATTCATTTGTTCGATGGAAGCATCCGGTGCGCTGACTGTACCTAATATGCCACCGGTAGATCCACCGCCATCTACTTGAATATTGTTTAAAACATAGCATTTGTCAATGAGAGTTGTACATGCTCCGTAAGAACTTCCCATGATACCGCCAACTCCATCGGCCGTTGCAAAAACATTTCCTTTTACATAACAAT
>ERZ840517.2504-NODE-2504-length-16184-cov-10.361151_pt1 | contig 16184 bp, 14 predicted proteins | sample MGYA00519876_ERZ840517 | MGnify/ENA primary metagenome ERZ840517 (study PRJEB31850, sample SAMEA3708882) | human gut metagenome | biome: human gut; feature: human-associated habitat; material: faeces | place: China | collected 2014 ... | reverse complement strand
ATGGTGTAACGGCGTATGAAACTATCGACTTCCGATAGTGCGTTGAAAGGAGCGTTACTATGCCAACTGGAATTACGACGAATGTGAATTGCGGTCTGGGTAAGAGTAAGTCTAAGGGGCAGCCGGGGAATCTTGCGCATAATCGCAGGGAATTCGATCCTTACAACACTGATCCAAATCTTGCGGTGAATAACATTTTTTTCGCGAATCGCAGTCTGAAAGAAACCTATGAGGTTGCTTTCGGCGATTCAATTGACGAGCACAATTCTAGGCAGAAACGCAAGGATAGAATTTCATATACCAAGGACAATTATTTCAAATATTTGTTCGGAGCTGATCCGAATTCTGTAGAAGCTAACGCTGTGCTTATGTCCAATAAGCGCGGTAAAAACTCTGTGAAATCGTTCAATGAAATGGTTGTCCAGATTGGCGATTGCGGAGAGTTCGGGAACTTCATGAGGGACGAGTACGACAACTTCATAGACAAGAACGGAAATAAAGTTAAGTGGGATAAGTCGGCTAGGAATTACTACGATGTTGACGGGAATGTTGTGTCAAACAGTCGCAACTTATTAGCAAATCCAAAGTCTGAAAAAGCACGGAATATGCTTGAAATCTACTACAAGGGAGGTCGTTACAACAAGGTAGGGAATGGCATAAATCAGCGTCTCGAAAATGTTGATAATCCAGATGTTGAAGCCGATTTTGAACTGCCGTCCTTTGAAGAACGCAATCCGAATTTTGCCATTGCCTGCTCGGTTATGCACAATGACGAGTGGCACGGAACTCCACATCTGCACATTGATTTCGTGCCGATCGGCGAGGGCTACAAGAAAGGTCCGGAGAAGCAGTTGGGATTTGAGAGAGCGCTCGCCTGCATGGGGTATACGGATAGAATTACGGCATTTTTTGAGTGGCGTGAAAAGGAGCGTCAGATTCTGAAAGACATCTGCAACTGCTATGGAATTGAAACGAAAACTAAAGCACAGGAGCAGGCAGATTACAGAGGTGAAACGCTTCCTGTTGACGTATATTCCAATGCCATGCGTGACGCAAAGGCTGATGCGGAAGTCATCAAAGAGAGCGCAAAAATAGAGGCGAAACATATCAGGGAGAATGCTAAAACAGAAGCAGACGAAATGCGTACTCAGGCGAAGGAAACGCTTGATACAGCCAATTCCAAGGCGCAGGAAATCACAGCAACTGCTGAGAAGAAAGCGGAAATTCTGCGCTCTGAAAACAAGCAACTTACATCAGAAAATGATAATCTGCGGAAAGATAACGAAAGTTACAGCAAGAAAAACGATGACCTTGGAAAGCAAATTGCACTGAAATCCGGATTGATTGCGGTTCCGAAAAAGTCTCTGATGGTGTTCGGCAAAAATGTCGTTGTGAATGCAGATGAGGTCGAGCAGCTTAACGAAATTCACAGCAATATTTCAAGACTTGCTAACAATACCCTGACCTCTGACGAGGACAGAAAAGCCGCCGAATCCGAACGTCAGGCTGCTGAGCAGCTTCGCCAGAATCAGGAGCAGCTCATTCAGCAGGAGGCTGAGCGCATTACCCGCGAAACAGTCCGGAAATCCCATAGGGAGCGCAAGGAATATGAGAAGAAACAGGCGGAGTGCGATAAACTCAAGGCCGACTGCGAGAAGATAAAGAGAAATCTGGGGCGTATAATCAAGCATAGGTCGATTGAACTACTCAAAATGACTTTCCCGGAAATTGAGCAGGAGAAACTTGCAGCCAAAATCAAGAAGCTTGATGAAGCCGCTGTTCGCCTTAACTATGTGATGAATCCGGAGTATGATGAAAAGGAAATTTGAATGAATATTTAACATTGTAATTTGTTTGCGTAATCAAAATCATCATCCAAAGCCAATAAATAGCGAAAGTCCTATATATAAAATCAGTTCTCTTTATTTCAGCTGTAAGATTGAGAATATTGATTACTTCCATTATTCCTCTTGAAATAACTCGCATTTAGCTATCGTCTGTGGGATTTGTTATGAGTTCAATAAACAACAAGTTTGAATTATAGTTCTGGAAAAGAATGGTTCAATTAATTGATGCACCTATTAATGAATTTCCCATTATATTGTCAAATCAGTTGACTTGACTGTAATTATGTGGTATAATATTGCTTAAGAAAAAAATACGTATAATTTGGGCAGGAGGATTATTTAAATGTCAGCACTTCATTTATCAGATACTGAAAAGCTTGGTTTATCAAAAAAAGCATTATCTGCAAAGGAATATGCGAATTTCCGTGCTAATTTTCAATCCTATCTTGAAAAGATAAAAAAGGCATCTCTGGCTAATGAAAATGAGGAGCATATAAAGAATATCATTAATGATTTTCTGAGAATGAACTTTTTCAGCGAGTCGAAATATACTATAAATACGGATGGAAACATTGATAGTGCTATAAAGGAAAATGATGACCTTTTGGTTATTATCGAAACCAAAGCTCCCAGCAATAAAGCCGAAATGATAACTGAATCTAACATCAACCGCAAGGCGTTCCATGAGGCAGTATATTATTATCTTGAACGCGCTGTTGATACGACCAAGTCAAAAGCAATGATTTTCACCAAGTGCCAGCTTAGAAGGCTTACTGTTACTGACGGCATAAATTGGTTTCTGTTTGATATCAACAAAATTCATAGCATAACAGATGGAAAAATCGAACACGCTTTTTATCAGTATAAAAATGGTCAGCGCCCTTATAAAGATGATACAGCGACATTTTACGAGGAACTGCGTCAGTATTTTGATGAAATGAATGTTAACGAAAAGCTGGAATATCTTTATTTTAATGTTGAGGAAGCAGGAAGAAGTAAATCCCAACTCAGTACTATTTTCAAAATTCTATCTCCTGATTACCTTACAAAAACAAGGATAAAATTTAATTATGAACCACATAAGCTAAATGAAAAATTCTATCATGAGCTTCTTTATATCATGGGCTTAAAGGAGGTTGAAAAGGATAATCGTGTTTTGGTAGAGATAGATACTAGTATCACGAATTCACTGTCCTTCCAGATAAACAGGCTTCTCAACAAGAAAGATACACCCGAGTCTGAGATTGACCAGCGTATTTTTGAACTGGTAATAATATGGATAAACAGACTGCTTTTTATAAAACTTTTTGAGGGGCAGCTTATTTCTTTCAATTCCGACGAATCCGCATATCACATTCTTGATAACGAGAAAATTCAGAGCTTTGAAGATCTTGAATGTCTATTCTTTGAAGTACTCGGCAAAAAGAAACGGGAAGAAAATATTTTCTTCAATCAGTTTTCGGAAATCCCCTACCTTAATAGTTCCCTGTTTGAGAAACAGGACATTGAAACAGGGCAGGGTGTATATCACAATGGTATAATGATCAGTGAATTAAAGAATGAACCTATTCGTCTTTATTCTTCATCTGTGCTTGGCAAAAAGATAAAGAAAGATCCGGATATTCTTACCTATATCATTGATTTCCTTAACAGCTATAATTTTGCGTCTGATGAAGCAAATGTTGATGAAAACAGTTCTCGTGAAATTCTTGACGCTGCCGTTCTTGGACTTATATTCGAAAAACTGAATGGCTATCGTGACGGTTCCACCTATACACCTTCCGTGATAACAGAATACCTTGCAAAAGAAACAGTTGAGAAAACCGTTTTGCAAAAAGTAAATACTGAAATGGGCTGGAAGTGTGGCTCATTGGTGGATATCCGGAATAAGCTTGACACGTTAGAGCAGAGGAAACGCGTCGATGAGATCATTAACTCCATAACCATATGTGACCCATCGGTAGGATCGGGACATTTTCTGGTATCCGCTCTGAATTACCTAATTGCAGCAAAAAAGGAATGTGAGGTTCTCTTTATTTATGGAACGGACAAGCTGCTGAAAGATTGCCAGATTTTCGTAGAGAAAGATGTCCTTTGCATAAAGTATGGCGATGGTTCACCTTTTGTTTATAAGAGAAAGAGCAATGAATCCCGCGAGATTCAGGGAACTTTGTTTAATGAGAAGCGCACGATAATCGAAAACTGTCTGTTCGGGTCTGATATCAATGTGACAGCTGTGTCTATATGTCAGCTTCGCTTATGGATTGAGCTGCTTAAAAACGCATATTATGACAATGGAGTAATGGAAACACTCCCGAACATTGATATAAATATCAAAACCGGTAACTCGCTTACATACTATGCTAAATTTGAAGTTGGAGAAAGTATCATTAAGTCCAACAAGAATTCAAGCGAGGTAGATTCTTCCGACTTAGCTTCGCTCAGGGAATATCGTAATTCTGTTAAGGAATATAAAAGCTGCTCTGATAAATTTAAGAAGAAGCAGATAATTGCCAAAATAAAGCAGATAAAAGACAATCTGTTTTATAATGATGCTCAGCAGCACCTTGAAGATAAGAAAGATTCGGCTAATAAGTTTGATAATGCAATTGAGTGGGCTATTGAGTTCCCGGAGGTAATTGATGAAAACGGGAAGTTTACAGGATTTGATATTGTTATAGGTAATCCTCCGTACATACAGCTTCAGAAAATGAACAATGGCGCGGATACGCTTGCCAAAATGAATTATGCTACATATGTACGTTCAGGCGATATTTATTGCCTGTTTTATGAGCTTGCCTATAAACTCCTGAAAAAGAATGGAATGCTTGCTTATATTTCTTCTAACAAGTGGATGAGGGCAGGCTACGGCGAAGCTTTGCGTAATTTTCTGGTTACCAAGACCGACCCGGTACAGCTTATCGACTTTTCCGGAGAAAAGGTGTTCCAGAAAGTTACTGTTGACGTTAATATTCTGATTTATCGCAAAGCCGAAAATCAGTTTAATACATTATCCTGCATAATCAAAGGCTCAGACTGGCGAAATAATTTGAGCGATTATGTTCGACAGTACGCTGTCAGCAATCGTTTCGACAGTTCCGGCAGCTGGGTGATCCTTTCTCCTGTCGAGCAGTCTATTAAGAGGAAAATTGAAGCAATAGGTACTCCTCTTAAAGATTGGGACATAAGCATTAATTATGGAATAAAAACAGGTGCAAACGATGCTTTCATAATTGATGGAGCAAAGAGAAATGAGCTGATATCCTCCGACCCCAAGAGTGCCGAAATTATACGACCGATTCTTAGAGGCAGAGATATCAAACGCTACGGCTTTGATTTTGCGGATTGCTGGGTGATTCTAGCTAAATACGGAAGTTATAAATACCTAGAAAGTACTTATCCAGCTGTGTATGAGCATTTGTGCAAATATAAAGAAAAATTAAAAAACAGGGGGCAATGTCGATACACAAGCAGTGGTAAAGTGAATTCAGGAAAAGACTTTCCTGGTCAGCACCATTGGCTTGAACTTGACAATAATCCTTGTCAAGAATATTTGGACGATTTTTCTAAGCAGAAAATCGTGTGGGGTGAGATATCAGATAAGCCAAAGTTTGCATTAGATACTTGTGGGGAATATACTATTTCAAATACTGCATTCATGCTGACTGGCGATCACCTTGAATATCTTGTTGCAATATTAAATTCAGAATACTCACAATATTGTTTTTCAAGAATTTCTACAACAACAGGTGAAGGAACAGTAAGATGGTTAAAATACAAAATTGAAACATTACCTATTCCTCCACTTAATAGAATTGCAGAGAAAACAATTCTAAACTATCTATCAGGTTTGGAAATTGAACAAACTGTTAATGATTCAATTAATCAGATTATATATAATATGTTCAATTTTACAGATGAAGAAATAAGATATATAAAAGAAAACGCACTAAAATAACAAAATAAACCTCCTCTCTTCATCAGTGAAACCAAATAAATCAAGTAATCTTGTATTAATTTCAATGTTAAGTTTCTCTTTATCTGTTCCTGAAGTTTGTATGTAGTTATCAAACAACTCTTCAAAATAATAATTTTCATTGTTTGAAATTGGAGGTGTAAGCATGGGCTCAAGTGCCTGAACACTAATAAGCAAATCTCCGGTACCTGTTTTAGGCGAATCTTTTAAAAGGTATCTGCCTAAAGGAGAATTAAGCAGAAGCGTTAAAAACTTTAACTTATCTCCTGTCGCGAAGCAGGTGCTATCAAGACAGAACATACCACTTTCATCATAGCAAAATCTGAGAATTGAGCCTATTCTTTTCCATACGATTTTCTGCTTAGAAAAATCGTCCGTATAAACACAATTACGAAGATTATATGGGGTATATCCTTTGTCATTCCGAACCGAAATTTTATCCCAATATTTATCGAGATGTGCTTTGACAGCGGGATATTGGTTAATGTCAACTGGCGGTATATCTTTATCCTTTATGCCATTATGTGTGTTAATTAGCCACAAATCCGCAAAATCAAAGCCGTAGCGTTTGATATCTCTGCCTCTAAGAATCGGTCGTATAATTTCGGCACTCTTGGAGTCAGCAGATATCAGTTCGTCCTTTTTCTTTCCATCAATGATGAATGCTTCATTGTAACCTGTCAAAATGCCACGGTAGATTTTAATATTCCAATCTTTCAGAGGAGTTCCAATGCTCTCAATTTTCCTCTTAATAGACTGCTCGACAGGAGAAAGGATCACCCAGCTGCCGGAACTGTCGAAACGATTGCTGACAGCGTACTGTCGAACATAATCGCTCGTTATTAATAAACATTTTCAAAGGAGAATTTTTATGAATTACGGGTACATCAGAGTAAGTTCTGACAAGCAGACTGTGGAGAATCAGCGGTTTGAGATCGAGCGCTTTGCTGAGGCAAGCTCTCTCAAAATTGACGGCTGGATTGAGGAAACAATAAGCGGCACCAAAAACTATGATAAGCGGGAGCTTGGTAAACTCCTGAAAAAGGTGCAGAAAGGCGATCTTATCATCTGCGCTGAGTTATCACGGCTGGGAAGAAACCTGTTCATGATAATGGAGATACTCAATATTTGTATGTCCAAGGAATGCAAAGTCTGGACTATCAAAGACAATTACAGGCTTGGAGAGGATATTCAGAGCAAGGTGCTGGCGTTTGCCTTTGGGCTTTCAGCTGAGATTGAACGAAATCTGATAAGCCAGCGAACTAAAGAAGCTCTCGCGCGTAAACGTTCCGAGGGGGTGGTACTTGGAAGACCAGTGGGTCGCAAATCATCTCACGTGAAACTTTCGGGAAACGAAGAAACCATAAGAACTCTTCGGCAACGAAACGTTTCAAAATGCGAAATAGCAAGGATTTTCGGCGTCCATCGAATGACTGTGGACGCATTTATCAAACAAAACAACTTGGAGGAATAACAATGGCAATACCTAAGTATGACGAAATGTACAGAGAGTTCCTTCTTTGCCTGTCGGACGGAGAAGCTCACAAAAACGCAGATATCCGGGAATATGTATTTGCAAGTAAAGGGTTGACTGAATCCGACAGGAAAACGTATATTTCTAACGGAACTCAGTTGCTGTGCAATAACCGAATAGGTTGGACCAGAACATATCTCAAAAAGGCAGGTTTAATAGAATCTCAGCCTCATGGAATGACCAGACTTACAGATGAGGGAAAACGTGTAGTAAGCAATCTTCCTCCTGTTGTAGATAATGATTTCCTTATGAAGTACGAAAGCTTCAGAGAGTTCAGAAACACAAGCCACGGAACAACTGTTTCTCCTGTTCAAGCGGTAAGCAGCGATAATCTCTCTCCGTTAGATATGCTTGAAAAATCATATAATGAACTATCAGAAACTCTTGCAGATGAAATACTATCTGAAATAATGAAAATATCGCCTGATTTCTTTGAGCACCTTGTAGTTATTCTTTTGCAGAAAATGGGGTATGGCGGCAATATTTCCAATTCAGGTCAGGTCGTTGGAGGAACAGGTGATGAGGGAATTGACGGGATAATTAAAGAAGATAAGCTGGGCTTTGATGTGATTTATATTCAAGCCAAGCGTTGGGACACAAATCAGTCTGTCAGCCGACCTGAAGTTCAGAAATTTGTCGGTGCACTCGCAGGACAAGGTGCGTCAAAAGGGCTGTTTATAACTACTGCCAAATTCAGTCAGCAGGCGATGGATTATGCCAAAAAACAACATACCACAAAAGTGGTTCTGGTTGATGGTAACACTCTTGCTAAATTAATGATAGAGTATGACATAGGTGTGTCAGTAGTATCTACATATCAGGTCAAAAAGATTGATTCAGATTTTTTCGATGTGTCATAATTGGATTTTTAGACAATATGCAGCAGTACACCATTCTTATTGAAGAATTTATTTGCACGTTATGTTGCTGTACCTTTCACGACACGTCAAACCTTGCTAATTCATATGTTAGGTTGACCTAAACAGCGTTTTTGATTTCTTTTAGTTGTTATTCTATATGTTATAAATAATGTAGCTGAAACTATAATAAAAACAGAGACCAACTTAGACAGAAAGTAATGCCAATATAAAATATGGATCTCCTCGTTTCAGTTTTTAGATATTATAGCCAAAAATACGGCTGTTTTCTTATGCTTATGTGAAATATATTCAATTAGCAAGTCGTAATATTAGCTGCAATGCCAATAGACAAACTTCCAATAACGTGGTATAATATACACAATCTGAATATAAAAATCATTCGTACCTGACATCAATGACTAATTCACGCAGGCGTTCCGCAGACGCTTGTAAGAGATCCGATGATGCAGTCCGCACAGCCTTGAAGGCAGCCATGTGCGGGCTGCGAGCTATATTCGGAAATCTTACGAAAGGATAAACTGCGGATGAAAAATCAGTTCGGGGATAAGTTTCCTGATGATGTAGTCAATGCGCTTGCTAGAATGCTGCTTCCGGAAATCCAGAAAGCCTACGAGAGCGCAGAGGGTCAGGCGGAGTTTGAAAAGTGGAAAGCAGAACAAGCCGATTCTCAAACCGACAAGTACAACGAAAAATAATTGAACAAAGTTTTACCCCGGCAGTTCAAACGAGCTGTCGGGGTTAGTAATTATATTTGGTGATATCCGGCTGCGAGCGGCAAAATCACAGATAAACGACCAATCCAAATGCACCGGGAACATAAAATAGTTCGTCTGTGCAGCGGGCAGCGTCACCAGACTTAAATCCCCCGAATGGCTTTATAAAGCCGTTCGGGGGATTCACTATTTCCGGAAAAGCTCATTTGATCATTGTTTGATCATTATTTTAAGATGCTTCGTTTTTATCGGCTGTTTCCGCAGCATTGGAGTCGCTTGCCGAACCATCATTTGACCTGATTTTCAGCACATTAGTAATCGCCTCCGAAACCTTAGCCTGTGAGTTCTCCAGTAGATGGCAGTAAATATTGCTAGTCGTGCTAACGGTCGAATGTCCAAGCGCACCGGAAACCGTAACGATATCCACACCCTCGTTCACCAACATTGATGCGAATAGATGTCGAAAAGTGTGCAGTCCATAAAATGGAAGCCCATGCTTCTCGCAAAACTCGTTGAGCCAGAAGTATGGCGTGTTGTTATTCATTGGTTCGCCGTTCCACTTAACGAATAGGCGGTCGGAATCTATCCACTTGACATAATGGAAGAAATAATCCCATGGGAGGAGTGGGTAGAATATGTGCGCCCGTATTATCCCGATGGCAAGCGCGGCAGACCGACCAAAGGAATAGAAACAATGCTCAGAATGTATCTGCTACAAGTATGGTTCAATCTGTCCGATGAGGGAGTAGAGGATGCGATTTATGACAGTTATGCATTCCGAAAATTTATGAAAATAAATTTCATGAGTGAGCAGGTACCCGATGCAACTACGCTTCTGAAATTACGTCACATGATTGAACAGAATCATATTGGCGAGGAGTTTTTTAAAGCGATAAATTGTGTAATGGAAGCGACAGGACACATAATGCACGGTGGAACAATAGTTGACGCAACGATAATAAATGCGCCAAGCTCCACCAAAAATGCAGAGAAAAAACGCGATCCAGAAATGCACCAGACTAAGAAAGGCAACGAGTGGAAATTTGGCATGAAATGCAATATCGGTGTAGACTCTGGCTCGGGACTTGTACATTCAATTACGGCAACATCTGCGAATGTTCATGACATCACAGAAGCGCATAAATTGATACGCAGCGATGACGAAGTGGTGTATGGAGATTCGGGATATCTTGGAATTGAAAAGCGTGAAGAAATCAAAAACGACAAACGATTGCTTTCAGATTTCCTCCAGTGAGGGCCTTAACATCAACATTAGCACTCCGACCGAAGTACTTGGCGAGGCTGAACTGACAGGAAACATCAACATCAATACTGCTCTCAAAGCCTTTGAAGATATAACGCTGAACGGTGAAGTTAAGAATACAAACGACTCTGTGATTTACCCCAAATACGGAGATATTGTCATTGACAGCACAAATGTAAACCTTAACGGCTTGGTATACGCTCCGTTCGGCAGCGTTGATGTCAAGGCAATGAACCTTAATCTCAACAACGTTGTGATTATCGCTGACAGCATTGTCTTGGATTGTCCGAATGTGAATGCAAACTACAGCACAAACGCAGCGGATTTTGTCGGAACGATTTCCGAGCCGCTGAATATTCCCAAAGATGAGTGGCCGTATATGAAAGACGAAAACGGGAACGGTCTGCCGGATTTCTTTGAGGATTGTGATAACTGGAAGAAACTTGCAGATACCGACGGCGACGGCTTGCCCGACAGCATTGAAGAATATCTCGGCAGCGATGTAAATAATACCGATACAGATGGAGACGGACTTGGCGATTATTACGAGGTGTTTTCTACATACACCGACCCGACTATGGCTGACACCGATGAAAATGTGATTAAGGACGGTGACGAGGATTTTGACGAGGACGGACTCACAAACCTTGAGGAGTTGCTGAACGAAACCTATCCGTACTCAGAAGATTCCGATAACGGTGGTCTTTCTGATGGCGATGAGGTGAACAATTTTGGAACAGACCCGCTTGTTGCCGATACTGACGGTGACGGACTTGATGACGGTGATGAGATAATTCTCAGCACAGACCCACTGATACAGGATACCGATGGCGATGGTGTTATTGACAGCAGGGAAAAGTTTCAGCAGACTTATACTCATAAGGTCAAGAATGAAGATTGCGCCGTTACCGAAGTTATCGTTGATATGGAATGCACAGGCAATATCAATAAGACCACCTCTGTTGAGAGCGTCATGAATGTGGACATTCTCTGCACGGACGTCGTTGGTCTTATTGGGGAGCCGTTTGAGATTGAAACAACATCGGAGTTTGACAAGGCTACTCTTACATTCAAGATAGACAAGGATAAGTTGGATGATATTCCGTTTGACAATCTTCTTTTCCTGTGGTATAATGAGGAAGAAAACAAATTTGTTGAGTTGGAAACTACGATTGATGCAGACAATAACACTGTTAGCATCATAACAACCCATTTTAGCAAATATATGGTTGTCGACAGGCAGGCATGGTTTGATAATTGGCGTGAAATATATGCCAGATTTGAAAATCTGTCCGAAAAAAGTCTTTCAATTACTGCTATTTGTGTTGACTGCTCAGGAAGCATGCGTTCCAATGACAAATTTTTCTATATTGAGCCATATGTTCAAACTTGCTATCGTGACATAGCGGTTAAGCAGTTTGTCAATGCTATGTTTACAAATGATCAGACAAGTATCATTGCATTTGCAAGCAATGCAACTAAAAAATGCTCTCTTACAAGTGACAAGGACTTATTATTAAAGAATGCATCATTTTATAGCAACGGCAATACCAATGCTAATGCAGCAATAAACATTGAGGGCGGTCAGCCTTATTGGAGTTGGTATGGCTTTGGGGGCGTGTGGAATGGTGTGCCTGCTTTGTGTCATGGTGTGCCGACCATTGCGGATATATTGAGAGCGGGATTATCCCTAAATTTTCTGGCTGCGTGGACGGCTCAAATTGGTTTAAGGGTAACGGACAATGGCAAGACCGAGATTACGAGCCGTAGGCAGGCGGATATTATTTTCTTTGATTGGGAAGGCGACGGAGAAACCGACCATGTAGGAATTGTAGAGAAATGCGAAAACGGTGTCGTTTACACCGTGGAGGGTAACTCTGGCGACGCTTGCAGGCAAAATCAATATACGGTTGGAAGCAGCTCCATCTATGGGTGTCCTGCCTATTAAGAGCAGAAGCCGTCTAAACAGGCGGCTTCGCTACATATTTCTTAATAAAGTTTGAATATGCAGACCAAAATGTTGCTTTTCTGTACTTTTGGCGATATAATAAAAAAATAGAGAAAAAATGCTGATGAGGTAAACCAATGCGAGTGAGTTATAATAAACTATGGAAGCTGTTGATTGATAAAAATATGAAAAAGGGCGAGCTTCGAGAAGCTATCGGAGCAAGCAAAAGCACATTTGCCAAGCTTGGCAAAAATCAAAATGTTACGCTACATGTCTTGTTGTCGATATGTGAATATTTGAAATGTGATTTTGGAGATATTATGGAAGCGTTACCAGATGATGTTGATAAGGAGCGTGAAAGCTGATTATGAATGAAAGTATTTTAATTGTAGACGATGAAAAAGAGATAGCCGACTTGATTGAGGTTTATCTAAAAAATGATGGTTACACGGTACATAAATTTTATAATAGTCTGGATGCTTTGGAATGTATTGAAACGCAAAAAATGGATTTGGCAATTTTAGATGTAATGCTTCCAGATATTGATGGATTTCGTATTTGTCAGAAAATCAGAGAACAGTATTATTATCCTATTATAATGCTGACGGCAAAAGTTGAGGATACTGATAAAATTATGGGACTTACCATTGGAGCTGATGATTACATTACAAAACCTTTCAATCCTTTGGAGGTTGTAGCAAGAGTAAAAACGCAACTTCGCCGTTATGTTCGTTATAATAATGCGGCTAATACCAAGGAAAAAGATACTCCCATTGCAGAACATGATGTAAGAGGACTTATTATAAACAAGAATACTCACAAATGTACTTTGTATGGAAAAGAGGTTACTTTGACACCTATTGAGTTTTCTATCCTCTGGTACTTGTGTGAGAACAGAGGAAAAGTTATTTCGTCTGAGGAATTGTTTGAAAATATTTGGGGTGAGAAATTCCTTGATAACAATAATACTGTTATGGCTCATATCGGAAGATTGAGGGAAAAGCTTAATGAGCCTGCAAAAAAACCGAAATTTATAAAAACTGTGTGGGGAGTGGGATATACCATTGAAAAATAAAAGAAATAGCGAAAGAGATGATTATCGTCTTCTTAAAAACAAATTATTGATTAGAACTTTTGGAATGTTGTTTTTTGCGTTTGCTTTTTTAGCAGCCTTGTACTCTCTATTTTTAAAAGGGCACATAGCAGACACTTTTGTGGGTTTTTTGGATAATTTTGTCTACCATGATTATGACCGAGCTTATAATGTATATTCAATATATATTAGAGATTATATGAGTTTTTTCTTCGTAGTGCTTTCCTTACTGTTATTTGCAATTATTTTGCGCTTTTATCTAAATGAATTTTCCAAGTATTTCAAAGAAATTAACCGTAGTATAGATGCTCTGATAGAAGAAAATTCAGGAGATATTGTTTTGCCTTCTGAATTAACTGCAATCGAAAAGAAAATCAATCATATTAAGCATACTCTTGAACAACGAAAACTGGCAGCAGAGCTTTCAGAACAGCGGAAAAATGACCTTGTTGTTTATCTTGCCCACGATTTGAAAACCCCACTCACCTCAGTAATTGGGTATTTAACTTTGCTGCGGGACGAAAACAAAATTTCCGAAGAATTAAGAGAAAAGTATTTGTCAATTTCTTTGGAAAAAGCAGAACATCTTGAGGATTTAATTAACGAATTTTTTGAAATCACGCGGTTTAATCTTTCTAATATCACTCTTGAGTACAGCAGGGTCAATTTGACCCGTATGCTTGAACAACTTACATACGAGTTCAAACCAATGTTTTTAGAGAAGAATTTAAAATGTGAGCTTGAAATAGCCCCAGACACTATGATAAAGTGCGATGTCAATAAGATGCAGCGCGTTTTTGATAATCTGCTGAGAAATGCAGTGAATTATAGCTTTGATGACAGCACGATTTATATTGCTGTAAAACAAAACGGTGAAAATTTGTGTATTCAGTTTACCAATTGCGGCAATACCATTCCAAAAGAAAAGCTTGTACGCATTTTTGAACAGTTTTATCGTCTTGATGTTGCACGAAGTTCCAGAAGCGGAGGTGCAGGATTGGGTCTTGCAGTTGCAAAAGAAATCGTTGAGCTTCATAACGGAACAATTACCGCAAAAAGTGAAAATGAGCAAATCGAATTTACAGTCACTCTTCCGCTCCTGTAGGAAAATCGTAAGAAATTCCGCAGGAAAACATAGGAAACTCTTGTGGGGAAACGAAAAAAAAGCACGCTTGCTTTTGGTATACTTACAGTACCAAAAGCAAGCGTGCTTATTTAGCTTATCAGGGAGGAAAAACGATGTCAACTCATACCCAACAAACCAAGAAACGCCGTCCCCACTTATTTATCTGCATCCTGATTTTACTGATAGCATTAGCCTGCATCTTTGTTCAGCGTTTTGCAGGGACAGATATATACAACAAGGCATCATTGCCTTCCATTGATTTTGGTAATGAAAATGAAGCAGATGGAGAATGGTGCTTGATACTGGTGAATAAATGGCATCCCCTTGAAACTGAGAATGAAATCGATTTAACAGAACTATCAAACGGACAATGCGTGGACAGTAGAATATACCCTCAGCTTCAGAAAATGTTTGATGATATGAGGGATGATGGTGTATATCCTGTTGTTGCCTCCGGCTACAGAACAGAGCAGGAGCAACAGCAAATATACGATGAATCAATGGCGGAGTATATCGAAAAAGGATATTCTGAATCCGACGCAAAAACAGAAACAGAACGCTGGGTTGCTATTCCGGGAACAAGTGAACATCAACTTGGTCTTGGCGTTGATATAAATGCTGATGGCATAAATTCATATGGTTATGAGGTTTATAACTGGCTCGCCCAAAATGCCTATGGCTATGGGTTTATATATCGCTATCCAGAGAATAAAGTTACAATCACAGGTATAGCCAACGAGCCATGGCATTACCGATATGTCGGTGTTAATGCGGCTACCGAAATATACAAACGAGGAATGTGCCTTGAAGAATATCTGGGAGAAACAAACTAAGAGGGTGAATTTATGAAAAGAAAAAGACTGACACAGGTGTTTTCCTTTTTACTTCCTATCCGTAAATGGCAAATGAAAAAACTGTTCTATTTAGAAATGCTGATAGACGGAAACAAATACGCCAAAAATAAATCTGAGGCACTATTGCCTAATACGGTATTTGAAACTTCATCACTTATGCTGAATGAAAACAGTGGATTTGATATGGAATATCAAATTAACAAGGTACATAATCTTAAACTTGCCGCAAGAACAATCAATAAGGTGATTATTGAGCCAAATGAAACATTTTCTTTTTGGCAGCTTGTACGGTGGGCAGACCACCACGAGAAATATAAGGACGGATTAAACCTTGTTGACGGAAAGATTGTCGGCTCTTATGGTGGAGGTTTGTGTCAATTAAGCAATATGTTATTTTGGCTTTTTTTACACACACCTCTTACAGTTGTTGAGCGACACGGACACGCTGTTGAGTCATTTCCATCCACAACATAAGATTTACCTTGCGGAACTGATGCGACAATCAACGAAGGGTGGTTAGATTTAGGCAACACCGCACAATTAACGCCCCATTGCCATAAAGAGAGTGACATGTTGTGAAATTCGTGTGAGTTACCCATCAGGCTCGCCGGGGCGCACTGAATCAAGCTGCCAGATGAGGTCTGTCAGCCAGAATAAGATTTGCCAGGGCGAACATGATATTCAATTTAGCGATCTGGGATCTGAAAAAATAAATATAGATTACATAACTGAAAGATTTTAAAGATCAATTATGCATTTCAGCTTTTTGCTGTTATAGATCGGCAGATTCGGCTTTTGTGAATCTGCTGATTTATTTTTTATAAATTATATTTTATATTATAATTAATTGATTAATGATTAAAACAATTACGCATCATATAATTATTAATATAAAATAGATGGTAGATTTAGACAACGTTTGAAAAACATGATACATCATCATGGAGA
>ERZ840517.2477-NODE-2477-length-16343-cov-3.873649_pt1 | contig 16343 bp, 14 predicted proteins | sample MGYA00519876_ERZ840517 | MGnify/ENA primary metagenome ERZ840517 (study PRJEB31850, sample SAMEA3708882) | human gut metagenome | biome: human gut; feature: human-associated habitat; material: faeces | place: China | collected 2014 ... | reverse complement strand
GCATCACCCTTCCCTTCACCGCTTGGGGCGTGTATGTAGCCGGTCTGGTGGTGGGCTTCGGTACCTTCGCCACGGCGGAGGCCGGCCAGAACGCCGTCATCCATGCTTCCGTGTTCCAGCTGTACGGTATCCTGACCATCGTCATGATCTTCCTGGTGGCTCTGGGCTTCATTCCCGATTTTGGCCCCATGAAGAAGGCCGAGGAGCGTGCCCGCACCACCGGCAAGGTGGTGGCCGACGGCGACACCCCCATGCTGTCCCGTGAGCTGGACACCATCAAGCCCAAGGAGGGCTTCAAGCCCAATATCGTGCTGCACTTCCTGATTCCCGCCATCATTATCATCTGCACCACCATCGGCACCTACGTCGTTATGGGCTCCGCCAAGACGCTGGAGGCCTTCGTGCTGGCCGTTACCTATCAGGCCATCGTGCTGCTGATCCAGAAGGCCTTCAACATCCGTGAGATGATCCAAGTAGCCACCGAGGGCATCAAGTCCGTGGTCAGCGCTATGCTGATCCTGTCTCTGGCCTACTGCATCAACGCCATCTCCCAGTCGCTGGGCACTGCCAACTTCGTCATCAGCGTCACCGAGAGCTGGATGACTCCCGCCACCCTGCTGGCTCTGACCTTCGCCGTCTGCGCTTTCATCTCCTTCTTCACCGGCACCAGCTGGGGCGTGTACGCCATCATGATTCCCATTGCCATGCCTCTGGCCTTCAATATGACCGGCGGTGAGGCCAACAATCTGGTGTACGCCACCATCGCTGCTGTCATGGGCGGCGGCTGCTTCGGTGACCACTGCTCCCCCCTGTCCGACACCACCATCCTGTCCTCTCTGGGCGCAGGCTCCGACCATCTGGCTCACACCAAGACCCAGCTGCCCTACGCTCTGACCGTGGCTGTCATCACCTGCATCGGCTACACCATCATCGGCTTCTGCCTGAAGTAAGTATCCGATCGCTCACTGCTTGTGTGTTTGTAGAAGAGACCGCCGGGTCACTATTCCCGGCATGACTACCTATCATACCGAAATCCCCCCTGTTTCACAGGGGGGATTTTGCCCTATCCTAAATTCTGCGGCCAAGGGCCGAAAGGAGTCCTCACCATGGAACGGATGCCCAGTATTTTTAACGACGTGCTCTCCCCGGTGACGCCGGGGCCGTCCTCCTCCAACACCTGCGGCCCCTACCGCATCGCACGGCTGGCCCGTGCTCTGCTGGGGGAGATGCCCCGCCACATCACCGTCCGCATGGCCCGCCGGGGCGGGTACTACGACACCTTTTACAGTATGCACAGCCACGAGGCCATTCTGGCGGCGCTGCTGGGACAGGAGCTGCTGCGCTGCGACCTGAGCACCATGTGCCGTCAGGCCGACGAGGCTGGGCTTTGCTACGACTTCCAATTTGTAGATGACCTGCCGGTAAGACCCTCAGAGCTGGCGGAGATGGAGCTATCCGGCGACCGCCGCACCATCCGGCTGACAGGGGTGTCGCTGGGTGGCGGCGAGATCGAGATCACCCGTCTCAACGGCAGCGACATCCTGCTGCGGGGCAAGCGCCGGGAGACGGTGTGTCTCGGCCCGGAGGGCGCCCGTGTGGTGCCGGAGGATACCGCAGCCGGGCCCGGCCAGTGGCTGGCCCGACTGGAGCCTCTGTTCCCCTTCCCCCAGCAGGAGGGAGCCGTCCCCTTCCGCACGGCGCAGGAGATGCTTGCCTATGCCCGTGACACCGGGCGTCCGCTGTGGCGGGTGGCTTTCGACTATGAAAGTGCCCTCACCGGCGCCACGGAGGCGGAGCTGCGGGCCTACGCCCGGCAGGTGCTGGATATCTGCCGCCATGCACGGCAGCAGGGCGTCCGCCCGGACAACCACTTTATCGGTGTCACCGACGCCCGTGCCGCCCGCTATAAGGCTCTACGGGAGGGGCGGAAGCTCATCGATCTGGGGGCCGCCGATGAGGCGTGTCTGGATGCCATGAGCATCATGGAATTCAGCAATGCCCACGGCACCATCGTCTGTATGCCCACTGGCGGGGCCTCCGGCATCGTCCCGGCGGCGGTATACCGCATCGGAGAACGGCTGGGCAAGACCGAGACGGAGCAGGAGAACGCCCTGCTGGTAGCGGGGCTCATCGGTGCCTTCTACTATCCCACCCACTACACCGGGGCCATCGGCTGTCAGGCGGAGATCGGCGTGGCGGTGTCCATGGCCAGCGCCGCCCTGTGCAGCATGATGACCGACGATCCCGACACCATCCACTGCGCCGCCTCGCTGGGCGGTCAGGTACTGATGGGGCTGCTCTGCAACCCCATCGAGGGCTATGTGCAGGTTCCCTGCATCGTGCGGAACATGGCCGCCGTACCAACCGCCGTCACCTGTGCCAATGCGGCGCTGGCCGGGATGGATCACATCGTGCCGCTGGATAACGTGGTGGCCCTGATGCTGGCGGTGGGCGAAAAGATCCGTCCCTGCGATGAGGCGGGGACGTACATCCTGGAAAAGGAGGAAGAATAAATGGTTCGACAGACATTGGCGCAGGAGATCACCCAATATTTGACGGAGCAGGGCGCTGTGCGGGTGGGCTTTGCCGACCTCCACGGTGTGGCGGGGGCATCGCTGCCCTACGGCATCACGGCGCTGGTGGCGCTGCCCCGTGAGATCGTAGGGCCGCTGGCAGATCAGCCCCATCGGGCCTATTACGATGCCTATCAGGCCATCAATGTGCGGCTGGACGCCATGGCAGAGGGCTGTGCCGCCCTGCTGCGGACCCATGGCTATCAGGCCACGGCCAACACGGAGGAGCATCTGCCCACCGGTGCTGAGGATCGCTCTCCTCTGCCTCACAAGGCGGTGGCCTGCCGGTCGGGACTGGGCTGGATCGGAAAAAATAACCTCCTGACCACCCCCGACTTCGGTGGAGCCGTGCGGCTGTGTACCGTGGTGACGGATGCCCCGCTGCCTACGGCGGAGCCCATTCTCTCCAGCCGCTGCGGCAGCTGCCGGGTGTGCGTGGACGCCTGCCCCTCCTCCGCTCTGTACGGCACCCTGTGGCACACGGGGCTGGACCGGGACGATCTGTTCGACCACCTGCTGTGTGAGCGCACCGCAAAGGAGCGAACAGGCCGTTCCTTCGGCATCCCCATTGCCATCTGCGGCAAATGCTTCGCCGTGTGTCCCTATACCCAGCGATACCTGAAAAACGGATAAAAAAACCGCCGGACAGTACAACTGTCCGGCGGTTTTCGGTTGAAAGGCGTGTCCCCTGCTGTGCGCCGCTTATACCTGCCGCTCTATGCAGCGCTGGTACACATCCCACAGGTCGTCGCTCATTTCGTAGACCATGCGCCCCATGCGGATGCTCTCCGGCGTGCGGCCATAGCGGCACACGGCCAAATACTCGTCCCCCTCGTTGCAGCGGGCATAGGCCAGCATGGTATTGCCATCCTTCCGGGTCCACTCCCCCAAGGTCAGGGGCTGGCCGCAGTAGGGGCAGGTCAGGGCCGTCAGCTGCGGATCCGCTTGTGCCGCAGGCAGATCCGGGTACGGCAGACCGCCTACCCGGCCCGCCAGCCGGTCTGGGCCGTAGTCGATGTAGCGCAGGCAGTACTCCTCCATGCAGCGCTCCAGATCCATGCTGCCGCAGACCCGGACGGTGTTGCGGGCATCGTTGAGGGCGTCGTGGGCACGATCCGGCTTCAGCCGCAGCAGCTCCATGGCCCGCTCCAGTGAGCATTGGCGGTCATCCCGCATGATCTCATGGCCGAAGATACGCTGGAGATCGTAGCCGTCGGGGAGGGTGGCGTCCAGTCCGTGCATCAGAAGGTTATCCATCAGCACCGGCAGATCATCCGGCCCCCAGGTACACAGACAGCAGTCCTCGCCGCACCAGTCCCGGAAGGCGGCATAGGCCGCCGGGAAGTCGGGAGCTTTTTCCAGCTCCTGCGGCCGTATCTTGGTGAGCTGCACCACATGGCCGTTCATGGCCGGGTAGAACACCGGCCGCACGAAGCTTTTGAACTCCGACACCTCTTCAAATCGGTTGTTCAGCTTCAGCGCCCCGATCTCGATGATCTCCGAATCGAAGCGGAATGGCTGGGTGATGGTCTCCTGCCCCGGCATGGGCTGGTTCCACTCCAGATCCAGCACGATATAGGAAAATTCCTCCATACTCTCTCCCCCGTCTTGAGCGGTCATCTCTTTCGGCCGCCGTCTCTTTCAAAATCTGCTTCTTTCGATATGAGTATACCACGCTCCCCCGTCCCCGGCAAGCAGAAAAGGGATATCCCGTGGGGATATCCCTTTTCTGGTATACAACGGTCAGTGGGTCATGGCCATGAGTGTGCGGATGTTCTCCAGCTGTTCCAGAGCCATGATGGCATCGGCCAGAGCCCTGGCCCGTTCCGGCGTCAGCTTCGCCGCCGTGCAGATGAAGAATTTTTTCCGCAGCTCCTCGTCCGGAATTGGGTCGCTGAGATGCCCCACCGGGAAGGCCCGCTCCTTGATAAAGGTGCGGCCATCCTTACAGCGGATGGTAACGAAGGCCGGACCCACACCGGCATCGCTGGGCAGATTGTCATACTGCGGTTCGTGGTACAGCTCCGTGCGGCGGATGATGTTCTGCACCTCCGGCAGCCGGATAGTCTCCCGGTTATAATTCTCTGGTGCATTGGCCCGGCCCGTGAGATACAGGCCGATCTGAAATCCCACGCTGAACTTGGCCTCCTCGCCGTCCGCCGGGTTCGGCGTCACCAGCTCCCGTAGAGCGGAGATGCCCAGTCCGACCCGGATGCTCTCGATCTCCGCCGCCGACAGCTGATTTATCCGGATCAGTTCCATGATGCCGTCCACCGGCCGGTGGGTGCTGGAGCAGGACGGCCAGCGCTTCAGAGTGAACCCCGGCGCACAGATGTCCCAGTCGTGGCCCATAGAGGCCATGATGCGATGGAACTCGTCCCCTTCCTCCCGCAGGTCTGCGTACTCGTAGAGGAAGCCCTCCTTTCCCTCCAGCGCCACTGTGGAGGAGGTAAAACCGGCCTGTGCCAGTCGGGCGGCTCGATAACCGTCCTCGGCGCACTTGCCGATGTGGATGGATTTGGTCTGGGTGCCGAAATTTTCCCGCAGGCCGGAGGCCATGGAGGCGGCAATGCCCAGTGCATGGCTGGTCTGCTCTTGGCTCAGACCAAGCAGATACGCACAGCCTGCGGCAGCGCCTATCCCTGCGGTAACGCTGCTGCAATGCCAGCCCTTGGCGTGGAGCCGCTTGGCGCAGATACGCCCCAGCTTGCACGTCACCTCTGTGGCAATGAGGAAGCCCTCCAGCAGCAGCCGCCCGGAACAGCCGGTCTCTTCGCCTATCGCCAGCAGTGCCGGCAGCACCGCCACGGTGGGGTGTCCCAAATTGGAGGAGGACGTGTCATCCAGCTCCAGCTCATGGCCGGAGATTCCGTTGACAAAGGCGGCATCCCGGCCGCATAATTTTTCGCTGCGGCCCGGCACCGTACAGCCGCCGCCCTCCGTCACGGTGAGGGCCTGCCGCACCGCCGCCGTCTCGCTACCGGCGATCATAGCCCCCATGGTGTCCAGAATGGACCGGCGGGCCAGATAAAGTGCCTGCTGCGTAAAAGGCGCCGGTTCCGCCACAAAGCGGGCGATCATCCGCTGCAGCTCCATGTTACGCCTCCTCCGCCAGCTTTCCGGCCATGGCGTAGAGGGCCTCCCGCTTTTCGTCCAGATAGGCTCGCTTGCTGCGCCAATCCGCCTCAAAGCGCTCCACGGCTCCATGGCCCTTGTCGATCATCTCCTGTACACGGGCGGGACTGGGGCCTCCGATGACCTGACGGCGGGTCACGTTCTCCACGGGGTCCAGCGCATGGTGAATTTCCTGCTCCGTCATATGCAGCTCCATCCCCAGCGCCTCCTGCGCCGCACGGGCCACAAAGGCACTGTCAATGGCGTGGATGGATACCTTCTCCTGCTGGGCCATCGTGACCACCCGACCGGTGATCTTCTTGGCCGCCGAGAAGGAGAGATCGTGGTGCTGCACCATGGCATCCGCCAAATCGGTCACAGTGGAGAAGCCATCCGCCGTGACCTGCAGGGCACGGGCCTTGTCCACCTCCAGCGTGCGGACGATCCCCTCCAGCAGATAGGCGCTGTCAATCATCCGCTGCACGATTTCGTAGTACAGGCTCACCACAAAGCCCGGCTCCCGGCCGTTGCCCTGCGGATAGGCCTTCATGGCCGCCAGCATGGACATCAGGGCCCCGTAGGTCCACTCTCCGGAATAGCGCAGCGTCTCCAGCGCCACGGGGTTGCGCTTTTGCGGCATAATGGTGCTGTACGAGCAGTAGGGAGCGGCCAGCCGGGAGATGCCCACCTCATTGATGTTCCACAGCAGCAGACTCTCGGTCATACGACCCATGTTGTTGGCAAAGATAGCCATGGCACAGGCCGGCTCATAGGCAAAGTCCAGCGCAGCGGTGGCATCCATGGAATTTTCCAGAAATCCGTCAAAGCCCAGCAGCTCCGCCACACGCTCCCGATTCACCGGGAAACTGGTGGTGGCCACGGCAGCGCCACCCATGGTACTCAGGTTCACACGGGCATAGCTCTCCAGCAGGCGCTCCATATCACGGGAGAACATCTGGAAGCAGCTGGTGTAGAAGTGGCCCAGCGTAATGGGCTGCGCCTGCTGGGAGTGGTGGGTGTAGGCAGGGGTCACCGTCTCCTTGTGTTCCTGCGCCATCACCAGCAGCGTCTTCAGCAGCAGCGTTATCGCCTCGCACAGGTCCAGAATGGTGCGCCGGGCATGCATCCGCTCAATGGTGGAATTCATGTCGTTGCGGGAACGGCCCGTGTGGACCCGCCCGCCTACCTGAATCCCCAGCTCGTCGATGAGCCACTCCTCCACATTGGAGTAAAGGTCCGTCAGGCCGGGACGGAAGGGGATCTTATCCGGCCCCATTTCCTTCAGCTTCAGCAGGGCCTTCAAGATCGCCGCTGCGTCCTGCCGAGTGATGATCTTCTGCTCCGCCAGCATGATAACATGGGCGAAGTGGTTTTCCAGCTGACTATCAAAGGCACGGATATCCTCGGCAATGGTATCTGCCGCATGGCGGTCCAGAATCACGGTGTCCCGCCCGGCATAGGGCTTGCAATAATCCATATTCACAGTTGCTCCACCTCCTTACGCAATTTTCTTGCCGAACAGCCTGGTAGCCAGCAGGAACAGCACCACCAGAATCGCCAGCGCCACCGGCAGGGCGATGCCCGCCGCCATCTGGGTCACACCCACGATGAGATAGGCGATGAAACTGGCCACCGCCGCCAGTAGAGCATAGGGGATCTGGGTGCGGACGTGGTCAATATGGTTGCAGCCGCCGGCCATAGAGGACATGACGGTGGTATCGGAGATGGGGGCGCAGTGATCGCCAAACAGGGAGCCGGAGAGCACGGCGGCAATGGTGATGGCCTCAGACACACCGAAGCCGTAGGCCATATTGATGCCCAGCGGCAGCAGGATAGCCATGGTGCCCCAGCTGGTGCCGGTGGCAAAGGAGATGACAGCACCGATGATAAACAGCAGAGCGGGAACCAACGCCGGGGACAGGAAGCCGATGGTGCAGTCCACCACGAACTGGGAGGTGCCCAGCGCCGTGCAGACGGAGCCAACGCCCCAAGCGGCGATGATGATCGCCAGAATACCGGCCATCTTCTTGATGCCGCTGACCCACGTATCCACCACCTCAGTGAAGGTCATGATCTTCTTGACGATGACCATGATGGCAAGCACGATGGTCGCCAGCATATAGCCAGAGGTCAGTGCAATACGGATCTTGGAGCCGGGGATATTCTGGCCGGGGAAGCCCCAGCCGATGAACATGACGAAAATGGTGACGAACATCACCAGCAGGGGGATGATCATCTCCCACGCCGTGGCCTTGTTGGCGTTCTCGGACTGGACGATGGACTTGTCGGCCTCCAGCTCAGCGGCGGTGGGACCATTCTCCAGTACGTAGGTCTCGAATTTGGCCATGGGGCCGAAGTCCCGCTTACTCAGTGCGATGAGGGGGACCAGCACCAGCGCCAGCAGCGCATAGAACTGGTAGGGGATGGCCTGTACAAAGGCACTGGCATCGCTGGTCTGGATGCCCAGATTTTCAAACTCCGTGGCGATGATGCCCATGATGTACACGCCCCAGCCGGTAATGGGGACCAGGATGCACACCGGGGAGGAGGTGGAGTCCAGAATGTAGGCCAGCTTGGCACGGGAAATCCGCAGCCGGTCGAAGATGGGGCGGAAGATGGGCCCCAGGATCAGGCTGTTGCCGGAGTCGGAGAAGAAGATCGCCAGTCCGCCCAGCCAAGCCGTGGTCTGGGCCGTGCTGCGGCGGTGGACCTTGTTGGCTATGGCCGCCGCAAAGGCTTTGGCTCCTCCCGTAGCCTCGATGAGTGCCACGAAGCCACCCACAAAGGACATCATGATGATGGTCTGTGCGTTGGATGAGCCGGTCATGTCCACAAACAGGTGATCGCTGAACATGACCTGCATGGCATTCCAGGGGTTCCAGCCAGCAGTGATGAGACAGCCTACAAACAGGCTGGCCATCAGAGAAATGATGACGTTCTTCGTCCAGAATGCGAGGACGACCGCCAGTATTGCCGGGATCAGTGACAATACGCCATAGGATACGATTTCTTCGGTCATGTGTGATTTCCTCCTTCGTAATTTTACACAGGGAGCACTCCCTTCTCCATAGTTTTAAGCAAGCCCCATGCCAAAACCGCCGATATTCCCTTTGCCGAATACGACATATTTTCCCGTCTCGTTTCGTCACTATGCCCCAAGGGTCTCCCCCACGGGAGGGGCCGTTTTCACTCCACCGCAGGCAGCGCCCTCCGCTGCCATGCACTCCTTGCCGAATGACGGATTTCCGTCGCTGCTTTCCCGCTATTTTTCTGCACTTCAGTCAGGAGCTCCTGTCACCGCCGGCCCACAGGCGGTCTGCAGGACGCCTCTCCCCTTTCCGGCAGTTTTTGCTGTCTCCGCCGCTTATTTCGGTAATTCCGTCCTTCTTTTGCCGGATTTATGCGTTAATTTTGCACAGTCTATACAAAGAAAACGCAGGAACAAACCGGCCGGTCTGTCCCTGCGCTCTTCCAGCGACGGATATCCGTCTTCAATATGACGAATTACCGTCGTTTGATATCGTATTTTTCCAGCTTATACTGCAGGCTGGTGCGTGGGATCCGCAGCCGGGCCGCTGCGTCCACGATCTTCCAGTTGCTGGCCTTCATGGCCGCTAAAATCAGCTTCTTCTCGTAGGCGGCCAATGCCTCGTTGAGGGACACCGCCTCCCGTGGGCTATGCTCCGGGGTATCCTCCTCCAACTCATCCACCTCGCTGAGGTAGATCGGCAGATGCTCCAGCTCCACCGTCTGGCCGTCCTCTACCACATTCATGGCAGATTCGATGACGTGCTCCAGCTCCCGGACATTGCCTCGCCAGCTGCGGTTCATGAGGAAGGCTGTCACCTCCGGCGCCACGCCCGCTACCTGTTTGCCCATTTCGGCGCTGTATTTCTCCACAAATGCCGCCGCCAGAAGGGGGATATCGTCCAGTCTCCGCCGCAAGGGCGGGATCTGGATGCTGATGGTATTGATCCGGTACAGAATATCCTCCCGCATCTGGCCGCTGGCCACCACCTCGCTGATCGGCCGGTTGGTGGATGCGATGATGCGTACATCCAGCGGGATCGGCTTGGAGGCTCCCAACGGTGTCACCGATTTCTCCTGCAGCACCCGCAGCAGCTTCGCCTGAAGCAGCAACGGCATGGAGTTGATCTCATCGAGATAGATGGTGCCGCCGTTGGCCTCGGCAAACATCCCCTTTTTGTTCTCCGCCCCGGTAAATGCCCCCTTCTGGGAACCGAACAGCAGTCCCTCCAGAATACTCTCCGGCAGGGCGGCACAGTTCACCGCCACAAAGGGCTGATCCTTGCGGCTGCCGGCATTGTGCAGCGCCGAGACGATGAGTTCCTTTCCCGTGCCCGTCTCGCCGTACACCAGCACCGAGGAGCGGCTGTCCGCCACCTTGGCAATGGTGCGCTTGATCTCCAGCATCTTGCTGTTCTGGGTGACGATATCCTCCAGCGTCCACTTGGCCTCGGTGCCGGAGCGGCGCTTGGGCGTCGGCCGGGCCGCCGGAGCCGTCCGCTCCCCCTCATAGTGGGTCACATCCCGTGACAGCTCCACGGCCCCAATGATCTTTCCCCGGCTGATGATAGGAAAGGTCACGTTGCTGGTCACGGATTTCTTGCCGGAGTGGTTGATGGTACACTGATTCTCCCGGTACAGCAACTCGCCCTTCTGCAGGGTCTGCAATAAGGTGCTGTCGCTGTGGCTCAGGGACGGAAACACCTCCAGCAGGTTGCGGTTGAGACACCACTCGTTATCCGCAGCATTCTCCGCATCGCTATATCGGGGATTGTAGCGCTCCTTCACAGTGATCTTGCCAGTGGCGTCGATCATGGTGACAGAATCAATGTAGCTGAAGTTCTCCTGCAGCCAGCGCAGGCGCTCGTCATGATACCTCATCCCATCCGTCCTTTCCGCCTGCCGGAGCATCAATCGAAATAGAAGCCCTCCCGCAGGTCGTCGTTGTCTGCAAACACAAATTTGTGGAAGCCCGTGATGCGGGCCTGTCCGGTGATCTCCGTGAGATACTCCGTGCGGCCGTTCTTCTCCTCGACGCCCTTCACCACGCCGATAAAGGGTGCATCCACGATACCCTCGTGGACAAAAGGCTCATCGATGGCCAGTTTCCCGTTAGCGCACAGCCACGCCACCTTGGCGCTGGTGCCGGTGCCGCCGGGGGAGCGGTCCGGAGAGCCATACCCAGAGCTGTGGACCACCCGCAGGTCCGCCTCCTTGGACTTAGGTTCATCATACCACTGAACCAGCGTCACGGCAATGCCTTTCTCTGCAATGACCTCCCGGATACGGGCGGAATAATGCTTGATGCGCTCCATATAGGAGGGCTGTATCTTGATGCCGAACCGGGCCGCCGGTACGATAGCAAACACGTTGCCGCCGTAGGCCAGATTCACCGGCACATCCTTCACATCATCCACGTCGATCCGCAGTTCGTTTTCAATGACGTAGCTGTTGACGTTGCGGACGGTGGTGCTGTACACATAGTCCTCCTTGAAATTGTTCTTGATCCACACCAGACCCGCCGGGGTCTCGATGGCGTAGCGGTCCCGATGGGCCTTGGGCACCAGCCCGATTTCCTGCAGGGCAGTCCCTACGCCGATGCTGGCATGGCCGCACATATCCAGATACTGCACGTCGTCCATGTAGAAGATGCCGAAATCCGCCTCCGGCATGGTGGGCGGCACCACCGCAGCGCACAGCATCCCCGCATGGCCTCTGGGCTCGTAGGTCAGCCGTGTGCGGATATAGTCATAGTGTTCCTTGAAATAGTCCCGCTTCTCCCGGACAGAATTTCCCTCCAGCTTGGGGATGCCGCTGAGAATGATCCGGGTCGGTTCGCCGCCGGTATGGGTGTCCACAGTCTCGATCATTTCCTGAAAACGCATAGTGTTTCCCTCCTGTTTTGTCCGGTATGCTCCGGTTTTCTGTCAAATTGTAATAGCAACTCCCATGCCATGTCCCTCCGCAGGGCATAAAAAAGCCGCCCCGGCGGGCGGCTTTTTTCAGCGAATGATGGTATTCCCCCGGCTGTCGATGCCTACGATAGCGTAGAAATTCTCCACCTCCAGCCGGCAAATCGCCTCCGGTCCCAGATCCTCGTAGCACACGGGTGTTTTTTTCTTGACGGCCTCCGCCAGCAGCGCCGCAGCGCCGCCGATGGTGATAAAGTACACGGCTCCGTGCTCCCGGATGGCCTGCACCACCTCTGCAGAACGGCGGCCCTTCCCGATCATGCCCTTCAGTCCCAGCGCCAGCAGCGGCGGCGTGTAGGGATCCATTCGATAGCTGGTGGTGGGGCCGGCGGAGCCAATGACCTCACCGGGCTTCGCCGGGGAGGGCCCCACATAGTAAATGGTCTCCCCCGCCAGTTCCACCGGCAGAGGCTTTCCCTCCTGCAAGCAGCGGCACAGCCGCTGATGGGCGGCGTCCCGTGCCGTATACAGCGGGCCGCTGAGCAGCACCTCGTCCCCCGCCTGCAAGGCCGCAATGTCCGCTTCCGTCAGCGGCAATCGGATATGCTTCATGCGCTCCCTCCTTTACAGCACCGCATGGGCGTGACGATAGGCGTGGCAGCAGAGGTTCACCGCCACCGGCAGTCCGGCAATGTGGGTGGGGTACGTCTCGATGTGTACCGCCAGTGCCGTAGTCCTTCCGCCTAAGCCCGCCGGGCCAATGTCCATGCGGTTGATCTCGTCCAGCAGCTCCCGCTCCATGGCGGCGTAAGCCGGATCCGGATGCTGGCTTCCCACCGGCCGCATCAGGGCAAATTTGGACAGCTGGGCACACTTATCGAAAGTTCCTCCGATGCCCACGCCCACTATGATCGGCGGACAGGGGTTGGGCCCCGCCTTTTCCACCGCAGACAGGATGAACTCCCGGACACCCTTTTCTCCGTCGGCGGGCTTGAGCATCTTGATGGTGCTCATATTCTCGCTGCCGAAGCCCTTGGGCGCAAAGAAGAGCTCCAGCCTGTCTCCCGGCACCATCTCATAGTAGATCACCGCCGGGGTATTATCTCCGGTGTTCTCCCGATGAAATACCGGGTCCCGCACCACGGATTTTCTGAGATAGCCCTCCCGGTAGCCCTGCGCCATGCCCTGCTGGAGCGCTTCCTCCAGCGGCTGACCCACGATATGGAGCTCCTGCCCCAGCCGCACCCGAAATACCGCCATGCCCGTATCCTGACACAGGGGCATGGCCCGCCGGGCGGCGATTTCATCATTGCGGATGAGCTTGTCCAGAATACTCCGGGCCAAGGGCTTCTCCTCCCGGTCCCGTCCCTGCCGCAGGCTCTCCATCACGTCTGCACCGATGCAGCAGTTGGCCTGCACCACCATATCCGCCACCGTCTGGCAGATCAGCGCCGTATCCAGCTCTCTCATGGCTCAGTGCTCCACATGGGCCTTCACGGCCTCGGCCACTACATCCGCCACGCCCATGTCGAAGGTGCTGGGAATGATGCACTCCCGGCTCAGCTCCTCCGGGGAGACCCGCCCGGCGATAGCATAGGCGGCGGCGATCATCATTTCCTCCGTGATCCGTGAGGCACGGGCCGCCAACGCTCCCTTGAAGATTCCGGGGAATACCAACAGGTTGTTGATCTGATTGGGGAAATCCGACCGACCGGTGGCCACCACCTTGGCCCCCGCCGCCAACGCCAGCTCCGGCATAATCTCCGGAACCGGGTTTGACAGGGCGAACACCATCGCCTGCGGTGACATGGAGCGCACCATCTCCTGCGTGACGATGCCGGGACCGGAGACACCGATGAACAGATCGGCTCCCTCCATGACCTCCGCCAGACTGCCCTTTCGCATGGCCCGGTTAGTGACCTTCGCCATGGCCGTCTTGGCCCCGTTCAGGCCCTCCCGGCCCTCCCAAATGGCCCCCTGCCGGTCGCAGAGGGTGATATCCCGCACCCCCGCCTTCATCAGCAGCTTGCAGATGGAGATGCCCGCAGCACCGGCGCCGCTGATGACCGTCTGCACCTGCGGCAGCTCCAGTCTTGGCCCCGTTGATGAGAGCCGCAAGCACCACCACCGCCGTTCCGTGCTGATCGTCGTGGAACACGGGAATGTCCAGTGTTTCGATGAGCCGCTCCTCGATCTCGAAGCACCGGGGCGCCGAAATATCCTCCAGATTGATACCGCCGAAGCCCGGTGCTATCAGCTGCACCGCCCGCACGATCTCCTCCGGGTCCTTGGTGTTCAGGCAGATGGGGTAGGCATCTACGCCGCCGAAGCGCTTAAAGAGACACGCCTTCCCCTCCATCACCGGCAGAGCCGCCTCCGGCCCGATATCCCCCAGACCCAGCACCGCCGTTCCGTCGGTGACGATGGCCACAGCGTTTCCCTTGCCCGTATATCGGTATACCTGCTCCCGATCCTGTGCGATCTCCAGGCACGGCTCCGCTACCCCCGGCGTATACGCCAGAGACAGATCATGCTTGGTCTCGATGTCCACCTTCAGCGACACCGCCAGCTTCCCCCGATGCACCTCGTGCAGCTGCAGGGTCTCCTCTTTCAGCGTACTCATATGGTCTCCTCCTTATGTCGTGATGGTCCTGTGCGGCACCTTCAAAATGGTGCCGTATCTATGATTTTATATAGCAACTTCCATGCCACTTTGCTATCTCTGTCCTCGCCATATAGCAGAAAAGCCGCCCGCAGCGGCTTTTCTGCTATATGGCGGCAAGTTTTCCGGCTTTCCCCCTCACCGGTCGTCCCGGACGTCTGTGATCTCCCCCACAAAGAGCATGTGCGGCTGCCAGCCGCCCTGAAAGTCCGGGTACACCTGCGGCGCAGCGGCGTAATACGCCTGAATTTCCGGGGCCAGATCATCTCTGGAGAATTGGTGCTGATACAGCTTCTTACAGAGGAAGGTCAGATTCGCCTCCCGGAAGGTCACGCCCTGCCCCATGACCACAGGCGTCAGCCCGGCAGCGGCAATCTTATCGCCGTCCCGGCCGGAGTGGGAGCCGATATAACTCAGCGCCTTTCGGCAGCTCTCCGGGTAAAAGCTCACCGTGAAAATGTCGCTGTCCCTTAAAAACTCACTGGTGTAGCGGGCCGGATGGACATAGACCGTAACGATGGGGCAGCTATGTCCCGCATGGCCCCAGATATTTCCTAGGCTTCCCCAGCTGACGGTACAGCTGTTGTAATGCGCCATGGACCCGGCGGTAACGATGGCCCACTGCTTATCAAACAGCTCAAAAATCTTGTATTCCTTCGCCTTGAATCCCTCCATGGGACACCTCCTACATCTTCTTGTGCTCCGCCCACACCGGTCTATTGTCCCTCCATCCCTGCAAGCTTCAGGAACTTCTTGTCGCTCTGGATGCCCTGGGTCAGGAATTTTCCGTCCCGAAACAGGACATAGGTGGTCACCGGCGACGGCACATTCTGCGCCTGCTCCCTGCTGGTGACATGGATGACCTTCAAGGGAATATGATGCGCCTTGGCCGCCTCCACCACTCTCGGCACCCAGTAGTAGGTGAAGGGACACTGATCCGTGTAATAGAGCACAAAGCCGCTCTCCTCCACAATGGGCTGTTTGGCGCAGTCCTTGAATTTCGGCGGCTCTGTACAGGGAACAAGAGGCAGATACAGCAATTCGATCCCGCATGCAGAGGTATCCGCCGTTGTGAAGCCCTTGTGCGCCGGGTACTTCGGGTCGGAGAGAAACTCACGCTTCCGTCCTTGGGCGGACAGGGTGCACAGACCCTTTCGCCCCTGCGCCTTGGCATCCCGGATGCACTCCGCCAGCAGGTCATTGGAGTAGCCGTGGCCTTTCATGGAGCCGGAAACCCACAGGCAGTTAATGTAGAGGTATCCCTCCGCTTGAATGGGAAGCCATGCGTACTCCGCCGGGATATATTCGATGAAGCACTTGCCCCGCTCCCGGCTCCGGTAAAAGACAAGTTCCTCCGCAAACCGCTGCCTGAGCCATTCCTTCTTGACAAGGCTCTGTTTGCCGGACATGGCGCAGCAGATGTGCTCTCCATCGATGTTGTCCTCGGTGATCCGAATATAATCCATGGAAGCCCTCCTTTGCCTGCGGAGAATTTTCTCCGTCGCACTTTTTAATAGGGTGCCGGATAACGGTTCTTCGCTTTTCCGGTGCCACCTTCCGTGGGTCGGAGAGATAGATCTCGTGGTGGAGCCTTGTCTCGCTGAAATTACTGACATAGCCTTTCTCCGCCAGAAACTCGTCAGCGGCACAATTTCAGCGTCATTAATCCCCACGAAAAAGATCACATAAAAAACAAGCTCTTATTCCTCGGATACACCCGTACCACCGTGACGGTCCTACCCCGCCATGAGCTCTGTCCGTAGGCCTTAATGCTCATATGAGCTCTTCTTCCTATCTTTAGGGTATCATAAACCTCTCAGCGGAACAAGAACAAAACAAGAAAAATTTCCCGTCATAGCTGCAAGTTGGCCATCATAGGCAAAGAAAATTCCTGCCGACTTTCATCGGCAGGAATTTCGTTTTTGGCAGGGGCAGAAAGATTCGAACTCTCGACACGCGGTTTTGGAGACCGCTGCTCTACCAGCTGAGCTATACCCCTGTGTGGTGGGCCTTCGGGGACTCGAACCCGGGACCGGACGGTTATGAGCCGTCTGC